>Ga0315546_1002380_pt1 | contig 10954 bp, 5 predicted proteins | sample SalMarSW160170MG_FD_203833 | JGI IMG/M metagenome (GOLD analysis project Ga0315546, IMG submission 203833) | Salt marsh sediment microbial communities from the Plum Island Ecosystem LTER, Massachusetts, United States - Salt Marsh Sediment SW1601-170 ... | reverse complement strand
CACCCTCAGCGGCGAGCAGGCCGCTAGACGCGCCCTGCGGCCTTCTAAGCGTTTTTGGGTTTCGTTCTGCTACGATTTCCCACCACGGGACCAGGGAAGAGACAAAGACGCTCCTGATCCCCCACCTGGGGAGATCAGGAGCCAGTCTTGATGGGCGTACGTCTGCGATCAGTAGTTACGCAGGGTGAGAGGCAGATAGATCTGGTACTGCACTGTCTGTGTTGGCAGTCTGACCATAAAGGCGTCCTGTTGTGCGCCGTTGTAGGTCCTGTCGTAGGCGCCCTCCGAGGTGGGAAAGTCGTCGGCGTCGGAGCCGGTATCGCCCGTGGCGTAGACGTTGCCCGACCCATCCACAGCGATGGCACAGCCGTTGCCGCACTCACTGCCGCTTCCTCCCAGGAAGGTGGCGTAGGCCAGGTCGCTGCCGTCGGCGTTCACCTTGACCACGTAGGCATCGGTGCCGCCGAGAGTCGTATCGAAGGCACCGTCCGTGACGGGAAAGTTGCTAGAGTCGGTCTTGCCAACCGCGTAGGCGTTTCCTTCCCCATCCACGGCAATGTCCTTGCCATAGTCACCAGGGCCGCCCCCGCCCAGGTAGGCGGAGTAGACCAGGTCGCTGCCGGCCGGGTTCAGCTTGAGCATGAACGCATCCCCGTAACCGCCATTGTGATCCTGGTCGAAGGCACCAGACGTGGTGGGAAAGTCGGTCTTGGAAGCGGTCATGCCGGTCAAGTAGGCGTTCTCCGACCCGTCCACGGCCACGGCGCAGGCATAGTCACAACCGCTCCCGCCCAGGTAGGTGGAGTAGACCAGGTCGGCCGCACCGTTACCGGCCGGGTTCAGTTTGACCAGGAAGGCATCGGGTGTTTGATGCACTCCGCTGCCGTCATCGTTGCAGAGGCCATCGGTGCCGCAGGTCGTGTCGTAGGCCCCCGCCGTGGTGGGGAGGTCATCTGACTCGGTGTCTCCCGTGATGTAGACGTCACCGTCCCCGTCTATCGCGATGTTGCAGCCTTCGGCTCCTGCGCACTCGATGTCCCTTCCCCCCACGTAAGTGGCGTAGGTCAGGGTGACGCCGTCGCTGCTCACGATGGCAAGGAAGGCATCGGTCGCGCCGCCGTTGTACTCCTCTGCGTAGGCTCCACTCGTGGTGGAGAAACCAGCACCGGTGGAGCCTGAGACGTAGGCCTGCCCCGCACTGTCCAGGGCGATGTCGTGGCCCTCGGCGTTGAACCCCACGATGCAGCCACCGTAGAGCAGCTCGCTGCCAGTGGGGTTCAGCTTGGCCACAAACGCGCCGCCGCCCTCGCAGGGGGCGAATGAGCCGGGCGTGTCGGGGAAGCCCAGGTTGCTCCAGCCGGTGACATAGACGTTCTCGTCGCCGTCCACGGCGACACCATGGGCATAGTCACCAGCGCTGCCGCCCATGAAGGTGGCATAGACCAGGTCAGCCGTCCCGTTGCCGGCGGGGTTGATTTTGGCTACAAAGGCATCGTTGCCTCCGGCGATGGTCTCGCTGAAAGCACCCGTCGTGTGGGGAAAATCGTCCGAAGCGGTCATCCCGACGATGTAGGCATCCCCGTCCCCGTCCACCGCGATGTCGCGGCCCCAATCTTGCTCACTCCCGCCCAGGTAAGTGCCATAGAGGAAGTCGTCGGCATCCTGTGGAGACAGAGAGCGAGGTGACGAGGGAGATGAGGAGAAGGGAGCCATGATTTCAGCGCCTTTTATCTCGGGTCGGGCGGATGGCAGATTCAGGGACGTACTGTCGGCGTCCACAGCCTGCAAGAGGGGCAGGGTGAAGTCGCCCGCGGCAGTGGTCAAGCGCAGACGGTACCCCTCACCCCCGGCCCCTCTCCCGCCAGCAGGAGAAGGGGGTGTTTCCAGGGTCAGGGCGTCGGCGCCGTCCACGCGCAGGCGCACGTCCCGTAGGGCAAATTGCCAATTTGCCCCACACACCAGTCGCCAGGTCCAGCGGCCACCTTCACTGGTGATCTCCAGGTCAACACCGGGGTAGAGGTCCACGTAGCGCACGCCGCCCCAGGCCGGCACGTCGGTGCGCCGGTTGGCCGGGTCGTCGCCGGTGAAGTAGGAGACGTGCGTGTCCAACCGGTCGAAGGGCTCCAGGCGCGGGTGGGGATTGGCGCCGGGGAAGCTCAGTTTGAGGTTAACGCCCCTCCTCCCCTGCTCCTCCGCTCCTCTGCTCCCTTGCTCCCCTGCCCCCTCGCCCCCCCGCTCAAGGATCGTGAACCAGAGCGCGTGGTCGGCCAGGTAGATGGTGGTGTTCCCCCGGCGCACCTGGAAGCGCACGCCAGCATCAAACTGGCCGACGTTCTCGACGAACATCAGGGGCGCGCCTTGCAAGGCCGCCACGACGCGGGCACGGTCAGGGGCGAGAGCCGGGGCCGGCCCTTCGGCTCCGCCCCCCTCGGATGCACTCCGGCCAAGCAGGGCAGGTCTATCCGGCTCGGGGGTGGGAACTGGTGCAACGAGCAGTGCCGCTGGCCGCGGTGGGGCCGCGGCAGGTACGGTCGGGTCAGGGGTGGGGGCTGACGCAATGAGGGGAAGTGACTGCGATTGAGCTGCGGCGGTGGACTGCGTCCAACCCAGCACGAGCAAGGCCAGCAAAGCCAGGCCCGCAACGAGAACGAATACAGCAAACGGTCGTGTTTTCATTGTTATTTCCTCCTTACCTATACCGCGCAGTGGATGTAACCCTGCGCCCTGGAGCGGCAGGCTACAAACCTGCCGCAAGCGGAAAAGATTACTCAGACTTCCGAAGTCTCCGGAGACTGCGGAAGTCTTCTGGGGTTTTCACGGTGAACTCCACCACGTTCGACCTCGCTCCCACCTCTCCGTTCAGATCCACCAGCCGTTCGCCGTCGAGGAGGGTTACCCAGCAGCGATAGTTGCCGGGCGCTACCCCATCGTACCGAAAAGTGCCAGAGCTCACGTAGGGAAGTACTTCCTCGTGTAGCTCGAAAAAGGGAAGCCACTCGCTATCCTCCTCCGGGTCGAACGCCAGGTCGTTAGAGAGGATGAGGGCATCCACGAAGAGAGCCAGCGTGCCAGGGGTCCACTCCTGGATCGGGCGGGCCATGCGCACGGTGTGGGTGCCAGCACCGAGGGGCAGGCTCGCCACCTGCACCCACGCCCACTCGGAGAGCGGGTCGCCCGGGGCGTATGCGAGCGTGTGGGTCTGACCATCCACGCTCAAGTGGAATGGATAGGGATCAGGCATGCGGCGGTAGGTGCGTATCCAGAGAGCGTGGGTGCCTGACGAGGGCAGGGTGACGGTGATGTAGGCGCTTCCCAACACCATCCGGTCCGCCAGGTAGCCACGACCACGGAAGCCGGTCACGAATCGCCAGTCCTCTTCCCATCCATCGTCCCGCTGCATATCCTCCGCCTCCACCACGACGGTGTTTGAGCGGAGCCGCTGGCACTTCAGCAAAGCCTGGGCTGGACCGGACGCATCCTCCATCCACCAGTGCAGTTGGACAGGCTGACCAGGCTCGGGGGTGGAGGAGGACAGATTACCCAGGTGCACCTGGGGCGCAGCACATCGGGCTGCCTGGATGTCAAAGGTGTCCACCAGGTAGAGGTCGAACCACCGTCCCTCTCGTTCCAGATGTGCCCCCAGGCAGCGCTGCAGGGTCTCCAGGATGGGGGCCAGGTCCTCCTCCCGCTTCTGGAGCGAGTGGTTGATCACGAAGGCCAGGTTCTCGAAGTAGATCCCTTCGCGGGAGAGGGTAAACAGGAACTCCTCGTAGGTACCGACCCAGATGTGCTGTGCGATTTGGTCCCGGGACAGCTTGCGTCGGACCTCCAGCAAGAACAGCGGTTGCTCGAACTGGATGGCGTCGCTCGACTCGGCGAAGTAGGGAACGTAGACCCGGCGGCCCGGAGCCACGGCCTGGGTCACCGTGTCCGCCAACTCGCGCCGCAGTTGCCGGCCGTCGGGATCCTTGACCTCGTTGAAGTAGAGGTAGAAGTTGAGCAAAATCAGTCCAACCGAGACCAGGCAGGCCAGGGCCACGAGCGCAGGGCGAAAGTGGGCAGGGAGCGCTGCTGCCGTCTCGCGCCAGGCCAGGATGATGACCAGAGCGACCAGGATGTAGAGGGCGGGGAAGCCGGGATAGAAGACGCGCACGTAGGGAGCGCCAGCGTAGACCGGGACAGGGAAGAAAAGCAGCGCGAACCAGAGCGCAGGGAGTGCATACCCCGGCCGGCGGATACGCGCCAGGGCCAGCACAAACCCCAGGGCCAGGAAGGGCACCAGGAGCCCGTTGACGATCGGCCCTGAGCGGACGAACAGAAAGTCCCCGTAGGTTTGCTGCCAGAAGTTCTGGATCACCTTGTAGGAGTTGGTCAGAAACACGCTCAGTGGAGCCGTGTTCCAGTCGAGGCTGCCGGAGTCGTAGTACTGCATCCGTCCCAGCAGGTACTCGGCGACGAAAGGCGCCACAACCAGGATCGGGGCCAGCAGGGCGGTCAGGTGGGCCACCCACTCGCGGAGCGATGCCCGCTGGGCGGCCAGTGCGATGATCACCCACACCACCGCCACAGCGATCATCGGTGCGAAGGTGTCGTAGGTGAGCAGACCGATGGCCAGGGCCAGGCCACCCAGGAAAGAGTGTACCGGCCGCAGGACCCGCAGCCCGTGGGCCAGGAAGGCCAACCCTGCCACAGCCCAGAACTTGACGTGGGCCTCCGCCAGCGCCAGCCGGCTGGCGCTTATGTCCACCAGGGAGATGGCCAGGAGCGCGGTCGCCAGGAGGGCCGCCGGCGGGCCGAGGGTCTCCCGCACCAGCCAGTAGAAGGCCAGCGTCGCCAACACGCTGTACGTGGCGACGGCGATGCGAGCCGAGAGAATGCCCGGCCCGAGGAGGTGGTGGAAGGGAACCTGCATGTAGAAACTGGCCGGTTCGGTGGCGTAGTGATACTCGGACTGGATGGTGTGCTGTCCATCGAGCATCACCGAAACTACTTCAATAGTCCACTTGGACTCATCCCCCTCAATGCCGTAGGGGATGCGGGGCAGGGCGTAGAAACGGGCGCAGGTGGTCAGGGCCAGCACGAGAACCAGCAGGCCCGCCTCTACCCAGCTCATCCGCCGGGTGGGTAGAGGTTCCTCCTGTGGCGCGGGCCGGCAGAGGGCCAGCCAGACGATGCAGCCGAGCAGTGCCAGGCCGTAGAAAGCGGAGGCAAGCGCCGACTTGCCATCCAGCAGGAGCAGTTGCCCTTCCATGGCCATAGCCAGCAGGGCGAGGAGCGTTCCTGCTCGAAGGGCCTGGCGCCGTCGGCCACTCCGCCAGCCGCCCAGGTACAGCCCCACCAGCGCGATTGTGCTGACGGTGGGCCAGAGTTTGACCCAGGTGGACGTGCGTTCGTCCAGGAAGCGCCAAATGCGGCCCAGCCCGGCCAGCGGGGGACGCTCGACAGGGCCGGTGGCAAAGGGAGGGATGACAGTGCGTGGGGTGACAGCCCGTATGTACCCCAGTAGAACCAGGAGGAGCAGCCCCACCGCCAACTCCCGCCAGTGGGCTGCCGCCCAGGTCGAGAGCCTGCGGAGGCTGGGAGGGAGAGAAGCGGCGGGCGGAGCACTTTCCGGCGCGTGCGCGGGCGAGCGCGGCCCTCCCCCAGGCCAGTCTCGCCGCTGGCGGAGGTGACGCCAGGCCAGGATCAGCCCGGCGTCCAACAGGATCGCCACCACCAGGATGATCACATAGAGTAAAACGAATCTGTCAAGCCCCATGCTGCCCTTGCTCCGCCTGGGCCTTACCGCAACCCCGTCTCCAGCCGCGCGATCACCATGCGCTGGACCTCACTGGTGCCCTCGTAGATCTCGGTGACCTTGGCGTCGCGGAAGTAGCGCTCAATGGGCAGTTCCTTGCTGTAGCCCATCCCGGCGTGGATCTGGATCGCCTGGGTGGTGACCCACATTGCCGTCTCCGAGGCGAACGTCTTGGCCATGCAGGATTGCAACGTGTACCGTTTGTGTGTTTCCTTGGCCGCATCCTTGGCCAGTGCTGCCTGGTAGATAAGCAGCCGGCTGGCCTCGATGCGCATCTTCATATCGGCTATTTTCTGCTGGATCATCTGGAACTGGCCGATCTTCTTGCCGAAGGCCTCTCGCTCGCAGGCATACGCCACCGACGCCTCGTAGGCAGCCTCGGCAATGCCCAACGCCTGGGAGGCGATGCCAATGCGGCCCGCATCCAGCACCGCCATCGAGATCTTAAAACCCTCCCCTTCCTGGCCCAGCCGCCGCTCCACCGGGCACTTGTAGTCCTCGAAGTGAATCTCGCAGGTGGCAGAGGCACGGATGCCCAGTTTGGGCTCGGTCTTGCCACGGGAGAAGCCCGGCTCGTCGGTATCAATGACGAAGGCACTGACGCCCCGGTGGCGAGGCCTGGCATCGGGGTCGGACTGGGCAAAGAGGATGATGTACTTCGCCGCCGGCCCGCTGGTGATCCAGGACTTGGTGCCGTTGACGACGTAGTAGGAGCCGTCGGGGGAGAGAAGGGCAGTCACACGGATGTTGGCAGCGTCGGAGCCGGACTGGGGCTCGGTCAGCGCATAGGCCCCGATGACCTCCCCGCTGGCGACCGGTCGCAGGTACTTGTGCTTCTGTTCCTCGGTGCCGAAGCGGAGGAAGCCGTAGCAGTAGAGGGAGTTGCAGACGGACATGACGACGGCGTGGGAAGCGTCCACCTTGGCGATCTCCTCCAACGCGAACACATAGGCCAGGGTGTCCATCCCCACGCCACCGTACTCCTCCGGTACTGCGATGCCCATGAAGCCTTGTTGCCCCATCTTTTTGATCGTCTCGTAGGGGAACTCGCCCGTCTCGTCGTGTTCGGCGGCAATGGGCGCGATCTCATTCTGGGCAAAGTCCCGTGCCATGTCGCGGATCATACGGTGTTCATCGCTGAGCTGCAGGTCCATTTGGAGTGCCTCCTTTAATGAGATTGTTTTGGACAAGATATCCCAAATCCAATTTGGGATAAATTTGGGATAAAAAACACCAGTTTGGCCATTCGTCATTTGTCATTGGTCATTTGTCATTTCAGTATGTAATACGTCCCCTTCTTCGCCCCAATCTTGAGCAAAACCCCCCGCTCCACCAGGTCCACCAGGTCCAGCCGCAGTGTCTCCGTGCTCACGTCGGGGCAGAGCTTGCGATACTCGCGGTTGGTGATGCGGCTGTGTTCCTGCACGTAGGCCAACGCCCTGGCCTGCCGCTCGTTCATCGTGCGCGTCCAGGCAGGTAGAGGAGCGCGTTCGCGGACATTGTAGAGCGTGACGGTGAAGGAATAGGGTGTGTCTTTGAACCTGGGCGGGGGATGACCGGCCCGCACCATCTCCTCGATCATCAGGTCCACGCCCAACCCCAGTTCCTCAATGTAGCCCCACTGGTACAAGCTGGAGACGACGCGCGGGTTGCGCGAAAAATGTTCTTCCACGATATTGTCCACGGTGATGAAGCCGGGCAACCCGCCTGGACTGATGACCTCCATGCGGTCGGCGAACATACGCACTTCGATGCGTCGCCCGCCCAGCCGGTAGTCCCGGTGCGCCACAGCATTGACCAGTGCCTCTCGCACGGCCGCGACTGGGTACTCGGTGCGTTCCTGCCGCTCGAGCCCGGTGACGACCGCGCCAATGCGCATCTCCTCGCCCACGACCTCCCACGTGCGCTGGATGATGCGCGCCAGTGGCCCGCCAATCTCCTCGCGACGGCCATAGCCCGGCTGCCCGGATTCGCCCCGGGGCAGCGTGCCGATGAACTTGACGAACGTCAACCCACTCTGGGGCAGGAACGCCTGGGGATTGCGGGCGAACAGCAACGAACCTGCAACGGTGGGACGGCCGTTCCCATCCAGCGCTCCCACCTCGAGCAGCAGATCGTCCACGGAGTGTGTCCATTCCCGATGCTGGCGCTCCTCCCACTTTGCGACGAACTCGGCGATCACTTCGTCATCGAAGTCCTCCCGCCGCGCCCCTGGCGCGGGTTCTGCCTCGAAATCGCCGGTGGACTTGGTGGCGGCCAGCTGGCGGATCTCATCGCCGCTGAGGGGCCGGTTCTCCGCTCTGGCGCGGACCAGCACGCGCCCGTCGGCCAGGCTGTGGAGTTCGGGGCTACGGGCGACGACGATGGCGAAGGCCAGGCCCTCCTCGGCCGCCGCCTGGTGCCAGCGGGCCTCCACCGGCGGGCGGCATTCCTGCACCGCAGCCCGCAGTGCCACCTCGACCTCGTCCGCGTAGACCTGCCCGGTGGCTCGTCCCGTCTCGTCCACGCCGATGAGGATGTTGCCGCCGTCGGAGTTGGCGAAAGCCACCAGCGTCTCCGCCAGCAGTTGAGCCTCCGGCTCTGGCATAAAGGCCAGCATCTGGCCGGGGCGATGCTCATACAGATCGGGCCACATCTCCACCTTCCTCCTCCGGCACGCAGTGCTTCGCTCCTGGTGCCGAATGCTCTTTGATTATTACTCATTCAATTCGGGAACAGGCGCGGCACGCGCCGGGCGTAATCTTCGTACTCCACGCCGAAGTGAACTGCCAGTTCGCGATCCTCCAGCACTGCCAGCAGCCACAGGGCGGCTGTGAACAGCACCCAGTTCGCCATCACCGTGTTTGGCCCGAAGTAGAACTCACCGGGAAAGACCTGTGCTGAGAAGAAGGTTACGCCGATAGCTGATAAAAACTGTGGATGACGCACGATGCTGTACGGGCCGCGTGTGATCAACGAGTCGTCCAGCCGCCGGTAGAGGAACGAGCGCCGCAGCCCCAGCACCGCGATGGCCCACAGCCCGAACCCCAGCGAGAGCACAGCCCCCAGGCAGCGCAGCACGTTTAACCAGGACAACATGCTGAGCATGCCATGCCAGCCCAGGAAGTTCAACCAGTCCTGCAGGCTACGGGGTGCCATTCCCCCAGGCTCGGCGGATACAGCCAGCCATCCGACGACGGTCAGCAGCACGCCCAGTGGGCGCACGAAGGCGGAGGCCCAGTAGTAGCGCCCGCCCCAACGCGACGCCAGTTGATGCGTGTAGCGCGTCAGCCAGAGGCAAACAAGACCGCTCAGCCAGATAAGTGGCGCGCAGTCGTGATAAGGCCAGAGCCAGGGAACAGAGAAAGGGTATATAGGAAACATACGTCAGTCCTCCTGTCTCGACTCCAGGTGGCGTCTGTCCTCCGGCACATCTTCTGAAAGACCGCCATCGCCGCCCGCATCCGCTCCGGCAGCCCGCTGACTCATTGCCCCATTGTCCATTGCCCCATTGTTCATTGGCTCATTGTTCATTGTTTCATTGTTCATTGCTCACCACCGCCACCGACGCGATCTCGTCCTCTCGCTTCAACTCCATCACCCTCGCCCCTCGGGTCGCACGCCCCATCTGTGAGATATTGGTCACAGGAGTGCGCAACACCATCCCCCCGGCCGAGATGAGCGTGACTTCGTCGTCGAGGTGCACCACGCGGGCGGCAGCGACGACGCCGGTACGCTCCCGCTTGCCACCCAGGCAGCGCACCCCTCTCCCGTAGCGTCCCTTGACCGGGAACTCGCTCAACGGCGTGCGCTTGCCGTACCCCCTGGTCGTGACAACCAGCAGGTCAGTCTCTGGTTCGACGACGCACGCGCTGGCGACGTGGTCGCCCGGAGCCAGTTTGATAGCGTTGACGCCGGCGGCTGCACGTCCCATCGAGCGCACGTTGTCCTCGCGGAAGCGCAACGCCTGTCCCTGCTCAGTAACGACGATCAGGTCCTGGTCACCTTGCGTCAGCCTGACCCAGCCCAGTTCGTCCACCTCTTCCAGGTTGATAGCGATCAGCCCGCTGGGTCGCACGCTGCTAAATTCGCTCAGCAGGAGACGCTTGACCCGCCCCAGCCGTGTGACCATTGTCACGTAGGGGCGCGGTGACCGCGTCCCTACCTGTTCGGAGTTTGGCACGCCCACTGCCGCCGTGATCTGCTCGTCGGCGTCGAGGGCGAGGATACCGGCCAGCAGCACGCCCTTGGCGGTGCGGTTGGTGCTGGGAATCTGGTAGATGCGCTCCTGGTAGACCTTGCCACGGTTGCTGAAGAACAGGATGGAATCGAGGGTGCGGGCGGGGAAGAAGTAAAGTATAGCATCCTCATCGCGGGTGGTCATCCCGATCACCCCACGCCCGCCACGGCTCTGGGCACGGTAAGCGTCCACCGGCACGCGCTTGATGTAGCCGCGCTGCGTGATCGTGATCAGCACGTCCTCCTCGACGACCAGGTCTTCCTCCTCGAACTCCGCCTCCTCTTTGACGATGCGGGTGCGGCGGCCGTCGCCGTAGGTGCGCTTCAGATCGGCCAACTCCTCCTTGATGAGGTACAGAATCTTGCGCGGCGAGGCCAACAGATCCTCCAGGTAGGCAATGCGCTGAATCAACTCCAGGTACTCGTCCTCGACCTTCTGGCGCTCCAAAGCCGCCAACCGTCGCAGTTGCATATCCAGGATCGCCTGCGCCTGAATCTCCGTCAGTTTGAAGCGCTTCATCAGCCGTTGGCGGGCTGTGTCGGCGTCGGGCGATTGGCGGATGGTCTGGATGACGGCGTCCAGGTGATCGAGGGCAGTCTTCAGGCCTTCGAGGACGTGGGCACGATGAGTGGCTTTCTCCAGTTCGTAGCGCGCGCGGCGGGTCAGCACGTCGTGGCGATGCTCGACGTAGAGCTGCAGCGCCCGCTTTAGACTCAACAGGCGCGGTTCGCCGCTCACCAACGCCAACATCTGCACGCCGAAAGTGGACTGAATAGGAGTGTATTTGAAAAGCTGGTTGAGCGTCTTGCGCGGTTGTGCACCGCGCTTGAGTTCAATGACGATGCTCATGCCGCGCCGGTCCGACTCGTCCCGCAGGTCAGAGATGGCGTTGAGCCGGTCGGAGCGAACGAGAGAGGCGATACGCTCCAGCAGGGATG
>Ga0315546_1002375_pt1 | contig 10978 bp, 10 predicted proteins | sample SalMarSW160170MG_FD_203833 | JGI IMG/M metagenome (GOLD analysis project Ga0315546, IMG submission 203833) | Salt marsh sediment microbial communities from the Plum Island Ecosystem LTER, Massachusetts, United States - Salt Marsh Sediment SW1601-170 ... | reverse complement strand
AAGCGTAGTCGCACCACCAGCACCAGACGGCGATAACGGCAGTCCTCAAGGTCATTGTAGCCGATGTCATAGGGTCTGGACTCTAAAAACGAGGCAGGGCGTTTGTCAGTGGTGCGGTCATCTGGCAGTATGCCAGTCATCACCAACAAAGCCCCGCAGTATCAAGTCTAGGTCAAACGGAAGCCGAAAGCAAGCTCCAGCCCACAGTAACGGCTATGACCACCTAGAAGGCGAATGGCTAGCCTACTATACTGTAGCCTCACGCTTTACCGACAGGGTGAAGCCTCAAGACAAAGAGGACATACTCCACACGATAGTAATGACCCTTGCCGATGTAGAGCGTAACAACGGACACAAGCCCTTCACCGAAGCTGTAATGTATCGGATAGCCAGCCGAACTGTAGCCGACTACTGGTTTAGCCACTACAGCTATAATAGCGGTCTGGACTGTAAACACTGTAGCAAGGCACAACGGCGGAAGTGTAAAGAGGATTACTTGTATTCCGAGTGTCCTAAAGCAATCAAGCTGGAGAGCCTTAACAAGCCCATCATAGACAGTGAAGGGCACACTACCGAGCTTGGGGAATTGATAGCCGATAACAAGGCTCTTGACCTTGACGCTTGGGTGGATGCCAGAACTTTCCTGCTAGGCTTCCCGCAAAGGCTCTTACTGATAGCCGACAAACTCAATAATGGTGAAGCTCTTACAGACAGGGATAGGCAATACATAAGCCGTTTCAGACGGCGAGAGCAAAAAAAGCTCTTTCAGAATGTCACATTTCAGCCGATTTCGGAGACTTATATAGTGGAAGCACCATCTAGGCTAGAGTATCTCAGCTAGGGGGTAGCTTACTACTAGGTGAAGCTGGCAGATTTGCCCACTAGCCAGATAGCCAATAGGGGGTGTTCAAATAGAACAACTGAATATCGTGGGCAAGCGTTCAGGTAACGGACTGGTAGCCCATAAGGCTACGCTGGTAAACGCCTTGAGTCGGGCATTATCCGAAAGGGTAGTGCTTCTGGACTATACTATAGGGCGTAGAGGCTTACTCGGTTATCTCAAGGCTTTAGCTGGCTCTAACATAGTCAAGATAGTGCCAGCTTCCGATAGTGCTAGCGAGACGCAGACTAACGGACAAAAGAGGCTGAAAGTAACCTGCGGAGCGAATACCAGTTATCTTGAGGACTCGGCGTGGATTGGTGAGAAAACGCCTCTTACCCTATGCGAAGTCAGGATAAGCCCTAACCGAACAGTCAAGCCGAACATCGGCGGACTGGAGTTATCGGAAGCCCTTAACAGGGTGTTACCCTTTACCGCTAAAGAGGACAATAGACCTGTCTTACAGTGTGTCCTCTTCAAAGCGGGTGAGGGTAAGCTCACACTGGTGAGTGCCGACGGTTTCAGACTGGCGGTGGTAACTCTTGACTATGACGGTGAGGGTGAAGCCCTGATACTTCGTGATGACCTGCGGGGAATAGCCAATGCCTTGCGGAAAGCCCATCGGGTCAACCTGAGCTTTGAGGCAAGCGGGGAAAGTCTTGACGGAATGAGCCTTGTCATAGATACCGAGATAACTCGGTATAAGTGGCGGGGTGCTGATGGTCAATTCCCTGATTACGAGAAGCTCATCCCTGCCGAAGCCAATGTAACCGCACACCTTGACACTGTTGAAGCGGGGAAGGCGATTGCCTCACTTAAAGTCCTAGCCGATAGCAAGTCCTACCCGATAGACCTACACCTTAACGGCGGTATCGTGATGTCCAGTCCCGATGATAAGGGGGAAGTTATTATGCCAGCCGATATTGAGGGTGGGGAAGTCAGGGTAAGAATTGACGGAGCTTACCTTGCCGAAGCTCTCCGAGCTTGCGGTGGTATGGTGGACTTCAAACTCACCGATAGCAAATCGCCAGTCCTCTTTGTGGTAGATGGTTATCAACTGGTGGTAATGCCAATGCTCACCAGTGAAAGCCAGAAGCCAGAGGATAAGGCAGAGACAACCGAGCCAGAGCCAGAAGCCGAGGACACCGAAGCCGAGCAAGCCGAGGCGGTAGCTGAAGCGGAAGCGGTTGTCAAAGCCGAGAAGCCGAAGCGTAGCCGTAAGAAGGAAAAAGTAGCCGTAGCCTAAAGAACGCTTGACCAAACAAACGACGCACGAGAAGGCGGCGCAAGCCGCCTTTTTGTGTCTTTTTTTGTAAGGGGGGTATTCCTGCCCTGTGCGGGGATATCCCCCTTATTTTGTGTCCAGAAAGGGGGTGAGTAAGTATTGAGAGAAAAAGTAGTCAAGGAATTTACCGTTAAGCTCAATAACGGTGAGACGGTCAACGTGACCTGGCATATCAACTACTTTGCCCACGCCGACCATCTTGAATTGAGAGGGTGTATGACCAGCACCGGCTATCGCTCCGAGTTTATCAATAAAGCCGACGATGACGAGCTAGACCCCGGGATGGTAATGGAACACGCCCGAAGGCTTGCCCAGGAGTGCTGGGAAGCAAACGAGCAGAAACACGGCGCCCAAGCCACGATGTTCTAGTGGTAAAGGATTAAATCTATAGGGCTATTTGTGCCCGGAAAGGAGACCCTTATGTTTGTAGTCAATCCGACCTTTCCCCTGGGACAGCTTGTGATGACCAGGGGAGTAAATGACCTGGTGGCCGATGAAGAGGCGTTCGCTAAGTTCATAACCGAGAGCCTCAATCGCCACGTAAAAGGCGATTGGGGAGAACTTGGCGACGAAGATAGAGCGGAGAATGACCTGAGTCTTAAAGAGGGCTTCCGTATCCTGTCCGCCTATGAGTCAGGAGAACTGCCCAAAATCTGGATAATCACCGAGGCTGATAGGTCAGCAACCACTATCCTGTTCCCCGACGAGTATTAGCCCCTGGCTCCAGTAATTCACAATAAAGTTAAGTGATGGATTTATATTCTAAGGGGCTGTCTTTGCCCTGAAAGGAGGTGAAAATATGCCCATAAAGTGGAGTGCTCTGCGAGTAAGTGAGGCTATGGACATGGCCGAGGAGTTCGTCAATCAGGCTGCCGAGCCGTTGGAGCAGGCAAAGATTGTAGCCAATGAAGCCAGGAATATCGCTAACTTGCCCCAGTATCTTGACCAGCGTCTTACCCGCCTCATTATTGATATCGAGCGGATAGACTACATCAAGTCATCAATTGAAGCTGTCCGCAGGGATTTACCTGACGGAGCGATAGAGGCAGAGAAGAAATCTGAAAGTCATGGACGGCAGCCGGTACTGGTGAGTTAAATATGGCAGATTTTGCAGGGGTAACTATATCCAAAAATTGAAAGGAAGGGGGTACCATGCCAAAAACAGCAGATGCCATGATAAGTGACCTGGTTGGCACTTTTACCGACCCGATAATTGTCTATCCTGGGGGATGGGGAGATACCTTGCCCGATTGGCTTAAGGAAGCCATTACACTGGAGAGGCTGGAGACAAATATCAAAGCCTCCAAGGGAGAGGAACCAGCCGGAACGGATACTGAGGTCTGTGCCTATCTCTATACTGCTGGTCTCACCGCGCCTATGGACCACGACTGGAGCCAGATATACCTTTACGTAGCTACAATGACTTATCGGCATTGGAATAAGGGCGAAATGCCCGCTGATATTGCCGTAGACTCAATCAGTAGCTACCAGATAGGAGAGCTAAACAGGCTTAAATCGTGGCTCTATCACCAGCGGGTTAAAGCGAGGCAAGAGAAGGATAGAGCTGGGCGGCGGCAGGAAAGAGAAGGTATGGCAGCACAGAAAGAAGCGGAGCAGCCGGCGTTGTTTGAGTTCTGATGCCGGTATTAATCAGAGAAGGGCCCGGGGAAATCCCCGGGCCCTTTTTTTGTTCTCCGCAGGTAACTAAATAAGCTGTTGTTGCGTAAGTAATTAAACCAGGTGTCCCTTTTTTGACGATTATTAGCAAAGGTAATATGTATAAATCAAATGTCTATCGTTTAGCATTATCATCCTGGATAAGATTGCTGAACGCTTTCTCAAATTCTGCTTTTCTTTCTGTCTCGTTATAGAATGGCATACCCCAAATGATATATTCCTTATCCTCCCAAAGTTGCTGAATTCTATGGTCTTCTTTCAGGTGTTTAAGGAATTTCTCTTTCCACTCGTCCTGCTTTATTAGGTGCCCACCTTTAGGTTCAATAAATATCTGGTAATGAAAAGACTTTTTAGGCTCCCTTTCCATCAAGAAAAGGACAAAGTCAGGCTCCAGCGGTCTACCATCATCATAATTGAAAATCTTGAAATTCCTCTCATTCCTTATAAGGTACACTGCTTCGTACTTAGCTTTGAGTTGGTCAATTACCTTATTGATATACTTCACCAGGTATTTTTCTTCTGATGTTCCGTAATTCTCATTGAATACGTACCAATCCTTACCGCTCAAATCAAGATTCAATGATTGGTTCGTTGTTTCTGCTTGTCCAATACCATATTCTTTATCGCCACCATTCTCACTGGCAATCTCCAAGATTTTGTCTTTGATTTTATCTTTTACCATGTAGGGCTTGAACTCTTTGCTCCCCTTGAAATCTACTTTATCCGACTGTAGGTTTGCGGCTATCTCTTCTAAGATTTTGACAACTGCTTCTACTTTATCCGATTGCGTCAGATTGTTGATTCTTTCTTCAGAGGCTTCAACCTCAACCTTTACCTCGCCTAGATAATCCTTCGATGTTATGAATTCCGAAATAGATTTAAGGTTAGGAAGATAATTTTTTAGATTTGTAAACTGGAAAAATTCTAGCTTGTTGATGGCCTTAAGTATCACATGATGACCAAAGTCACGGATGTAGTAATCCTTTTGTTTTTTAGATATACTTACTTTTACTTGTTTTTCAAATGCAAATGTAGCCTTTGTGAAACCTGTAGCCAATGAAATATTATGCGTAGTTTCAATGATATATTTATTTAGTGAGAATATATCCTCATGATTGTTTTTATATTGCTCGTTTAAAAATAGAAAACCGGCCTTATAAAATTCTGTTTCCTTGAAATTTGGTTTGAGCTTTAAGTGTCTTTGACGAACTTCTTTAGCTTTGATGCCGATCTCTTCAAGGGCTGTATGTAGTTCATCGATGTATCTTGGATTATAGGCACTATGGTAATAGAGTTCCTCACAAATCTTCATTTCGTGTTCTTCTTCAGTGTTCCTCACGTCGTATTTGCGCTGATATAAGGGTTGATCCGATGAGAATTGGAATGGGCAATACCTAGCACCTCTACCGATTAGTTGAGCCTCTGACATAGTTGTCCTCCCGGGTTTGCCAGCTTTTGCATCACGTGTATTATAAAGACGTACAATATCAAAAAGATTCAATACGTCCCAACCCTCATTGAGTTTGTCTACTGCAAAGACTGCTCGATATTCGTTATCTTCGTCTTCCAGTGTATTAATGGCTATCTGTTTCTGCTCACTCTCACTTTGACTGTTAACGGAAACACATTTTTCTTCCGCGAAATCTTCTTTCAGCTCCGTCGCGAGATTCGACAGCGAAACATTGTTTTCTTTAAAAAAGCGAAAGGCATTTTGCAGCACTGGGTCGAGGTTAACGTTACTCTCTATATCTATCAGGTCTTCTTCTTTAATATTTCTAATACCGTGAGTAAATTCAGTAAAAAAGGCTTCGCTTTCCTTTATTGTGCGTGATTTAAAAAGAATAACAGGCTTAATAATCTTTTTGTATTTTTCAAATATTTTCCTACGCAGTTGACTAAGAACAATGGCTTGTAATGCTCTTTTAAAGTCGGGAAGGTCAGCTTGTAATACTTTTACCTCTTTAGAATAGCCGTCTTTCCTGAATTCCTTAAGTGGATAATCAAAGATAATTTTATTGTGATATTTGTTTTCAATTTCAGGTTGAGTGAGGTCGGCAGTAGCCGTAAACTCTAATAAAATATTATCCGGATTTGAATTGAATATCTTGAAAACAGTTTGCTCCCAACTGGTTATTTCGAACAATTCTAATTGGTTTAGCTCACTTCCTTTTTTCGTTTCCGCATTTATATGATGAGCTTCGTCAGAAATGAGTACTATCTTTTTATCTGTAAAGTCTTCATAGGTTATAGCATTTTCTCTAGGTATATTAAGGCTCAAATGTAAACCTTGGATAGTAGAAAATACGATGTTAAGGTCATCCTGGTTGGCTGCTGAAAAATTATCAACTTCCTTAATACGAACCTGTTTTTCACCTAGTTGTATTGAATCAGCGAAGAGATATTTAGAAGAAGCAGGATTTAGGAAATTGTCTTTCGTTTTCTCTATAATGTTAGTACTATTCACAAAGAACAGGAAGTTGCGAAAGCCCTTCCCGTAAAGATATAGCATTAATCCGGCCATGATAAGAGTTTTGCCACTGCCAGTAGCCATATGATAGAGCAATTGGATAGGTACACCTTTTGGTCTTTGAGGGTATTCTTCCCAATAATAAATAAAACGACCGAAGGCTTCTTGCTGATACGGACGCTTGCCAAAACCTGCTTTCAAGTTTTGGTAAATTGAATTTGGAACCCTAAGTTTATAGAATTCTGGACCTCCGAGTTGCACACCCGCGTCCAAAATTTGATTAAGTGATTGCATTATCATTTAGTAGCGGTTCAAGGTTTCCATCATTTGCTCCGCCGTCATTACCTCCTTCAGTTTATACCTCAATCCTTTCTTCTGAGTGCTGTCCTCCGGATAAATTATCCTATCAACCAGCTTAAGCTTAACCACTTTCTCGTTAGCCGACCAAACAATAATTAAAAGTGGCAAACTGCTCTGTTTTCGAAGTACGTCAATTACACGCCATCTATTTACGTCACCTTTTCTATACGTAGTCGGAAGAAACCAAGTGTTATTGCAGTGATTCCTTACCGATGCCTTACTTGTCCTCTGAAACTCTATGATCGCAGTAGGTATTTGTCCTTTCAGTAGTACATAGTCTAAGTTGCCAGGCCACGGTAAATGTAATCTTCTTAGTTCTTCATCGAGCTTGGGGAGCTTGCTTTCTTCGTAAGGTGATGACATTACTAAATCTCGATATTTCATATTCCAATTAGCAAAGTCTTTATATGTCTCAAAAGATGCAATACGATTTGCTGTTTTTTCTCGTAATTCAAATAGACAGCACCTTTCATTAATATACGTATAGCAAAAGAATAAATACAGACAATTGAGTTTCGCAGCAAATAATACTTTAGCTTTGAGTTTAAACTCAGGTAGTGAATCTAATGTTTTAAATAATTCAAGACCATCGATGTGTGCGACACCCATATCAAAAAGGCCACGATCTAATAAAAGAGATACCTTAGAATTCTTAATTGTATAACCTTCAAATGAAAGAAGGTCGAGGTTACCTTCCAAAATTCGTGGTTTTACCCAATTATACTTATCACTTCTTTCAGAGGTTTCGAAGGTTATAGAAAGCATAATTTAGTTCCTTTTCAACTTGGGTAAATCCGAAATCTTCGTCCTCTATTTCTGTCAAAGGTATATAGAGGGCGTTCTTATCAAGTATGGAAATTAATAGTTTCTTCTGGTCCTCGATATCCAGACTTTTTAGGTGGTTAATATTTATTTCAGATAAATCTATTCGATAGTCGATTATTCCCTTATCTAGTATAGCCCCCATGGCCTCGTTAATCGCTTTTTGTCCTTTGGCTTTGTTAATTAAGTTCACAAGATTTTCATTTAGTCTTGCCAACTCACAATATATAAATGAGCCTCCACCCTTCCAATTTACGTCCTTCGAGATTCCCCCTTGTTCACCATCGATAACCTTTTTCAGCCGCTCTATAGTAACCGTTTCACAATAGTCCATCTGTTCACATGCAATAAACTTACGCCCCATTTTCATCGCAACCGCTGCTGTTGTACCGCTACCTGCACAAAAATCCATCACATAATCATCCTCGTTAGAGCCAAGTTCAACAACTCTTTTTATCAACTTCTCCGGTTTAGGTGTTTTAAAGATATTAGTATCAACTAACGCGAATAACTCGCGTCTTGCATCTTGGTTATGTCCCACTTCTTTATAAGGCCATATAGTTAGAGGAGTCGTACCCTGCTTTACCTCACTTAAGAATCTCTTTAGCCGTGGCACATTCTTACCATCTTCGCCAAACCAAATACGGCTGTCTGCTTTCAATTCTTCGAACCTCTCTTTTGATACACGCCAACAGCTACCATTTGGGGGATTAATCACTTTGCCGGCTGGATTTGTTATAGGATAGTCATATTCGGCAGCGTAGGTCTTTACAAGTAAGTTATCCGAAGCCCAAGGGCCACGCGAATCATTATCTGGATTATGATAACGGTCATCCATTTCTTGAGACCGTGGTAATAAATTAAGTTTAAAGTACGCAATATTTTTGGCGTAGATCAAAATATGGTCGTGATTATCGGAAAAGAACTTGGCGTCATTCTGAGGAGCATATTTCTTTTGCCAAATAACGTTTGCTACAAAGTTTTCCCGATTGAATATTTCATCACAAATCACCTTCGCGTAGTGAGCTTCTGTGTCATCGAGATTTATCCATATTGAACCGTCCACCTTAAGTAAGTCTTTTACAGCCTCGATTCTGTTTTTAAAAAAAGTTAGCCAAGCACTATGGTTGAAACTATCATTGTATCCAAAAGTATTTGTACCTGTATTGTAAGGTGGATCTATATACACCAACTTGATGCTATTTGCGAATTGTTTCTTCAGGGAATGCAGCGATAGAAGATTATTTCCTTTAATAACCAGGTTCGGACTTTGCTCCAATCTTCTTAAAGGTGCTTCACCTTCTTTTGTGAATAGCTTAAAGTTACTTAACACCTTTGGTGATAATAATCGGTCTATCTGGTCTGGGGCAAGAGTCTCATTCCAAAATATCTCTTTACGCTTTTGATCTTCCTCCGTTTGGGTACCTTCCAGTATGCAGTCTTTATAAGGCCATGCCAATAGCACTTCTTTGGCTTCAGTTAGATACTCGGCGTTAGCAGTTAGCCCTATTTTGTTTTTAAAAGCCGTGTAACTATCAGGAAGGAACTGCTTATTACTCACAAACTTCTGAAATTCTACTTTATCAAATACTAATATATTATCCATTTCACGGAAAAAATGTCTCTTGATAGCATCATTTTTTAGAAGTAGCTTCAACAGAGATTCATCCAATGCTAAAGCAAGCTCGATAACCTTGTTCTTCGCGATTTTGCCGTCTATCACTAGACGAGCATCTGTCTCAAGAATCTTTGAAAGTTCAGTTAATAGGTTCTGCATAGTGTTCCCCCTAATCTTTGCTTATTAGGAGCTACAGCAAGGATTATCTCATCGTGTTTTCTTCTTACTCGTTCCGTCTAGTTTGGCACCTATCGCTTCAACTACCCATTCTTGGATAGTAATGTCAGTCTCAGCTGCCCGAATGCGCAATCTCTTATGAAGTTGTTCGGGCAACCGTATATGAATCATGCGTGTTTTTTGATTAGTTTGATCTGACTTTATATTCATTAACTTTCCATTTCTGCTGAAGCATTCATAGTTGCTCTAAATATAGCTCAGATACTTAGTAAAGTCAAATCGGTGTTGAAGGATGATCCAAGAACATCTTTGTTGACTGCTGTTAGCAATACTGGCTTCAAAGCTTTTCCCCTGAAGTACATGTTGTAGGTGTCTTTGGGATCGAAGGGTAGGTCAAGGTAAATTAGGTCAACTACCTCTGAAGCCCCATCTTCGCGGGGTATGTCGAACTTTATGACCTCACCGCAGTTTGTGAGTAATCATTCCGGCAATAGCTTCCGTATCAGGTCTCGATTTTGACTTAGGGACTCGTAAAGCTTCTCTATTTGCTCTGAATTAAGTACCACTAAATCGCGAGCCAGCCGATGAAATGTGCCTGTAAGCAAAGGGGCTACCAATTGCTCGATTCTCCTACGGTCATGTTCCCCAGTAACTATGAGAAATAACCGGCTACCCCATGTATCCTTCGCATGTTGCAGCTTTGCCAAGGCTTCTATTAGGTTCCCTCTATCCTGCACCTCAAAGACAAAACCAGGCCTTGATGCTTGCGGGAATGCCTTCCATACAACATCGTAAATATATGGCGTCGCACGAAATTCGACCTCTGGGTGGTGACCGATAATATCCCCTAACTGGCGCAATAACTCCTTTAGGCGTTCATGGGGGCGTAAGGCCGTGATTTCTAGCTCAGGTTCAACACCTCTCGGCTCTTCTCCGATGACACCCGCTTTCGGTGTGACTACACCACTTTCGTATGTCGAGTAGCGAGGTTGCCACTCGGGCCAACGTTTCTCCAGATAGGTGCGTCCTTCGGGTGTTATGCGCCATAAGCCTCTGGGCTCACGATACAAGTACCCCTGTTTTACTAAGTCATGCCGCGCCCAGCGGACAAGGTTCACAAAAATGGATTCGTTTCCGGACCTCGTCCGTTGTTGTTTGTCTTCCTCAGTAAGTTCAGGGAAGAAGGCTTCTACGCTCGCCACGGCTTCCTGAGTATGTAATTCTCCACCGCCTTCTGCAATAACTCTCAGAAGAGGTAGCCGCATGCTTTCCTCCATGGGCATAGCCATTTCAATCACCCATCCCGGTTCATCGGCAGTCTAAAAAGAGGTTGCCGCTCAGTCTCGCTGTCTCGTTGCTTTAGAAACACTATATGCCACTCATTAAGCACTGTCAACAACAATCGAACCTATAAGGAAAACCCTAACTATGCTGGTCTCGAACCATGGCTTTGATCAGCTTAACGTCAATGCGATTTCACATTTCAACTTCAAGCGTGGTATGATATTAGGAGTTGTTGGAGCACAGGAATGAACTCTCTCTTCTCAAAGAAAAGTTCGGGAACTGTCGCCCAAGGCCCACCATAGTGTACAATAGACAGAACTGACAGCCTATCTTCAGTCACTCCTCCGGGTAATATTGGCATCGTGTAGGTTAGCAACACGTCATCCCCGATTACTTTCACTTCTTTGA
>Ga0315546_1002356_pt1 | contig 11027 bp, 11 predicted proteins | sample SalMarSW160170MG_FD_203833 | JGI IMG/M metagenome (GOLD analysis project Ga0315546, IMG submission 203833) | Salt marsh sediment microbial communities from the Plum Island Ecosystem LTER, Massachusetts, United States - Salt Marsh Sediment SW1601-170 ... | reverse complement strand
CGGCTGTCCTGGTTACTACCTCAACGGATTTAGCGGATAGGGTTATGCGGGAAGTCAAGAAGCAGCTCAAGGATTTGCCGTCCCAATCTATTGCTGCCGAATCGTTAGAGAAGAGGGGGATTGTAGCGGTGGTGGATGACATGGACGAGGCTATAGAATTAGCCAACCTCTATGCCCCGGAACACCTCTGCCTTCTGGTAGGTAAGGCAACCTCTTATATTGACCAAGTCTCTAGTGCTGGATGTATAGTCGTCGGTGAAAAGTCGACGGTGGTCCTGGGCGATTATGTAGCCGGACCAAGCCATGTCTTACCCACCGGGGCTACTGCTCGGTTCAGCTCACCGCTCAACATACTTGATTTCGTCAAGCTTACCAGCCTGGTTAATGTAGATAAGGCTAGTTTAAAGCAACTGGGCAAAGCCGCTGCCACTATAGCCAGGGCTGAAGGACTGGAAGCTCATGCCCGGGCAGTGGAAAAACGGCTAGAAGGTTGAATATATTGACAAATTATACTTATTTATGGTAAGGTCAATCCAAATGTCAGTCTATACTGCTCACCAAGTGTATTATGCCTTCATATTTACCGGGCGCACCAGTGCGCTTGGGGGGTAGTATACTGAGAATGAAAAACTAACCAGTAACAAATTAAAAAGCCTAATCAAACCCTCCAGGCGGAGGGAATTTTATTTATTAGGGATATAGAAGGGGGACAAGGAAAATGTCTGAAGAAGGAATAGCCCGGTTAGTACGGTCGGACCTGGTTGCTTTCGGTGGTTATGTTGCCGGCAAGGCACCGGAGACAATAGCCAAGAAGGCTAAGATCTCAGTGGAGGACATCATCAAGCTGGATGCCAATGAGAATCCTTATGGTTGCTCTCCAAGAGTAAAGCAGGCCCTAGGCAACTATCACTACTTCAATATTTACCCTGACGCCATGCAGACCGAGCTGAAGAAACTGCTACAGGACTATACTGGCGTTAGTGCTGAGCACATTATCGCCAGCAATGGTAGCGACCAGCTTATTGACCTTGTTATACGCCTATTTGTTGGTCCCGGGGACGAGGTGATAAACTGTGTGCCTTCCTTTGATATGTTTCGTTTCAGCACCATACTGTGCCATGGCAAACAGGTTGAGGTGCCACGGGATGAAAACTACATTGTCGATGTAAGTGCAGTAAAGAGAGCAATAAACAAAAAAACCAAAATGATACTTCTGGCTAACCCCAATAACCCCACCGGGACCCCTACTCCACAGAAGGACGTACTGGAGCTAGTGGATACCGGGGTGCCGGTGCTAGCCGATGAGGCTTACATTGAGTTTGGCGGGGAAACGGTTACCCCCCTAGTCACCAAGTATAAGAACTTGATGGTGCTAAGAACATTCAGTAAATGGGCAGGGCTGGCTGGGCTGAGAATTGGCTATGGCATTTTCCCGCCTAGAATTGTTGAATATCTATTCAAAATCAAGATGCCCTACAGTGTAAATGTCGCTGCGCAGGTCGCGGTGCGAGAGTCGCTAAAGGACGCTGATTATCTGAAGGATAGGGTAAAGATTATAATCGCCGAGAGAGAAAGGCTATTCGGCGAGCTAAGTAAGCTCAAGTGGCTAAAAGCCTTCCCCTCCCGGACCAATTTTGTCTTCTGCCACGTGCTGAATGGCAAGGCAAGCCAAATCCAGCAAGAATTGCAAAACAGGGGAATACTGGTCCGCCACATTGACCAGCCGCTACTGCGAAACTCTATTCGCATTGGCGTGGGTAAACCAGAACATACCGATGCCCTGATTAAAGCGCTTAAAGAGGTAGGGGAGAAGTAGTCTGATACCACTCCCCCCACCTGCATCTTTGACATCTTTTCCCACCCGCCGCCCTTAAGGGGGAGGGGGATAGGGGTATAGCCCCACTGTTAGAGGGAGTCTCCTTTTCCACCCTCCCACCCTATAGAGGTTAGACCTCTCTCAACTCCTTCTAATAGAGAAAGGAAAGAGAGATTAAGAGGGTGAAACCCTTTTGGGTGGGCTAGGTGGGAAGAAAGAGATAAGTCAAACACCCAAGGGGGTAGGTTCATAAATAATCTAAAATATGCTAAACTAGTGCTTGAAGAAGCGATGAAGAAATCAAGAGCAGCTACAATAAAAAGGGAGACCAAAGAGACCAGAATCAGCCTGGAGTTTAACCTTGATGGTAGTGGCAAGTGGCAGATTGACACTGGCCTTAAAATGTTTGACCATCTCTTATCCCAGCTTGCCCAGCACGGTAGGTTTGACTTAAATATTTCCGCCACCGGCGATGACCCGCATCACCTAATAGAAGACGTCGCTATCTGCCTGGGCAGAGCCTTCAGTGAAGCACTGGGAGAAAAGCGAAGCATTACCAGGATGGGCGATGCTTCCGTGCCTATGGATGATGCCCTGGCTATGGTAGCGGTGGACATCAGTGGCCGGGGATATACTGTGCTGGAGCTACCCTTTTCTGATAATGATATGGCCGGATTTCCCACCGACCTTATCCGCCACTTCCTTGAGTCTCTCGCCATTGAAGCCAGGCTAAATCTCCATGCCAGGATTCTATACGGCAAAAATGACCATCATAAGGCGGAAGCCCTGTTCAAAGCCCTAGGCAGAGCCCTGGATACAGCCACCAGAATTGACCAGCGCCTTAGTGGTGAACTACCCACCACCAAGGGCCTACTGGAAGATTAGTTTTGAATGTAGAAACCGTAATTATCGCCGTTCTGCTTTTTGGTTTGCTAATCTTGGCGCTGTTTATAATCCCACGCTGGCGCTTAAAACGGGCTATCCGCCAGGTAATACAGATTTTCAGGAATAGTAGTGCTACTGACATTAAGCATGCCAAGACAGCCGATGAACTGGGACTCAGCCCCCGCGGCATGATAGATGGCATGTTCCGGGGGCGTGATTATAAGCCGTATGCCCTGAACGCCCTGAGAAAGGCTGAGATAATACAGAACACTGAAGACGGCAAGCTCTACCTCTCCGAGGACAAACTCATGGAGTCAGGACTTGAGAGGGGTGTTCAATATCGCCGCTACTAGGGTGAGCGGATTTTCCGGCACCAACGAGTTATCAGAGGGTTAGGCAATAATTTAGACTTCCGGAATGCCCCTGGCTAAATTCACATTTGAAAATTGGTGCTTTCCCAGAACCCGTCCCAGTCCTCCTTGGCTATACCAAGACTTGAGAGGACCTTCTGCGGGATAGGATAAGAGACAGCGTTTTCCCTCTCTATCTTTTTAACATGGCGAGCCAGAACAAAGGTCAAGGTTTTTATGTGCTCATAGCTCATCCGAACCCTGGCTACAGTTTCCGGCACCTTGCCCGGACCAGGCTCAGGAGGGCTCTTGGCAAAGCTAACTACCACGCCATAAGCTCCTCCAGCGAGCATAAACTGGTCTGAATAGTACTCAGGCGTCTCTTTCTCTTCAGGCATATTTCTCTCCTATTATGAAATATTGGATGCTAAATACTCAGCTTCCTACCAGTTAATCTTTCATAAGCCTGCTCGTATCTCCTGGTAGTAGCCTCAATAACCTCCGGGGGTAGCGTGGGGGCGGGGGGCTCTTTGTTCCACCCCGACTCGGTGAGCCAGTCTCTTACCGGCTGCTTATCAAAGCTGGATTGGGACTGACCAACTTTATATAGCCCGGCATCCCATATCCGGGATGAGTCCGGCGTCAGCAGCTCATCAATGAGGATTAACCTGTCACCGTCCAATCCAAACTCGAACTTGGTATCAGCAATGATAATGCCTCTGGTTATGGCGTATCCTCGGGCGTAGTTATAGATAGCCAGGCTTTTCTGCTCCATCTCCTCTGCCATATGGTCACCAACTAATTTCTTCATCTCATCCATGGACAGCGGCTGGTCATGCCCGGTTTCTGCCTTGGTGGTGGGGGTGAATAACGGCTGAGGCAGTTCCTGGCTTTGTTTCAGTCCTTCAGGCAAAGGCAACCCGGAGATAGTGCCATACTGCTGGTATTCAGCCCAGGCCGAACCGGAAAGATAGCCACGCACCACGCACTCAACCATGATACGCTCGACCTTTCTGACCACCATAGACCGCCCGGCGAGGTAAGAAGGATAGGCAAAACGGCTCTCAGCCGAAAGATAAGCGTCAAGACAGCCAACATCATCCACCGCTTCCACCAGATGGTTGGGCATCAAATACCTGGTCTGGTTGAACCAGAAAGCAGACAGTTTATTAAGCACCAAGCCCTTACTGGGAATGCCAGCGGGCAGGACAACATCAAAGGCTGAGATTCGGTCGGTGGCAACAATTAAAAGCCGGTTGCCCAGGTCATAGGTATCACGCACCTTGCCCCGAAAAAATAAGGGCAAGGGCAGGTCGGCTTTCAGCAGAACCGATGGGCTAATACTCATTATATTGACCTGGGAGCAAACTCTGAAGGCCCAGCCGTACCACCCTTCCACTGCGCCTCGGTTAAACCCAGGCGCCCAAAAATATCATCCATATAGCGCAGGTAGTATTGCTCGTCAAAAAGGGGCTCAAGCTCCGGTGCCGGCAGGGCAGCAGTAACCTCAGAGTCAGATTTAAGCAGGGTAAGGAAGTTTTTATTTCCCTTCCATGCCTTCATGGCGTTGCGCTGCACCAGCTCGTAGGCTTTTTGCCGGCTCAGCCCTTTACCAATAAGAGCCAGCATTACCCGCTGAGAGAAGATTAAGCCTTTAGTAAGCTCTACATTCCGCTTCATCTTTGGCGGGTAAACCTGTAACCCCTTCATTACTGATGTGGACAGGGCCAGGGAGTAATCCACTATCAGGCAGGAGTCGGGCAGGATAATGCGCTCGGTGGAGGAATGGCTTATGTCCCGCTCATGCCACAGGGTGATGTTTTCCATTGAGGTCAGAGCATAGCCCCGCACCAGTCGGGCTATGCCGCAGATTCGCTCACAAAGCTCGGGGTTGCGCTTATGAGGCATAGCCGAAGAACCAGTTTGACCGGCGGCAAAAGGTTCTTCCACCTCTCTGGTCTCGGTTTTCTGCAATCCCCTAATCTCAGTAGCGAATTTTTCCAGTGAGCTGGCGATTATAGCTAAAGTGGTAACGAACTGAGCGTGGCGGTCACGCTGCAAGACCTGGCTTGATACCGGGGCTGGGGCCAGCCCCAGCCTGGCGCAAGCCTTCTCTTCAACCTCAGGGGACAGAGTAGCATAGGTACCCACTGCCCCTGAAATCTTACCCACAGCGATGACTTTTTCGGCTTCAGCTAGTCTTTGTAAATTACGCCTCATCTCATCAGTCCATAGCGCCAGCTTAAAACCAAAAGAGATTGGCTCAGCATGAATCCCGTGGGTGCGCCCTATCATAACGGTATATTTATGTTTTATTGCCTTTTGCGCCAGTACCGAGATGAATTCCTTTATATCCTGACTCAGCAGCTCAGCGGACTCAATTAGCTGCAAGCTAAGAGCAGTATCCATTACATCAGAGGAGGTAAGGCCAAGGTGGATAAAGCGCGATTCATCCCCCAAGCTCTCTGACACCGAGCCAAGGAAGGCAGTCATATCGTGGTGGGTTTCCTTTAAAATCTCCTCCATGCGTTTAAGGTTAACCCGGGCTAGTTTTATCTTGGGTATAGCCTTTCTGGGAATTACACCCAGCTCAGCCCATGCCTCACAGACGGCAATTTCTACTTGAAGCCATTTATCGAACTTATTCCCGTCCGACCAGATTCTTTTCATTCGGGGTCTGGAATAGCGCTCAATCATTTGTTTTCTCCTTGAGGTTATTTATCAACCTCACCCCCTATGTCCCCCTCTCCACTCTTGGAGAGGGGGAGGAAGAGTTTTCGAAGGGGCTTCGCCCCTTCAATCTACCCCTAATTAAACACCCTTATCTACCTGCAGTTCGTTTCTATATTTTTGGTAGGCTTTTCGTATCTCGCCATGTTTCAAGCCCAGGATTTCAGCCGCCAGATAGGCGGCATTCTTAGCCCCGGCACTGCCTATAGCTACAGTAGCTACCGGTATTCCAGCTGGCATCTGAACTATGGAGTAGAGGGCATCAGCCCCCTTCAGTTCACTGGTGGCTAGGGGCACGCCGATGACGGGCAGGGTAGTCCAGCTAGCCAGGACTCCGGGCAGGTGTGCCGCCCCACCGGCGGCAGCAATTATAACCTCAATCCCCCGCTCTTGCGCTTCCAGCCCGTATTGCCGGGCTTTTTCCGGAGTGCGGTGGGCTGATATTACATTAACCTCATAATCAATACCAAGGGCATCTAAAGTATTCAGCGTTGGCTTGAGGGCTTCAGCATCCGATTTTGAACCCATAACCACAGCTACTAGCGGCATTTATCTACCTCACCCCCTGTTGTTTTTCTTCCCATACCCACCCACCCAAAGAGGTTTCACCTCTTTAAGACTCTGTAACCCCACCCATTTTTGAGGGAGATTTTAAAGGCAGAGCCTTTGAGGGTGGGAGGGTGGGAAGTACAACGTACTCTAAAAATCGGGTTAGACTTCCTAATTCTCTCCTCACCTTTATTAAGGGCAAAGCCCCTTAAAAGCTACCTTCCTTTATTAGAGCTATATCCTTACGGTAATGGCAACCCTCAAAGTGAATCCTGGGAATATTGGCGTAGGCCTTTTCCCTGGCCTCGGCGAGGGTCTTACCCCTGGCAACCACCGTGAGCACTCGCCCTCCACTGGTCAAAACCTGACCCTCTGAGCCGAGCTTGGTTCCAGCGTGAAACACGACGATGTCCTTATCCAGATTATCCAGCCCGGTGATGGGGAAGCCGGTCTTGTAGCCTCCGGGGTAGCCAGCTGATGCCATTACCACCCCAACACAGGCATCCTCGCTACATTCCACCTCTATCTGGTCAAGCTTGTTATCAATCACCGCCAGCATAATGTCCACCAGGTCGGTCTCAAGCAAAGGCAGGGTAACCTGTGCCTCCGGGTCGCCAAACCGGGCATTAAATTCTAGCACCTTTGGTCCGTTATTGGTAATCATCAAGCCGCCATAAAGGATGCCCCTGTAGGTTCTTCCTTCGTCATGCATGGCACTTACCGCCGACTCCATAATGGTCTCCTCCACCGTTTTAGCTAGCGTTGGACTCATAAAGTGAGGCGGGCTGTAGCTGCCCATGCCACCGGTATTCGGCCCCTGGTCGCCGTCAAATACTGGCTTATAGTCGCAGGCTGATACCATAGGGATTACCGTGTGGCCATCGGTAAAGGCGAAAGCGCTCATCTCCTTCCCGGACAGGTGCTCCTCAACAACCACCCTGTCGCCGGCAGCACCAAAGGCTTTAGCCTTCATTATATCGGACAGGGCATCCAGGGCTTGAGGTATTGTATCGGCGACAATCACCCCCTTACCCGCCGCCAGTCCATCGGCTTTGACCACGATAGGCGGTTTCTGCCGTTTGATATATTCCTTTGCCTGGTTATAATCGGAGAAGCTGGTGCTTTTAGCACAGGGGATTTTATATTTCTGCATCAGCTCCTTGGCGAACACCTTGCTCGACTCTATCTCAGTGGCTTGCCTGGTGGCACCGAAAATCTGCAGCCCCCTGATTAAGAACTGGTCGGCGATACCCTCAGCCAAAGGTGCCTCCGGCCCGACAACGGTAAGGTCAACCCCCTTTTCCCTGGCTACTTTAGCCAGCGCCTCTATATCAGTGGGCTTGATATCAAGGTTATGGGCAATCTTAGCCGTACCGGCATTGCCCGGAGCTACGTAGATTTCTTTGACTTTGTGGCTCTGGGCTAGCTTCCAGACCAGGGTATGTTCCCTGGCTCCACCGCCGACGACTAAGATTTTTATCTACCTCACCCCCTTCAGGCTGCCTTTTACTCCCACTCAATAGTGGACGGAGGCTTGGAGGTTATGTCATATACTACCCGGTTTACGCCGGGGACTTCGTTGACAATACGGTTGGAAATCCGGGCCAGCACTTCGTAGGGCAGGCGTGACCAGTCGGCAGTCATGGCATCCTCGCTGGTTACGGCACGGATAGCAACCAGATATCCGTATGTCCTGTAATCGCCCATCACCCCCACACTCTTGACATCGGTGAGTATGGCAAAGCTCTGCCAGAGCTGGCGGTATAGCTTTGCCTTCTTAATCTCGTTCATGACAATGAAGTCGGCGCCACGCAGTATCTCCAGCTTCTCCTGGGTTACCTCGCCGATAATGCGGATAGCCAGACCCGGACCGGGGAAGGGCTGCCGCCATACCATCTCCTCGGGAAGACCCAAAGCCAGTCCCACCTGACGCACCTCGTCCTTAAACAGGTCTCGCAGGGGTTCCAGCAACTGGAGAGTCATCTTAGCCGGCAGTCCACCCACATTATGGTGGGTTTTTATCTTGGCTGAGGCGCTGGCGGTTGAGGCACTCTCAATGACATCAGGGTAAAGAGTCCCTTGAGCCAGAAAATCGACCTTGCCTATTTTCCCAGCTTCCTCCTCAAACACCTGGATAAATTCCTCGCCTATTACTTTACGCTTCATCTCAGGGTCAATTACCCCCTTCAGGCGCTTGAGAAATCTTTGGCTGGCATCTACATAAGCAATATTCATCCCTAAATTAAGACGAAAGACATTAAAGGTTCTTTCCACCTCCTCGCGACGCAGCAGCCCATTGTTAACAAAGATGCAGGTAAGCTGGTCACCGATAGCCCGGTGGATGAGGGTAGCCACTACTGCCGAATCAACCCCCCCTGAGAGGGCACTGATGACCTTGCCCTTGCCTACCTGCTGCTTAATTTTGGATATGCTATCCTGGATGAAGTTGCTCATTGTCCAGTTTCCCCTGCAGCCGCATACCCGGTAGACAAAGTTCTTCAGGATTGTCTTTCCCTCAGGGGTATGGACTACCTCAGGATGAAACTGGAGACCAAATATTTCCCCGGCTTTGCCCATAACGGCAAAGGGCGAATTTTCAGTATAGGCTAAGACAGTGAAGTCGGGGGGCAGCTTTTCAATTTTATCACCGTGGCTCATCCACACCGGAGAGGAAGGAGGCAAATCGGCAAATAGAGGTGAATCTACCTCACTCAAATGAAGAATGGCATGACCATACTCACGCTTGGCTCCTGGGGCAACCTGTCCACCTAGCTGATGGGCGAGGACTTGCATCCCATAGCATATACCCAATATTGGCAGGTGGCGCTCATAAATATAAGCCGGTGCCAGTGGGGCATCAGGTTCATAGACACTGGCTGGAGCTCCAGAGAGAATAAATCCTTTGGGATTTAAGGGGGCTATCTTCTCCCAGGGGGTATCAGGTGATACCAGCTCACAATATACCTGGCATTCGCGTATCCGGCGGGCGATTAGCATGCTATATTGCGAGCCAAAGTCAATGACAATTATAGCCTCGCGCCCTAGCCCGGGTATAGCTTCCTTCGCCGCCGCCGGCTGTTCACCGCCTAGTTCTTTGGCAATCTCCAGATAGGTGGAGACCTCAATATCGCCACTGGTTGCCACCCGGCGACTCTTACTCTTGGTTTGTTTCGACTTCTCTTTAGCCATTTTATAGCATACAGATTACCACTGTGCTGGCTTTTGTTCAAGTGGGTACCTCTTGTCTTTAACAGACTTTTTTTATTTTCGGGGTTAGACCCCCTTGACAGTGGAGCTGATATATAGTAAAATTTATATGTCGTAAAAATAACGCCATATATTAATTATGACATATCTAACATATACATGGCTCAATACGGTCAGATACCCGAAGGCAATCGGGAGCTGGAAGACCTCTTCTAGGTTTTTGACTGGCTAACCACTTCGTCCACCGCACAAATATTGCCCTTGTATTCCCCACCGTAACCCCCGGTTTTTGGGTCTGGCATAACACTGTGCTATACTGTCGTCAAGAAGGGGCGATGGGCAATAAACTACTTTCATCCATCCAACAGCAGATTGAGCAGGCTATTACTATCCTTAAACAGGGGGGTATAGTTGCCTTCCCCACCGACACCGTCTACGGGCTGGGCGCCGGCATCAGCATTGGCCGTGCTGTGGAGCGGGTCTATCAGGTGAAGAAGCGACCACGCAGTATGGCGCTCCCCTTACTGCTAAGCGATAAATCTCAGATAGGCGAGGTTGCCCAGTCAGTGCCCCAGGTCGCCTGGCTCTTAGCCGACAAATTTTTACCCGGTGCCCTGACCATCGTGCTATTTAAGTCTGAATCTGTCCCCGATATTGTCAGCGGTAGGGGTAAAACAATTGCCATCCGAATTCCAGACCACCCCATCCCCCTTGCTCTGGCTCAAGGCGTGGGTGCTCCTATTGTCGGCACCAGCGCCAACTTAAGCGGCAAGCCGAGTCCGCTAACCGCCGACGATGTCCGTGCTCAACTGGGTGGTAAGATAGACCTGATTATTGATGGCGGCAGATGCCCCGGCGGCAAGGAATCCACTATCGTTGATTTGACCGGGGAGACCCCCGTCATTTTGCGGGAAGGCGCTATATCACAAGAAAAACTAAAGCAGGTATGCCCCAACATTGTCTTTAAAGAGGGAGGCTAAGCGATGCGTATTGCCATTGGCTGCGACCATTGGGGGGTGGAGCTTAAGCAAACTATCATAAAGTTGCTCACTGATAGCGGACATAGTTATGAGGACTTTGGCTGTTATACCACCGACTCGGTAGACTACCCCGATTTTGCTAAAAAGGTAGCTGAAGCAGTAGCCAGAGGCGATTTTGAGCGAGGTATCTTGATATGCAACAACGGCATCGGCATGAGCATTGCTGCCAACAAGGTCAAGGGGATAAGAGCCGCCCTTTGCTACACCGCCTTCAACGCCCGGCGAACCCGCCAGCACCAGGATGCCAACATACTGTGTCTGGGGGCAGGGAAGGAACAGGTGCAGGAGCCGGTAGCTGAAATAGTCAATGCCTTTCTCACCGGTGAGTTTGAAGGCGGAAGACACCAGCGCCGAATAGATAAGATAAAGGCTATGGAAGGCTAACCTTGACAATAGTATAGAAACTGTGCTACCTTATCAGCACGATGATTAGTAGCTACGTTATTTTAG
>Ga0315546_1002355_pt1 | contig 11030 bp, 10 predicted proteins | sample SalMarSW160170MG_FD_203833 | JGI IMG/M metagenome (GOLD analysis project Ga0315546, IMG submission 203833) | Salt marsh sediment microbial communities from the Plum Island Ecosystem LTER, Massachusetts, United States - Salt Marsh Sediment SW1601-170 ... | reverse complement strand
TCTGGCCGACACCAAGAATCCCAGAATAAATTGCACCATTCTAAAGACCATCGCAGGTGATAAGCTATGCGAGGTGGTTTTTGACCAAATGCCAGTACCTAAAGCTAACATTTTGGGACAACTGAACCAGGGATGGAGTGCAGTGCAAAAGATAATCGAGCGGGCAGCAGTGGGAAAGTGCTGCGAGATAGTCGGCAATATTCAGCGAGTATTGGAGATGACCGTGGATTACGCCAAGGAAAGGAAACAGTTTGACCGTCCTATTGGCAGCTTCCAAATTATACAGCACTATTGCGCCGACATGGCAACCGATATTGATGGCGCCAGATTTAGCACATACCAAGCAGCCTGGATGTTAAGCGAGGGAATTCCCTGCACTAAAGAAGTGGCTATAGCCAAGGCCTGGATAGGCGAGGCCTCCCAGCGCGTCGTCGCTCTGGCGCACCAAATTCACGGAGCTATCGGCGTTACCATAGAACATGACCTGCATTTTTACACCAGGCGTGCCAAAGCCGCAGAGCTTGCCTTTGGCGATGCTAATTTCTATCGAGAAATGGTGGCCAGAGAAATGGGATTGACTATATAAGGCGCATTAAGTGACTGTGCACAAGCCTACAAAGATTAAATCCTAAACCCTAAATGCGAAATACTAAATAATATCAAAGCACTAATGACAAAAATTCAAAACCGCCTAGGCCTTTGGATTTTGGATTTTGAATTTGTTTAGGGTTTAGAGATTAGGATTTCCTCATATCCTATTCGCAAGTGTTTATATCATCACGCATAGTTAGGTTATCAAGTTTTGCTTCCATCTGTTTTTGCCTTAGGGCTACTGTTAAGTCTCCCCGAGTTCTTTCTATAATGCCTCGTATGGCGTCGGTAGTTCGCCTCAAGCCATGAGCGAGCAATTCCGGGAAATCCATGGTTATCAATATTCCGTAGATTTCATCCATTATGGTCAGTAGTTCCTCGCAACGGGAAAAGTCCCCCCGCCTCAGACTATCTAATATGTACCTCCGCAACTCACCCACGGACTCGCCTAAGCCATCAAGGTAGGCAGCATTGCTTACGCCCAGTGTCTCCGGCTTCGGCAAGCCTTCTCCGGCAATCAAAGCCAAGGTTATATATCCTTCAGCGAACTCTTTTTGAGCGTCATGAACGAAACCTGAATGAAGTAACCTCCCATGCTTGGCCAGGTCGTGGTTTAGCTCCTGGACCAATTCCTGGGCTGAATCGAGGTGTTGCCTCGCCTTATTCTGCTCCTGGCGATGCACGGCACGTATGGCATCAGCGCTGTGGCGGATTACCTGACGGCAACTACGCAAAGCTTTCTCTCGAGCTTCATCCTCAGCAGCGAAGTGGGGGCGAAGCTCCGCAGCGATAGCCTTCAGATCTTCTACTGGCTTTGACATTCTTCCTTCGCCAAGTCTATTTTTGCGATCAGTTCCTGCACAATCCCCCTAACATCTTTCTCGCCTAAGACGGCGCTAATTACAGCTACAGCATCGGCGCCAGCAGACACTACTTCACCGATATTATTCTGGTTTATGCCGCCAATAGCTACTAGAGGGGTAGACACTGTCCGCTTGAGCTCTTTCAGCATATCCACTCCCACCACAGTGGCTCCCTTTTTCGTCGCCGTGGGAAATATAGAGCCTACGGCAATATAATCTGCTCCCTCAGCTTGGGCTTTTGTGGCCTGAGACAGCGTCGTGACGGAGCAGCCAACTATTTTATCTATGGGCAATTCCCTGCGGATTACAGGCAGGGGCATGTCTTCCTGCCCAACGTGAAGCCCATCGGCTTCAACAGCCATAGCCAAGTCGAGGTAATCATTTATCATAAATAGAACACCCGCTTGACTACAGAGCTCCTGGAGCTTTTGCGCTACAAGTAGCAATTCCCCCTTTTTGCTTTGCTTGTCGCGAAGTTGGATTACTCTGGCACCTCCCTCAATAATTTGGCCGGCAATGTCCAGCTCATCCCTCCCCACCAGAAATTGCCTATCCAGAATAACGTAAAGCCCGGGCATCCTTTCTATTTTGTCCCGGCGTGATATTCTGGAAATCAGATATCGCTCTAAGGTATAAAGGGCAAACCTCGTCTGTTCAAAGATGGCTGAATTCAGCATTGAACTTATCTCTGGCAATTTAGCTAGCTCCTCTACCACGCGAAGAGACTCTTCCACCCTTTTAGCATTGGCTGTAACTAGGCCGGAGAGATCTTGCAGAGATTGCTTCGTTTCTGGCTCATAGCTAGCACCCATACGGGCACCAACATCGTGTTCGGAATCTCTCTGAGATAAGAGTCCTAAACTCAGTGATTTAGCCTCCTGGGCTAAATCATGACGTAGAGTTCTTAACCGCTGGCTCAGCTCAGCATCGTTGAGAAGAAAGCGAGCGACATCTTCCAGAACCCGCAAGCCTTCACTGGAGCGGTTTAGATTGGCATCAATCATACGCAGCAGTCGCTGAGACACTTTAACTTATGGTAGGCAAAGCTGGAAATGGCACGGGGTAAGTTGGTATTGCTGCAAGCCGTCTTTAGACCTTTTGAAACTCGTAACCAATCCTACCGCCGGGCAATTTTACCGGAAGTATCTTCAGCCCCATTCCCGGCTTAATATCACTCTCCTTAATACCCTTGCTTAACCGACCAAAGACCCTCACCCCCTCAAAATCAGCTATGGCCAGAGTATATGGGGCGTCCTCCTCAAATCCGGTTGGACCATAGTTTACCACAGTATAGGTGACCAGCCTACCATTTCCCTTAATCTCAAACCACTCCACATCACTGCCTACACATTTTGGGCAATCCATCCTCGGGGGGAAGTAATTAGTCCCACACCTTCGGCACCTAGTTGCCATTACCTTGCCCTTCTCCAAGTAACCCACAAAATCAGATGCCTTTGTTTCGGTGGTGAAGCTAACAACGCCAAAATTCTCAAAACTCACTGGCTACCTCCTTAGAATTGTCACATTACCATATTGTCCGACGCCACCTATATTATGAACCAAGCCTATTTCCGCTCCCTGTACCTGGATTTCACCAGCCTGCCCTCTAAGCTGGGTTACAATGGTTCTAATCTGTGAGCCACCAGTAGCGCCAATAGGGTGACCTTTGGATAACAACCCACCATCAACATTTACCGGTTTCTTTCCATCCACATATGTCTCTTTGCCCTCAATCAATTCAGTCCCCTCCCCAGGTTTGGCAAAGCCCAAGTCTTCATAAGCCATAAGCTCAGCTATAGTAAAACAGTCGTGAACCTCGGCAACATCAATATCCCCCGGTCCTACGCCAGCCATTTCATATGCCTGTCTGGCTGCCTCCTGGGCACACCTCAGACCGGTGAGCGATTCCCTTCCTGACATTGTCATTGTGTCTGTGGCGGCACCCAGACCTATGATCCAGATTGGAATATTAGTTACTCTTTTAGCTACGTCACCACTAGCTATTATGATGCAGGAGGCACCATCAGCATTGGCGCAGCAATCAAACTTCTTCAGCGGGCTAGTTATTACCTCCGAGCCTAAAATTTCGTCTAAACTCAGCTCTTTACGATAGGTAGCCTTAGGATTTGCCGCACCATAGTGTGAATTTTTGACCCGTACCTTGGCCAGTTGCTCTTCAGTAGTTCCATACTTAGCCATATGAGCCCGGGCATACATAGCATAACCAGCAGGCATGGTTATGCCAAAGGGTGATTCCCATATTATGTCCCCTCCCCGGCTCATCCTCTCCGCAGCCTCACGAGAGGTCAAGTCCGACATCTTCTGGAAGCCTATCACTGCTACTACTCTGTGAAGACCCGCCTTTATTAATGACCAACCTACTCTTAGTCCCGTGCTACTAGAAGAACACACAGTCTCGACATAGAAACTCGGCTTGGGCGTTAGCCTCAAGTATTCTGAGATTAAACCGGCTGGTGAGCGCTGCTTATCATATTCTGGCGCAGAACAAATAATGGAGGCATCTATATCAGTATTGGTAATGTCTAGCCCCTCCATTGCCTCGGTATAGGCTTCAAAACACAATTCCGCGATAGATACGCCACACTTACGAGAAAAAATGCTCTGACCTACTCCAACAATAGCCACGTCTTGCATAAAGCAACCTCCTCTAATCGTAAGAGTTTAGTTTTTCCAGAATTATAGTATGCTATATCACCTGCCCTCGCACTGTCAAGCGCTTTCCGAGAGCTTTTCATCTCGAAATTAGAGCCGCGCGGCTGCATTACTTTGCCGAAACGGCAAACTCCCGGGCGGAACTGCCGTAAGGTCTCTATCCTCTGTGTGACACATAAAACTGTATAGGCTACTCCAGGTACAGTATCTTGCTACAGCTAGTGCATTGGATTAAATCGCCAGCTTTGGCTTTCTGCCATTGACTCGTAGGCACAGTGATGTGGCATCCCTGGCATTTTCCTCTCTCCACTTTGACCACAGCCTGTCCCCTTGTTAGCCTGAGTCGCTCATAAGTGTTGAGGGCTTCAGGGTCAATTTGCTGCTCTAGTCCATCACGGTCCCCCCTGAGCTTAGCAAGCGCGGTTTCAACTTCGCTTTTCCTTTGCCCCAAAGTTTCTTGCCCCTGCTCCCATTCTCGCTTCAATTGCTCAATCTCTTCGGCGGTAGTTTTTACCTTAGCTTCTATCTCTTCTACCTGGCTCATTAATCCTAAGAGGACATCTTCTTTCGGCCCAATCTGGCTCTTAAGGCCTTTGACTTCTTTCTCAAGGTTAACCAGTTCCTTGGGATTCGTGGTTGTGCCAACGTAAAGTTTGCTATTAATCCTCCTGACTTTCTCTTGAAGGTCTTCCAGTTCCCATTCAGAGCTCTTTTGCTTTTTCCTCGCGTCTTCCAGTTGTTCTTTTTGCGAGGCAAGTTTGGATTCGGCGGCAACCAAGGCCTTATCGTCGCTCAACCGATTTTCAACCTCATTTAGCTCTTGTTGATTCCTTTGAAGCTCCAGGTCAACCTGCTGCAGCTTATAAAGTTGCTCTGCCAAACTCATACTGAGGTTTATTGTAGAAGTGAAGTGGGGATATTGTCAAAAAATACAGGCAATTTTCTGGAGAAACTAGGAAGCTAAAGTGCCACAATCCTGGGCTTCGCACGGCGTTTTTCGGCAGTGACAATAGCGTCTATCTGGGATACAACTTCATCAAGCTTATTTTGGCGGCTTGTTATCACATAATCAAAAATCGGCAGGCTTTTTATTTCCCCTTTAGCCCTTTCCAACCTTAGGGCCAAATCTGCTGAAGACTCGCTGTGTCGCTTCCTCAACCTCTTTTCTAGTTCTTCCACTGAAGGAGGCATGAGGAAAATAAATACTGCTTGGGGCAGGATTTCCTTGATACTAGCAGCACCCTGAATATCTACCTTGACTATTGCATCTACCCCTTTGGATAAAGCCGAAGTTATTTCGTCTTTTGGCACACCATAGTAGTTGCCGTAGACATTGGCCCACTCCAGGAACTGGTGTTTATCTATCATTTGTTGAAATTCTTTCCGGGAAAGGAAGTGATAATCCACTTCACTCTTCTCCCCGGCACGCTTAGGACGTGTAGTAGCGGTAACGACATAGTGAAAGGGACACCCTAACTTTCTCATTCTGGCAAGCACAGCATCCTTGCCTACTCCCGAAGGTCCGGAAAGAACGACGAGCAGGGGTTGAGAACTCCTGTCGCCTCCTCGCTTCGTTCGAAGCTTCGACTCAAGGCTTCGATCAGGCACTTCACAGCTCAACTTTTTCCTCAGACGGCATGGATGCAGTGGCTAACCTATGAGCAATGGTCTCCGCTGTCACGGCAGCCAACATCATGTGACCAGTGTCAAAAAGAATAGCGGTCTTGGCTTTCCTGCCATGAGTGGCGTCAATTAAAAGTCCCTTTTCTCTTACTTCCCGAAGGAATCGCTTGATTGGTTGCTGATTTATGGAAAGGAAAGCGATTACCCTGTTTACAGCGATAACACTACCAAAACCGATATGAATTAATTCTGTAGCCATGCTGCCCCTCCTGTCACATTTGCTTTATATCTTTCGCCCAGCAAGCTTAGGTTGACTCTTTGCTTGTCACTGACAGCAAAGTCTGCCAGAAGGCAGGATAGGATACCTGTGCCACTTGGGCATGCTTGATGGTCGTTTCTCCTTTGGCTATCAAACCAGCTACTGCCAGACTCATCGCCAATCGGTGGTCGAAATGGCTGTCAACATCTGTGCCCGACAAAGGTCTACCACCATAGATGACCATGCCATCTGGCAGAGGCTCAATTTTAGCACCCAGGCGGGAAAACTCACTTGCCACAGTGGCAATCCTGTCTGATTCCTTCACCCTCAGCTCCCCGGCATCCCTGATCACAGTTTTTCCTTTAGCAACACAACCAGCTATGGCTAACACGGGAATCTCGTCAATGAGGCGAGGGATAATATCACCACCGACCTCTATCCCCTTTAACTCACTAGATTCTACCACAATATCGGCTAAAGGTTCACCAGTTTCCAGTCGCTCATTATCTATTTTTAACCTGGCTCCCATAGCCAGGAGAATATCGATGATTCCCGTTCGTGTCGGGTTAATTCCACAATCCCTTATCACTATCCTGGCGTTAGGGTGAATAGCTCCGGCAACCAAAAAGTAGGCTGCTGAACTGATGTCGCCCGGGACGCAAGGGTTGACGGGAACTAAAGGGCTGCTCAAAGGCAGCAAGGAAATCGAATTTCCCTGGCTTTCCAAACTGGCTCCCATCAGTTTAAGCATCCTTTCCGTATGGTCCCGGGAAGGGATTGCCTGGTGTAAGACAGTATTGCCGCGGGCAAAAAGACCAGCTAGTAGAATGGCTGATTTAATTTGAGCGCTGGGAACAGGCAAGGTAAAATCTATACCTCGTAACTTTTTCCCCTTAATGACCAGAGGAGCGAAGGAATCTTGCCCCCTTCCCCACACCTCAGCGCCCATCAACCTTAGTGGCTCAATCAACCTGCCCATGGGGCGATTACGAAGAGAGGCATCCCCGGTAATAACAGATAGGAAAGGCTGGCTGGAAAGAAGACCGCCCAGAAGGCGCATTGTAGTGGCACTATCCTGGGCATCAAGCACATTGCCGGCCTCCTTAAGACCATCTTCGCCAGTTCCTGAGACTAATAGAGTAGGTGTGTCCCTCGACTCTTTTCTGCCAATTTTCACCCCCAGGGCTCTCAGACACTTAACTGTAGCCAGGCAATCTCTCCCTGGAGCGAAATTATCAATCTCGGCTTTACCTTTAGCTAAGCTATTCAGGATGACAGCCCGGTGGGAAATAGACTTATCACCAGGTAGAACTACCTCCCCTTCCAACCTGGGACAAGGTTTGATGGTTCTTATTTCCGCTCTTGGCGAAGACGACTTTAAGCCGACAAATTGTTCAGCCATTCTTGTCTTGCTTTGTTAGCCTCAGTGAAGGCTTGTTCCAAGCTTTTATCCCCCTCGGCCACCAGTTGGCGATACCTCTCCAATTCCTGGCTGAATTTATCTATCCAGTTAACTATAGCTTCCTTATTGCTAAGGCAGATATGGGCATTTACCTCAGGGCTTCCCGAAGCCAGGCGGGTAAGGTCATGATAGCCCGAGGCCGCCAGTTTGGACATTTTAGACCAGGAAGGATTCCTGGTAGTTAGCGATACCAGGGCCGCCGAGAGCAACATAGGTAGATGACTAATGCCAGCCACCAGGTTGTCATGCTCTTGAGCATCAATGAAAAAAGGTATGGCTCCAAGCTTCTTGACCATGCCTGTCACCGTATCTATCGATTTTGGTGAAGTTTTCTCTGATGAGGTGAGACAATAAGTGCACCCCCGAAATAATTCGGCTTCAGCAGCCTTGATGCCATAAGTTTCCTTCCCGGTCATGGGGTGTCCGCCAATGAAGTCTACCGTTGGCGGCAGTATTTCCTCGGCCCATTTCATAACCTGGACTTTCGTGCTGGCGGTATCGGTGACAATGCAAGCAGAAGGAAGATGGGGAGCTATCTCGGAGATGATTTCCTTTATCGTCAGAACCGGTGTAGCGATGATGACAAAATCAGCTTGCTTTGCCGCATCCTTCAAGCTGGTTTCGCCTCGCTCAATAGCGCCTAAACTTAAGGCGTTGGCTACAGTTTCCTGACGGCGGCTATAACCGACTATTTCCCACCTAGGCTTCTTCCCTTGCCTTAAAGCTAACCCGATTGAGCCGCCGATTAACCCTAAGCCAATGATGGTAACCAGCACTGTATCATTATAGCAATGTAAGGCCTGCCTGTCATTGCCAGCCCTCCTCTCCTGTCATTCTGAGCCTCTTCCTTAAAGAGTTAAAAGGCATATTGAAAAGGAACTTGCTAAAATATGTCTGCTTAGTGTTACCTATGTGGTCAGCCAGGGCGAGGTATTGACAAGATAGAAAAAAAGTCCGATAAAGTCTCGATTTGTAAGAAAAGTTAAGTTAAGTATATTGACATCACTATTCTAATTGGGCAATAATTTTACCTCTCAAACAAGGAAGCATTGAACCGCCACCTTCAGATGGTCACTTGGGCGACGGGGAGCCAATAGTGAAACCGACCTTAGATATTTTGGGTCGGTTTTTTGCTTTACGGATGGGTACGATTATAGGTTTACTGTAGACTGAGAATTAACCCCGGGAGGTCGTTATGCCCTGCCAGTAATGTGACCTGAATCGGAGGTCGGTGAGGGCATAAGGCCAGAGAAAAGCTAATAATAAGGAAAACCTTAGTCGGTTCAAGGACGGCAAGTCCTCCCTCCCCTGGCAGGAGGGAGTGCCATATTTAAGAAAGCCGCGGTGAATTAAATGGAAAGGCTCAGGGTGACGCTTGCTGATGCTGATTTAATCAAAGGCATTCTACTCTGCGTTGGTTTTATTGCGCTGAATGTTCTGGATGCATGGTTGACGAGGGTTGCCCTAGGGCTTGGGAGTTATGAACTTAACCCCTTCATGAACATGAGATTTGGCAGCAGCATGCTGCTTAAGGGGCTGATTGCTGCTGAAATAGTCATGATCCTGATCTTATTTAGGCGGGGCAGATTATTGAGGCCGTTGAACCTGTTTATGATTCTTATTTGCACCTGGAATAGCTTTGCTATTTTGTCCCTGAGCTAAGGCTTCGCAACAGCAATGCTTATCTACTCCTCCCCTTCGCTTCGGCTGACTGAAGTCAGCCGAAGCAATGACTAATCGTAGTGGCGGAGTTCATCTCCGCCTCGTTGTCCACAATAAATATAACGGCCAGCTAGCCCGATAGGAATCACCCGTCAACATCGTTTTGCCCGAGAAGATAGTTACGCGACCTCTTAGCCAGGACTTATTTGGAAGTATTGACAAGAAATGCGTACTTTGTTAAGTTGTCTACATCCCGATGATGTTAACCAGCACGGTATAACTATAGCAGTGTAATGCTCATATGTCATTGCGAACCCTTTTCCTCCTATCATTCTGAGCTCCTGCCTTTTGTCATTCTGAGCCGAAGGCGAAGAATCTCGCCTCCACTCAGGCAAACTCCGCGAAGCAATCTCATCAGAGCCTCTGTAGGGGAGTCTCTTGTGTGCTCCCGCAAATTGAGAGGGGACAAGCCCCCCTACGAAAGTAGGGATACTATTGTGTGGTTGACAGGTAAGCGAATGTCTCATAGACTATATTTAGTTAGTCTTGAGGTGTGTAGCATATACCTGTAGAAATAAATGGCCGAATTTTTAGGTTGGCACCTAGCCGCTGAGGAACTGGCGATGCAACCGGCCTCAAAAAGGCTGAGTTTTATGTTTTAGAGGAGAATTGATATGAAAACGATAATATTTTCTTTAGTCGTCGTGCTCATGCTAGTCATGATGGTGCTGTTCGCCGCCTGCGCATGTAGACTGTCACCCAATCTCCCGCCACCGGTGGCACAGCCCAGTGGATGGCCGACTACCTGGACAGGGCTAACCGCAGACCCTGATGAGAATGGCTGCAACGAGCATCGGAACGTGTTCGATACGAATGGGGATAGTTATGCGCTCTATTACGCTGCCGACTCTCAGTATTTCTACCTGCGTATGGAGACTGTCACCGCACCCGGCTGGCCCTCCACAGGGTCGAGCGGTAAAGCTCGCTATAAGTGGTTCCTTGATACCGCGGGAACGGCTGCTGATATCCAGGGGGGTAGTGTGCGTAATGCGGAATTTCTGCTGATATTGGAGGATCTGACGGACAACAGCAACGACCCGGATGAGACCAGAGATCAGCTGGGTGAACTGACTCTCATGGATGACTTGAACAACGATGGTTTTTCGGCCCGGTGGGATAGCGCACACCCCCCGAACTACGCCATCAACAACGCCCAGACTGCCCCCATAGGCAATAGTTCTTGGTGGCGAAGAGAACTGGGAATTGGCACGGCTGGGACTGGAGGACCTCAGGGAGTAATGGGCGCGGACATCGGCTACCGAATTGACAACGCCACCACCGGAGGCAACTTCACGGATATGTACATAAGCTGGGCTGTGCTGGGAAATCCGTCCTCTTTATGCCTCCTCTGGGCAACCGATAACCATAACCCCAATCTGGAGCAGGCACCCAACTGTGATTGCCCAGAGAGCCCAGCTTGCCTCTCGCTATGTGTACCACCCCAAGCAGCCTTCAATGCCACACCGACCAGTGGCTGCGCTCCCCTGACAGTCAACTTTACCGACCAGTCCACAGGAAGCCCCACGAGCTGGAGCTGGGATGTAGATGGCGATGGGATTGAGGATTACAACACTCAGAACCCATCCCACACCTACACCAGCCATGGCGCCTACAACGTGAGCTTAACCGTGAGCAAGGCCTGTGGCTCTGATACCGAAACCAAGACCAATTACATAACGGTTTACGCCAAGCCCACAGCTATTGCCTCCTCTAACTCACCGGTATGTGAAGGAGCGATCATAGAGCTATACGGTGGCCCCGGTGGCATGACCAGCTACAGCTGGACGGGGCCCAATGCCTTTAGCAGCACCTCACAGAACCCGACCATCCCCAACGC
>Ga0315546_1002351_pt1 | contig 11047 bp, 9 predicted proteins | sample SalMarSW160170MG_FD_203833 | JGI IMG/M metagenome (GOLD analysis project Ga0315546, IMG submission 203833) | Salt marsh sediment microbial communities from the Plum Island Ecosystem LTER, Massachusetts, United States - Salt Marsh Sediment SW1601-170 ... | reverse complement strand
GCCACATTCACTCAAGAGCAAATAAAGAGAATGATCGCCCAGCTTGACCTAAATAAAAGGAGCGGATACCGTAACTATACTATTATTCTCTTGCTCCTCGACAGCGGTATCAGGCTTTCCGAGCTAATTAATATCAAGCTGGAGAACGTCGACTTTAAGCAGTCATCTTTACTGGTCAGAGACAAGGGAAACAAAGAGCGAGTTGTACCGTTTGGTACTCAGGTTCGTAGGATCTTATGGCGATATGTTAGTAGCTATAGAGCAGAGCCTCAGTCTCCTGAGGATACTTTTTTATTACTTACGAACAACGGTAAGCCTCTTCAGCGTAATGCCCTCAGGCTGATATTCGGCGCCCGTTGAAGCCAACTAGGGCTTGCCTCGTTTTCTCTGGTGGGCCAAACATCACTTTTACAAAACCAATCGACACTTCCATTCCTTTTGGCTGCACATTTGCCTCTGTAGGGCATCAATTCCTCCGAGCCTGACTCTCACGGTCTGGACTGCACCCATAACTTTGTCTGGGAAAGCCCAATGACACCCCCATTCCCAATACCCCCGGTTAATCCTTTAGGCATTAAAGTACAACCCATGTGTTGACAAGCAATATCCTGTTATGCTATAAGTTCTACGGTACAGTAAGGGTAATTACCAATCGTGCCAAACACGCTTTATCACTTTGCCCAAGTGCTGTAGCTAATTTTACATTAAAGGGGAGGGATAGTATGTGAGATTTTGTGTAACCAGACCTAATAAGACTCATAGAAATCTCAGAAGGAGAAGAAATAAGTGAACAAAAAACTATTGTTAATCCCGTTGGCGTTGCTGTTGGCCCTTAGCTTGATTGCTATCGGCTGTCCGTCAACACCAGAGACCACAGCCCCACCAACAACCACGGCTCCGCCGACCACAGCTCCACCACCAACAGAGCCGCCGGTCAAGCAACTTGAAATTGGGGTACTGGTAGCAACGACGGGCTGGTTTTCCAGCGCCGGCTTGTTGGACCAGGAGGAATGTGAGGTGGTGGCCGGGATGGTAAATGAGGCAGGAGGAATAACCGTCGACGGTCAGAGATACGAGATTGTCCCAGTTTTTGAAGATGTTAAGAGCACTCACGAAGGCGTAATCGCCGCAACCAATAAGCTTATATATGATAAAGGGGTTAAATTCATTGTCGGCCCCAACGCTTTTTGGAGTTCGGCATCAGGGCAGCTATGTGAAGAAAACAAGGTGTTTAACGCCATCGGGTTCTGCACCAACACTCCTGGCGAACTAGATGCGACCACTCAGTATCGAGTGCTGGCATACAATAGCACTATGGGAAATGTTAATGGTCTCATACAGTACATTGCTCAAGCACATCCGGAGATTAAGAGCGTCATTGCCCTTAACCCGGAGGACGGCTCTGATGTTTACCTTAAACCCCTATTTAAGAAGGCGCTAGAAGACAAAGGGATTACCATGGTTGGTGATAAGCTGATTGGCTATTCCCTTGAGATGGTGGACTTTACCCCGATTGCTCAAAAAGTAGGCCAGATGGAAGCTGATGCTATATTTGTTCCCAACGGTATTGATACACACATAGGTAATCTCCTCAAGGGTATGCGAGAACTGGGTGACGAGCGGTGGGTATTCTACAGCAGCGTCGCACTTGTCTCGAAGATCAAAGACCTTGCCGGCCCGGCTGGCTATAAAGTGACAAGCGGTACTGCTCTACCAGGAACTGCTGGTAATGCACCCTTGCTAGAGGAATTCATAAACAGATACTACGAAAAATCTGGAGAGGTCAGATCAATAATCCTGCAGACCTCTAATGCCCTTTACGTCCTGCCACAATTAATTGAGAAAGCGCAAAGCCTTGACCCAACAGTGGTGAAGGACGCGTTACCGAATATTGACGAGGTCGAAACAGTGTGGGGAACGGGGCATATGTGTGGAGAGGAAACTTACGGCATCAGGAACCACGCTGTATGCCACCCTTACTGCCTACAGTATCTGGATGAGAACGGAGAAGTCCAGTTGGGTGGGTGGTTTGAGGTCAACGTTCCTTGATCCAATTCTGCTAATAACAGATTAGGTGTTGTTAGTTGGAGGATTGGGGTGGGGTCAGTTTTCTCCGCCCCAATCCTCTGTTCTAGAAGTGTAATTCCTTTGAGGCAAATTAAAAGAAGAATAGTGATGAATTTGTAAAATGGAATTAGCGGCAGGAATATTTATCAATGTGTTAATATTATCGGCTATGTACATCCTGGTGGCACTGGGATTCGCCTTGCTTTTTAGCATTGCAGGTATCCTTCATGTGTCTCACGGCGCGATATACACGGTCAGCGGCTATATCTGCTGGCAACTATCGCAGGCAGCCGGTATAAATCAGTGGCTGGCATTGGTACTGACAGTGCTGATAGTGGGCTCGTTTGGGCTATTCCTGGAGAGATTTTGTTTTCGCCCATTTACCGGGGATTTTGACCGTAGCTTGGTTGTAGGCATTGGTATCATTTTAATCCTGCAGACCACGATAGTCGTAACCGTTGGCCAGGAATCAAGATCGATGTCCCCTTTTGTCGCCGGGATTCTAAATGCTGGCCCTGTTTCAGTCAGCCTCGAAAGATTGGTAACTTTTGCCATCGGTGCCGCCCTTCTGGGGGTATTGGTGTGGTTCATAAACAATACTAAGCCCGGGCTGCAGATGCGGGCCATGTCTCAAGATCTCCAAGGGGCTATCATGCAAGGCATCAATATCAACCGTGTTTCGGCCATCGCTGTGGTGATTGCCTGTGCGTCAGCAGCAGTGGCGGGATGCTTGATGGGAGCCTATATTAATCTGAATCCCTTTATGGGCGACGTCGTTTTAGGGAAAGCGCTTATTCTGGTTATCCTGGGTGGAATGGGAAGTATGACCGGTATCTTTTATGCAGGGTTGCTTCTGGGTGCTTTGGACGCCACTTTGCCCGTTTTCTTCAGCGGTTCTGTCGCTGAAGTAATCGCAATGGGCGCTATCATCGTTGTGTTACTTTTCCGACCAACAGGGTTCCTCGGCCGTGCGATAGCTTGATAAGAGGTGCGCATAAATGAAATGGAAGCTGCCTTATTTAAGCACTAGGGGGAATATGGCCAAGCCCGGTTTTTGGGCAGGTCTGTTAATCATCCTGCTCGTGCTCCCCCTATTTATTAAGTCACCCTATTTAATCCACATTATCAACATGACTTTTATTTACATCATTCTCACCGTCAGCTTCCGCACCATAATGACTTCAGGGCAACTCCCTCTCGCCCATGCCGGTTTCATGGGTATCGGCGCCTATGTTTCGGCTATAGCCGCTAAATGGTTTGGCTTGACGCCCTGGCTTAGCATTCCTCTGGGGGCGTTAGTGGCTATGGGCGTTGGGATTCTAATAGGGTATCCCTTCGCCAGGCTCCGGGCGGTGTACTATGCCATGATAAGCCTTTTCTTCGGAATGTTAATATTAAGTGCCGTTAAGGCCTTTGCAAAATGGACCGGCGGCGCCGCCGGACTCACCGCTATTCCTCCTTTACTCGGGTTCTCCAAAGTCCCTTACTATTACTTCTTTTTAGGGCTAACCGCGGTCAGCCTTTTAGTCCTTTATCGCTTGGAGATTTCCCGCCCCGGCGTAACCTGGAAGGCTATTGCTCAGTCACATTTGGTAGCAGCCAGCGTTGGTATAAATGAAGCGCGGTATAGAATCATTGCATCGGCTATAGGGTGTTTATTTGCAGGCATAGCCGGTGCGACCTATGCACATTACAATACAGTAGTCGGAACTACCAGCTTTAGTTTTATGGCGACTATCATGCTGCTGATTTACGTGGTAGTGGGTGGTGTAGGCAGTTTTATCGGCCCTATAGTCGGCGTTTTTCTCCTGATGACTGTCCCCGAACTTTTACGCGAGTTGCGCGAGTATGTTCCTTACATCTCGGCAGCCATAGTACTAATAGTGGTCTTCCTGATGCCTAAGGGTGTGACTGGTTTGGTGAAATCGTTCTTATCCTGGCTTGCAGAGCTGTGGAAGAGTAGGAGGACTAGCGATGCTCCTTGAGCTCCACAAGGTAAGCAAACATTTCAGTGGCCTGGTTGCCGTCGATAATTTCGATATGAGCATTGGCGCAGGGGAGTTGGTGGGGTTAATCGGCCCAAATGGGGCTGGCAAATCGACCATTTTTAATTTGATAACAGGTGTTTTACCAGTAACCAAGGGGAAGATAATCTTTGATGGTGAAGATATAACCGATAAGAGGCCTCACGAGGTCGCCGAACTGGGGGTGGGACGCACTTTTCAGCTGAACCCTCTTTTCAGTGATTTTACCGTGCTGGAGAATGTGGTGGCTTCGTTCCATCTTCGCCCAAAATCAAGCGTACTAAGTGCCCTGTTGAATACCACCACCTATCGAAAGCATGAAGCAAGCATTAAAGAACAGGCCATGGAAATCTTAAAACTTTTAGGGCTGGATAAGGTTAAAGATGAGCTGGGCAAACACCTTCCGCATGGCCATAGACTGGTACTTGGCATAGCTAGAGCCTTGGCTGTCAAGCCCAAGCTGCTGCTGCTGGACGAACCAACTAGAGGAATGAGTCTGGAGGAAATCGACCTGGCCTTAGGGGCAATTGAGCGGGTGTGCCAGCAGGGCGTGACTATCGTGTTGGTCGAACACAATATGGAAGTAATAGATTTTTGCGACAGAGTTGTAGTTATGAGCTTTGGGAGGAAAATAGCTGAAGGCTCCATTGACCAGGTAAGAAAAAACGAAGAAGTTATTAAAGCTTACTTGGGAGATATAAATGCTGCTTAGTGTAAAAGAGATAACAGTTCACTATGGAAAGGCCATAGCTTTGGACTCGGTCTCACTGGAAGTCGTTGAGGGCTCCTGTGTTACTGTGATTGGTGCTAACGGGGCAGGCAAAAGCACCCTCCTGCAGGCAATATCTGGGTTAGTGCCACTGACACAAGGGGAAATATGGTTTTTGGGCAAGCGGGTAGACGGTATGGCCGCTCATGAGATGGTTAAGCTCGGCATTGCCCATGTCCCGGAAGGTCGGAGGCTCTTTCCAGATCTCACTGTTCTAGAGAACCTAAAACTTGGTAGTAGCGTACGAAATGACAGGGCTGGCATAATGCAGGACTTGAAAGAAGTCTTTGAGAATTTTCCTGTATTGGAGGAAAGGTCAAAGCAAAAGGCCGGAACTCTGAGCGGTGGGGAGCAACAGATGCTGGCAATTGGCCGTGGCTTAATGGCTAGACCGAAGCTTCTTTTAATGGATGAACCTTCGTTGGGATTAGCACCCAAATTAGTCAGCGAATTGATTCCATTAATAAAAAGTATAAACGAAAGAGGGGTTAGTATACTTCTAGCTGAACAGAATGTTTCTCTTGCCTTTGGAGCGTCTAGCCGGGGCTATTTGTTGCAGCTTGGGAAAGCTATTCTGGAAGGAAGCGTGGATGACCTTCAGAAGAGTGAGATTGTTAAGGGGGCCTACCTGGGAGGTCTGTCCAGTCACAGAACAAAGAGAGTTTCAAGAAAGCCAACATATAAAAGCGATAGTTAAAGCCAGATATACGAAGCCAAACTAGGAAATCCCCTCGGCGGTTTACAGTAATAAAAGGCTGTTCTGACACCGGTTTGAAATTAGTATTATTTTACCTAAGCTATCTTGATAAAGGAGGATAAGATGAACCCATCCAGTAAAGACTACTCCATACTAGACAAACTCAATTTCGAGAGGAAACCAGTGGGCGTTAAGTTTTCCCTCGAGAAACCGGAGGGAATCAAGCAGACGGGTAAAAGTCTCGGGCTTTGCGAAATGTTCGTGGAAGGACACGCCGGCAGCCCCTTCTACGCCACCAAGGAAAATATGCAGTGTGGCGGGTTTGTGGTGGGGATGCAGCAGTTCCCGCCGGTATTCCACAGCGGGCAAATCGGGCCGAGATTTTCCATGTTCAAAGACCCAAGCGCCAATCGAAGAGTTTATGGGTACATCCCAACACTACTGAAAGATTCGGTAGAATATATTATATTCTCGCCCGCCGACAAATTGACCTTCGACCCCGATTTACTAATCTTTACGGCCAATCCGACTCAGGCCGAGATTTTACTAAGGGCGAGCAGCTATTCGAACGGCAATGTGTGGTCCTTTAAGGGGGCGACATGCTTGACCTGTGTATGGCTATTCTCTTATCCATACCTAACTGGTGAAGTGAATCTATCGGTCACCGGACTCGGTTACGGCTTAAAAGCAAGACAAGCATTACCCGAAGGCCTGTTGCTTCTCTCTTTCCCCTTCAATACCATCCCCACCCTGCTGGAAAATCTGGGGGAGATGGAGTGGGACCCTCACTGGTTCCACCTGGGTAGGGACGGCTATGTCAAAGGCCTTGAGGAATTGGGTGCCGAGATGGCGCGCAAGTTTCCCGGTGCCATGAATTTTTAGCAGGGCTGGCAGCGGTACTAGCATCCTTTAGCACAGTCTGAATATTGGCAAATAACTTAAGGAGGGCAGTTAAATGACAACGGTGAAGGAATATAACGGCTACGGGGAGGAACTGGAGAAATTGCTTTTGCTGAAGACAGCGCCGATAGCGGTGAAAATGTTGGAAAAGGAAGAGGATATCCCCAAAGAAGCCGTCAGGCCAAAGAGAGACCGTGGTTACCACATCGCCCAGTGCCAGGCCTTTGCCCTGACGCGCCGCAATAGAGAGACGATAGCCATGCTTAAAGAAGATAACTGGTGCTGGGGCCCTTTAATCGCCTACGGGTTGGTCAAACCGCCGGAACTCTTCCTTGAGGGTAATGTCTTCTATCCCGCTTTAGTTTCCACCCTGGAGGCATCAAAGAAGCTGTCCCAGAAGCATGCCGCCTTTGAGTACGGCAAGTATATCGGTATCCTCTCCGCACCCCTGAGTACTGCCAGCTTTAATCCGGACCTCGTTCTTATCTATTCCAATACCCTTCAATTGAGAATTATGCTTATGTCGATTATGTATAAAGACGGGCACATGGTGACCTCTGAGTTTAACCCGCTTGACTCCTGCATTTACTCCGTCGTGCCCGTGATACAGAAGGGAGGGTACCGCATTACCCTGCCTGACCCCGGCGATTTCCAGCGGGCACTGTCTGGGGAGGACGAGATTATCCTTTCCGCGTCCCCTGATAAAGTGGCAGACCTGGTAACGGGGCTGAGACACCTCGAGGAGATTGCGCACGGTTATCTTCAACATCACATGGAAATGAGGCCTGATTTTCCACGTCCCGATTTCTATAATATGCTGTTTGAGAAGTGGGGACTGGATGTAGAACATGGTATTGCCTGTGGAGGAACTATGTGGAGGGAACCTGAAGAATAGGAGAAAATATTACCATGTTTGGCTCAACGGAAAGAGCACATAGACTTAGGGAGAGGCTTATGAACACGGTCCCGAGGCTGGACGCGGAGCGAGCCGTGCTGGTTACCCAATCTTATCAGGAGACCGAAGGGGAACCTTCAGTAATAAGAAGAGCTAAGGCTCTTGAGAAGATCTTGAATGAAATGACGATTTTCATAGCCGACGATGAGTTGGTTGTCGGCGATAAAGCTAAAACTTACAAAGGCGCATCACTGTACCCCGAGTACTGCACCATCGAATGGTTTTACGAAGAATTAGATGATGGAACTTTTGAGAAAAGAGACGTTTCGCAGGAGAAATTTCTCATTAGTGAAGAGGATAAAGAGGCGCTGAGAGGTATTAGAGATTACTGGAAAGACAAAAGTGTTAGTTACCAGCTAATTAAGAGTTTGCCTTACCCCGAAGAGGCCAAGAGAGCCATATTATCTGGAGTTCTCACCCTTTCGTGGCCAGACTTTATGCTCTGGCCCGTGGGCCATTTTCTCCCCAATTATCAGAAGCTCTTGGAAAAAGGCTTCTTGGGCATCAAAAAAGATGCCGAAGAGCATATTCAAAGGCTGGGCCGGAATATAAACGGCGATGATATTGAAAAGTATTACTTTTGGAAGGCTGTTACCATAGTGTGTGATGCCACCTCGAATTTCGGCAAGAGATATGCCGCCCTGGCCCGGAAGTTGGCCAAAAACGAGCCGGATGCCAGCCGGAAAGCGGAGCTGTTACAGATAGCCAGCAACTGTGACCGGGTTCCCGCCAACCCAGCCAGAACATTTTGTGAAGCGTGCCAGTCGTTCTGGTTTTTGGAATTACTGCTCGCTTACGGCATTGATTTAAATCACCCGGGCCTGTCACCGGGGAGATTCGACCAGTATATGTACCCCTACTACCAGCGGGATATTTACGAGGGGCGTATTACCAAAGACCAGGCACAGGAGCTGATTGAATGCGTGTGGCTCAAGATGTCAGCTCAAACCATGGTCAAAAGAGAGCTTACTGCGCAGGCAGCCGGTGGATATTCCTCGGGACAGAATCTCATCCTTGGTGGCCAAACAAAGGACGGCAGAGATGCAACAAATGACCTTTCCTTCATGTGTCTGGATGCAACGGCAAAGTTAGATTATCATGAACCAGCGCTCACGGTAAGGATATGGAACGGGACTCCGGATGAATTTTGGAACAAGACAATAGAAGTAACTAAGCTGGGGTATGGTATGCCGGCCATTTTCAACGATGAGATAATAATTCCCCAGCTTATTAACCGGGGTTTCAGTCTGGAGGACGCCCGCAACTACGCCATTGTCGGCTGCGTTGAGCCCGATAGCCCGGGGGACTCTTATCCCCGCTGCGGTGGGCCGGGTAGCGGAACACTCTTCAATTTGCCCCAGTGCTTGCTTCTGGCCATTAATAACGGGGTCAACCCGCTGACTGGCGAACAGGTAGGCCCGGCGACCGGCGACCTTGCCTCCTTCAAGTCTTTTAAAGAAGTCCAAGAAGCCTACGTCAAGCAGGTCGAATATTTTGTGGGTTGGTATGTCACGTTAACGAACACCTGGTCGGTAATAGTCGAGCAATCAATGCCGATGCCGCTTGTCTCCTGTGTAATGGAGCCCTGCGTTGAACGTGGCATTGATGTTACTGCAGGCGGTGCCAAATACAACTACTATGGTATTTCGGGGGTAGGCACCAGCAATGTGGCTGACGCCTTGGCAGTCATCAAGGAACTTGTCTTTGAGGATAAGAAGTATAGCGGCGCTGAGCTCCTGGAAGCCATAAGGACAAACTGGGAAGGCAAAGAGCCGCTGCGTAATGAGGTAACTAACAAGGTCCCGAAATACGGTAACGATAACCCGTACGTAGATGAACTGGCCAGATGGGCAACTTCGGTATTCAGCAAGATAGTCAATAGCTCTACCGGTCCCGGCGGCCCCTATACCGCCGGACTGTGGCCGGTAGCGGCCAATGTGGTCATGGGGCTGGTAACCGGGGCAACATTAGACGGAAGAAAGGCGGAAGAGCCCCTGGCTGAGGGTATATCACCACGACAGGGACTGGATAAAAACGGCCCGACTTCGGTCCTTAAGTCAGCCTCGGCATTAGACCAGTTCTCCTGCCATAACGGAACACTACTGAATTTGAAGTTCCACCCCAATGCGGTTAGGGGGACAGAGGGCACCGAAAAATTAAGGAGTCTAATACAGACGTACTTTGATATGAAGGGGATGCATCTTCAGTATAACGTTGTCAGCGCTGATACCTTAAGGGACGCTCAGAAACACCCGGACCAATACAAGAACCTGGTAGTGAGGGTAGCTGGCTATAGCGCCTTCTTCGTAGAATTATGGAAGGACCTACAAGACGATATCATCGCCAGAACAGAGCATTCGTTATAGGTTTAAACCAGACGGAAACAGATACTGACGGCGTGCTATACGCCTTAAAACGATTTTGCCCTAAGTCTCCTCAAAGCCGTGCCATCCCTGCCCTAAAAAGCAAGATACTCTTTAATCAGGGCTGTGAAACGTGAACAAAGAGCTGGTCGGTAAGGTATTCGATATACAGGGCTTTACCGTTAATGACGGCCCTGGCGTCAGAACAGAGATATTCCTGAAGGGGTGCCCCTTGAGGTGTTTGTGGTGCCACAGTCCCGAATCACAGGCGCCCTACCCTCAGGTTGCCTGGTACGAAGTCAGGTGTATCGGGGTAAAGGACTGCGGGGATTGCCTGAAGGTATGCCCCCAAGGAGCCCTAAAGAAAGGTAAGGTAATATACTCCAAGACGCAGAAAGCCGAGATACAGATTATCGAGCTTGACCGGGAAGCCTGTGATAACTGTGGGAAATGTACCGAGGTCTGTCAGGCGGAGGCCCTGGCCATGGCCGGCAAGGATATGACCGTAGCCGAACTGATGGCAAGGATTGATAAAGACAGGCCGTTTTTTAGAAGGTCCGGCGGAGGAGTGACCATTTCCGGCGGCGAGCCGATGTTACAAAAAAAGTTTACCAAGGCCCTGCTCAAGGAATGCAAGAATCAAGGCCTGCACACCTGTCTGGATACCTCCGGCTACGCGAAATGGGAACACTATAAAGATATCTTACAATATGTGGACCTGGTACTATATGATATTAAACATATGGACACAGAACAATCACGGGTGCTTACCGGAGTGCCCAACGAGCTTATTCTGGAAAATGCCCGGAAAATGGCGGCTAATGGTGTCGCTCTGCAGATAAGAATTCCTATTATCCCCGGTTATAACGATTCCGAAGAAAACCTCCGGGCTGCCAGCCAGTTCTGTCTGGAGCTGGGGCCTGCGGTAAAGCTGGTGCAGATTCTGCCCTACCACCGGCTGGGTGCGGTCAAATATGAAAGTCTTCAAAAGAAATACGCACTGGCATCGCTTGAACCCCCCAGTAACGAACATATGGATAACTGCAAAAAGCTTATCGAGTCATACGGGCTCAAAGTGCAAATTCATTAAGACCTGAAATCGGCTGACGTATTTCCCGTTACGGGTTTATTGACAAGCGGGAGGAAGTCGCCAAACTGGCCAGCCACCTCAAGGCCAGGCTGCCTCCTGCTTAAAAAACGTTATCGCTTAAGCACTGCTAAGACTATAGCCGGCTTACTCGTTCTTGATGTTCTTTACCCGCTTGTTGAGTT
>Ga0315546_1002348_pt1 | contig 11054 bp, 10 predicted proteins | sample SalMarSW160170MG_FD_203833 | JGI IMG/M metagenome (GOLD analysis project Ga0315546, IMG submission 203833) | Salt marsh sediment microbial communities from the Plum Island Ecosystem LTER, Massachusetts, United States - Salt Marsh Sediment SW1601-170 ... | reverse complement strand
TTTTGAACGGGTGTAAAATCTGATTGTAGCCATAGCTTTAGGTATTTTTCGGTCTTGTTATTAATCTGTTCAGTGATTTTCTTTTAATCCATATACGGCTATGCGGCTTCTCCATATCCTCTTTATACCATTCGACAGTGCCACGTTCCATAGCCCTTTCCAGCCTCCTCCTGCTGACACCCAGAACCGTCACGGCATGGTTGAAGGTAACCTCCGGATTGATGTCCTTGGGCTTTATGCCAAGCTCTTTTAGTGTACGGGTAATTGCCTGGTCAACTATTCTCTGTAGTTCTGCACGCTCTATTACAATAGGATCATTCATGTTATAGAATTTTATTTCAAAGGTATGAAATGTGCGACAATTGTGCAACTATATTTAGGTTTAATTTTGCTTGTTTGTGTTTATGTTTTCAACAATACGCATTAAATGAGCGTTACCGATTAGATAGAAAATCAGGCAGACTAACAAAAACAAGCTATTTGACGTCCCGTTCGCACCGCCAGGATCACGTTTTATAGCTTCAGTTAAATCAATTATTGCACACGAATAATTTTTCATGAAAATCCTGTCAACTCCTTTGTAATAGTATTCCTAAGCTGTTCTTTTATTCAGTTGATTTTGGCTGGATATAAAGTATATCCTCTTTCATATGTACTGCCTTATCCTTACGATTTGCCAATATCACACCGATAATGATAATCAGCGCCAGTATGATGAATATCAGAAAAGGCGGACTTTTAATCAACTCAATTATAAAAGAATTCCTTTTCACAAGAACCGGATTTGCTAAATTGAGCTATCAGACTGTAAAATTATTAAACAACAATAAACAAACCAAATTTTAATAAAAGTTTTAAGTCCAATAAATAAACTACCGGTCTGAACAAGAAAGAAGTTACATATTGGTATATTGACCAGTAATCATGGAATAAAGTCCGTAAATATCTCATTATCACTTCATGAATGAGATCGGGATGCCCTGAAGAAGCTGAAATTAACTCCCCCGTAACTGCGATGCTCAAAGAATGACCTGCGATCATTGAAACTCATACTTCCCGGATGCTCAAGTATTAAAAATCCATCTTTCGCAATAATGCCTGACCCTGTTACCAGATCAGGTATATCATTCAACCATTTGAGATCATAGGGCGGATCGGCAAAAACGATATCATATTTAGCCCGGCAAATCTTAAGGTAAGACTTCACATCTATATGAACAGGTTTGATGTTTGTGAAGCCAATATCTTTAATTATACTTTTTATGCCGGCAATATGTTTCCGGTCCTGCTCAACAAGATGAACCTCACGGGCACCCCGTGAAGCAAACTCATAGCTGATGCTGCCCGTGCCGGCAAAAAGATCCAGCACCCTTACATCTTCGAAATCAATACGGTTGTTCAGTATATTAAAAAGACTCTCCCTGGCAAAGTCGGTTGTGGGTCTGGCTCTGAAACCGCGAGGCGGAACGAGCCTCCTGCCCCTGTATTTGCCACCTATTATCCGCAACTGGTTATGGTGAAAAGGTTAATGAACCTGTGAAGCTCAATATCATTAAAGACATAACTGAATGTAAAATTACCGGAAGGCCCTGTAAACTTCAGATTCCTGATATACAATACAAAATTTGAATAAAGATCATCATACTTCTCTGTGAGACCGCTGAAATGTATTGTTTCATCATTACCGATGCCAAGGCTCTTAAATACATTAAGAACAAAATAAAGGATATCTGATATATTCCTGAAATTGAATGCATTACTGAATTTCAGGGTATTATGTTCAAAAACAAAGAGATTGAAAAACTCTCTTTCAACATGCAGATGAACATACCGGCCGTCAATACTCCTGCTGTTAAGGAACATCTGGTTCATTAATGGCCTTGTATGATGATTCGGATGCACTCCGGGGTAAAAGCCGGCAGATACATCAATATATGATTTCGGAGCTGAAAAAACAATATAAGTATCAGGATCCGGGATCTTATTAACAAGGATCAGGTCATTCTCTTCCTTTATATGATTCAGGGTAAAATACTCTTCCTTCTTACCGGGATCATATAGCGGAGCAGGAATAAGCGTGGATCTGAATGACGGAATAACTAAGTTAATGCTCTTATATTTCTTTATCAGAAAATCGTCCTTGCTGATAATCTCGCTTATCTTATCGGCTGAGAGATACTTGTCGTCATCAGGATCATGTGATCGAAGAAGAATATATTTATTTCTTAAGGTATCCAGGATGGTAAAGGTAAAACCGTCACGGCTCATCTGCACCGACAACTCATAGTTCTCAGTCGAGTTTATGTCAAGTGTCTCATCAAAAAGCTCCAGAAACGGCATCGCAGAAATATTGGTTTTTTCTCTGTGTAACTTTGTGACTCCTCTGTGAGAATACACAACTTGTCCCGACTTGTCGGGAGTGGTCCACAGAGGGTTATTTTAATTGTTGTTCAGATTAATTAAGTTTACAAACAAAATTAGAAAAAATATCCATGCTGCTGTTTTTTCCCTGTAAATTGTGATGAGAGATGCAATAATATATGATAACCTTTGCAAGAATCTGGTTAATACTCCGACAGATGACCAGTCGGAAGCGCTGAAAAAGATTGCAACATATATTGCTGAAAACAGTAATGATGTAATTTTTCTACTCACCGGCTATGCCGGTACGGGAAAGACAAGCGTTATCAGCTCAATAGTCAGAACCCTTGACTTGCTAAGGATGAGGTCGGTACTGCTGGCTCCTACAGGCAGAGCTGCAAAGGTGCTTGGATCTTACTCCGCAAGGCAGGCGCTGACAATCCACAAGAAGATATATCGTCAGAAATCCTCAAAGGACGGCATGGGAAGTTTCATCCTCGACAGGAACCTGCACAGGGATACCTATTTTATTGTGGATGAGGCATCCATGATCTCAAATATATCCTCAGAGATCTCTCTTTTCGGGAGCGGCAAGCTGCTGGATGACCTTATTGAATATGTTTATTCCGGAACAGATTGCAAACTTATCCTTGTCGGTGATGCAGCCCAGCTGCCACCGGTCGGATCAACACTCAGCCCTGCACTCGATCAGAAAGCACTTGAAGGATATGGATTTGCACTCAGAAGTACCGAACTGAAGCAGGTACTTCGACAGAGTGAATCTTCCGGTGTGCTGATGAATGCAACACGTGTCAGACTGCAGATATCGGAAAATAACCTTGTGCACCCATTGATGGATTGCACCAATTTCAGAGATGTAATACGACTGAGCGGAGAGGATTTGATTGAGGAGCTCTCGGCTTCATACGGAACCTGCGGGCTGGAGGGGACTATCATAGTTGTTAATTCAAACAAACAGGCTAACCGTTATAACCAGGGAATACGTAACAGGATATTCTTCAGGGAAGAGGAAATAAGCACCGGCGATATGGTAATGGTGGTCAAAAATAATTATTTCCTGGTTGAGGATGATGACGAAGGCCCGGGATTCATTGCAAACGGAGATATAGCTGAAATAAAGAAGATAAGAAAATATGAGGAGCGTTACGGATTCAGGTTTGCAGAAATGACATTATATTTTCCCGACTACGACTTCGAGGTGGAATCAAAAGTGATGATGGATGTCCTTCATCTCGATACTCCTGCACTGCCAGCAGAAAAGAACAGTGAGCTGTTCCGGAATATACTTGCTGATTACATTGAAATCAGAACACGGAAAAAACAATATGAAGCAGTACGCAATGACCCGTGGTTCAATGCATTACAAATAAAATTTGCCTATGCGGTTACCTGCCATAAGGCCCAGGGCGGTCAGTGGGAGAGGGTCTTTATCGACCAGGGTATGTTCAATAGAAACGAGATCACAATGGATTACCTGCGATGGTTCTATACTGCACTTACAAGATCGACCGACAGGGTATACCTTGTAAATTTCAAGGATGAGTGGTTTGATAGGTAGGGCAGAGGGCAGAGGGCAGAGGACAAAGGGCGCAGGGCGCAGGGTAGAAACTTATAGAATTAAATTGATCACCAGATATAAGGGATAAGTCTGTATTTTGTTTTGAGGCAGTACTCATTATAGCCTTTAAGGTTTTCATTGAGTACCTTCTCCTCGTTAGCGATCCTGAGCACAAGCGAAACAGGGAGAAGAGCCATAGGTATCAGTCCCCAGTAAGAACCCAGAGCCAGGGGAGTTGGAAGGTACATGATAAGAACCCCGAAGTACATCGGGTGACGAACGATACTGTACAATCCTGTTGTAATTACTTTATGTTCCTGATCGATCTCAACTATCCTCGAAGCGTAGCTGTTCTGCCTGAAAACCATGAAAATTATAAGATATCCTCCAAGAATGACGGCATCTGTTGCTATTATTACTTCCAGCGATACGTCCGACCAGCCAAAGCGCCTGTCAAGCCCGGGAATAATAAATGCTGCCATAAATACTGGAAGGTTAATAAGCTGTATAAGCTTTTGTTCCTTTACTTTTTCTGTTCCTTTTGTCCGCCGTTCAAGGAACTTCGGATCCATTTTAAGAAAGTAGAATAGCACGAATATCATCGGGACAACCAGTATGGAAAAATAAAGATATACCTGCCAGTAATTGAAGGTACCTGCAGGAAGCAGGGTGCACAGCCCGATGAATAGTGGTACAAGCGAGAATCTGATTATCATTTTTCTGATAAGAGCAGATCTCTCCTGGTTTGTTATTTCGCTTTTTGCTTCCATGTCGATATGTTTAGTCAATTATTGAAGGAAATATCATTTCCATAATTATTTTTATTATACTCATCCAGTGTTCACCGGCTTGCTGATCGGTCAGATTGCTTGTCCAGCAGGTGGCTGTGACAACAAGCTGTTGATCCGGCACAATGAAAATGAATTGCCCGCCCCAACCCATTGCCATATAATAACGGTGTCCGGCAGCATCTCCCAGCCATATCTGGTAGCCATATTCAGGGCCATAAGGCACATCGTTATTTGTGGATATTTTAGTAGTGGTCATTTCGTTGATCCAGGCTTGAGGAACAATTTGCAATCCACTATAATAACCTTTATGCTGGATCAGATTTGCAAATTTGACCATATCATGTGGTTTGATCCTTAAGTAGGCTGCACCGATGGGATACCCCCTGTCATCGGTACTCCATTCAAAATCAGTTATTCCCAGCGGATCAAAAAGGTTCTCCCTGGCAAAATCGATAGTATTTATTCCAGTGGCTTCAGTAATTATAGCTGAAAGCAGGTGCGAAGCGCCATCGCTGTAGTTAAATATTGTTCCGGGAGTCGCAACAAGCGGAAGGTCAATGATAAACTGCAGGTTATCCTCCGATTCAAAGAAACACTCTATAAACATACTTGAAGCTGACGTACCGTTCCAGGCATGTCCGAACGTCATTTTGAGAAGCTGGTCGATGGTGATGGTTGCTTTTATATCATCGGGGAAGGTTACTATGCCGTTGAGGTATTTGCTGATGGGGTCATTTACACTTTCAATGAATCCTTTTTCAATTGCCAGACCGACCAGAACACCTGTGAAACTTTTTGTGACGGACATCACATTTTTAATGGAGTCAGGACCATAGTTATTATAATAGGAATACTCTTCTGCGATAATTGTCCCTTCCCGGCAGACAATAAGGCTTAGCGCACCTTCGACTGTTTTAAACTCATCGAAAGCCAGTGTAAGCTCTTCTCCGTTAATATTATACTGATCTGCAAGGGGAAAACGGTTAAATTCCTCCTTATGGCATGAAGACAAAAGAAAGGGAATAAAAATTAAATGAAAAATCGGAGGTTTGCAAGATTTCTTCATGGATAAATAGTATCATTATATTATGACCCTCAAGGAAGATAAAACCCTATTAGAAAATTTTACCACAGATTACACGGAATTGCACGGAGTTTAACAATAAAAATCAGTGTTAATCTGTGAAATCTGTGGTTATTAATGAGTCCGTTAAAATGTCTGCTTTATTTCGCAGAATTCTCAATAAGAAGACTGACGACATCGGGACCAACAGCATCGAATATTGCTTCAATCTGATTTGTATAATCTGAATTATGACTCATTATAGCGTCTTTGATCATGAATGCATTGTAGTCGTTGTTCTGAGCTCCGATCCAGGTTGCGAGAACACATCCTACAGCGCTTAATCCGCAGAGAAATACAGTATTGACACCTTTTTCCTGAAGGGCCTTATTAAGATCCGTCTTATTAAAACCGTCAGGATATGTTTTAATGATCTTCGGATCATCGGATTTTATCAGAACCGACGACGGGAATTCAAATTCATCAGTCCCCTGTTCGGGACCAGACTTTTTGCTGTAATGATAAATCCTGATAACGGGATACCCGTTAGTCCGGAAAAGAACAATATAGTAGTTTATGTTAGGCATAGCGATATCTTTATCCTGCTGAGCCATGCCTTTTAAATACGCATTCTGTATATCAATTATCAGCAAGGCAGGTTTGATAGTATTTTTTCCCTTCTCCTGGATCTGGGAGAATGAGTTGCCTGATATAATCGAAAAAATGGTTATAAGACATAATGTGAGAAGACGGTTTTTCATTTGATTCGGATTTATTTGGTTCATTTATGTGTTATTCCGGAAACAGATTTATTTCCATAAGTTTTTTGTATTCAGTTATAATCAGAAAGTTCTGTGTAAATAATCCGGTTAACCTGCCATTGCCTTTAGCAGCATTATACCTGTAATAAAGCCGGCGATGAGGATTAAAAGGCTGATAAATATCCACCACCATATTTTACTCCACTTTGGAGTGATCACTTCGCCTTCATTTCCGGCAAATATGATCCAGGCCTGATTGCCTCTCTTTACTGCCCAGTGCTCATATAAGAATATAAATACTCCACCTGTCAGGCTGCCTGCTATAGTGATTGCCCACCAGGTCATAACAATCCATGGTGATAAAGGAATTATCTGTGACATTGCGAGGCTCATATTTTCCATGGGCATGGCTACCGGAAAGATTCCTGCTAATCCGAGTAATGTAACAACCAATACATGTGGAAGCCTCTGGAATAAGAATTTGCCAAAGTTCCTTTTACCTGCCGCAGCCAGCGGTGGAGAATGAAAAATAATCCATGCTGTAAATAAAGGAAGACCGAGTATGAGTAAAACCTGTTGCTGCTCGCTTATACCTCCTGATACCGCTTTTAAGATAATGATCACCTGTGCCACTAGATAGGCTATTGTTACAGGTACAAGATCGCCAATTGTTTCTGTCAGGGCATTCCTCAGGTGAGTTGTTTTACCGGGTTGTAAGACAATGAGTTTCGCAATCAAGGCAACGGGACCAAGGACAATAATGGCGGGAATCCAGAATCTTAATCCGTTGCTTCGGGAGGGAAGGATGAATAGCAAAACCATGGTGATGATTATCAGGGCAGTCCATGATATACCAACAGTATTATTAATCTTTATAGTCTTTGTTAAATGCCTGTAACGATTTGCAGCTTCATGTTGTACATCCTCCGGAAAAAGTCTGCTGAGAGGTCCCGGTTCGCGAGGATTTGATAATTCGTTCTTAACGTTTAACACAACAGGGTGGTCGTACTGGTAGAAATAATAAATGTACACTATTCCATTAACAAGATCAGCTACAAGAGTTTCAATTGTCCAACTGGCACTTTCCTGATGGACTGCATCCATAACATATGTAACATCTTTATAACTCAGCGGTTCTTCTTTATCAATCAGTTGCCCAATCAGTTCATGAGCTTTGTCATAACGCCAGCAGGGATAACCAAAACCATTTGAAGGATTAGCAACATTGAAGTTTGTAGAAACTAAGAATCCGTCACCGGGTGTTTTCCTGGTAAATACTATCTCACCGTCTTTCCCGGCGCTGATTATTACTGCATCGCCTTTCTTATCTGCAAAATGCAACTGATCGTGCATATATGGATATCGCTGATGGGTATTAACCCAGTAAATGACTTCATTAACAGTTGAGCACTCATGCATTATCTGCATGATATAATTGTGATAATATCCTCCCGGAACAGGAATTCTTTCAGTATGTGGATTCACCTCATACCTTGGCAGTCCGTTTGAATCATAGGCCAGGCCTTTTTCATTCACTCCCTGCTGAGGATTATCAGGTGTACCGATCCAGATTGCTCCATATCTGGAGGAATCACCTGGTTCTACCCAATAGTATGAGTCAGGATTGATATAGTCATCGTTACCGCCGAAAAATATACTATCTCCCTTTGATATGGTAATTATTGTACATCCGGAAGGGATGTTCATCTGCCTTGCAGGTAACATATCCTGTGCGGATATGATTATACTGCAGACAAATAAAACCAGAATATATATCCATGCTTTTCTGTAGTGTAAAGAACCGGCAGGATGGAACAGAAACAAGCCAAGAAAAATACAAATCATCAGCACTCTGATGATGATTTTCACCAGCAGATTGCCTTCGTCGTCTTCAGAATGTTTGTTTTTTGATTTAATTGTTTTTGTTTTTATCATATTTTTCAAATAAAAAATAGTCATGGGCAATCAATCATATACTATAACTAATGTATGTCCATCTATTCATATCGAAGCGAATCGGCAGGATTAGAGGTTGCAGTCCGGAAAGTAACTGATACTACTGTAACCAGTGCAATGGCAATACTCATTAATGCGCCGACAATAAAGATCACGGCACTAATGCTGGTTTTGTAAGCAAATTCATTGAGCCATTTTGTTCCTAACCATAAAACTATGGGCCATCCCAGGACATTTGCAATTACTACAAGCACGATAAACTCCCGTGTAAGTTTTGTAATTACTGAAGTAACCGATGCACCAAAAGTTTTATGGATGGCTATCTCCTTTGTCCTCTGCCCGGCCATAAAAGTTGCCATACCAATAAGGCCCAGCATGCCAATAAGAATTGCCAGCATGGTAAAGTAAATGAGGATCTTACTCATCCTTTGATCCGATTTGTACATCTGATTGAAACTCTCATCAACAAACTTGTAATTCATAGAAATCCCGGGGGCAAATTCGTCAAGCGTTTCCCTGATCTTTTTCATGGCCTGTGCTATCATCCCTTCTGCAATCTTAATATTCATGTATTGATGCCATTCAGGATTCCAAGCCAGAATGAGTGGTTCTATTTTTGTCCGGAAAGACTTGAGATGAAAATCTTTGACAATGCCAATGATCCTGATATTTGTGACAGGGAACATGGTAATATACCAGCTATCGTGATGAAAGGATGCGTCAACAGGATTTTCTAATCCTGTTTCTCTTGCCAGAGTTTCGTTAATAATACAGTTGCTGACAGAATCGAGGCTTGTCTTCTCATCAAAATTACGTCCTGCCGCTATTACGAGACCAAAGGTTTTAATATAATGCGGATCAATACTTAATACCATTGAAGAAACACTTTTATTGTTGATGTTAAAACCCTCATAGTTCCAGCTGCTGCTCCCCGGTGCTGTATATGAGTATGAAACATCAATAATTTCCTGATTATTAAGAAGTCTCTCTCTGACTATATCCATGTGGTTATAAATTGACCCTGGTATATCAAGAGTGAGAATGTTTTCCTTTTCGAATCCCAGGTCCTTCTCACGTGTATATTTAAGCTGTCGTGATATCACCAGGGAACTATTTATCAGGATCACGGAAATAAGAAACTGGAACAGAATTAATCCCCTTCTGAATACAACAGATTTTTGTCCTCTGGTAATTTCACCCCTGATGACCTCTATCGCCTTATATGATGAGATATAGTATGCAGGATAGAGTCCGGCAAATAATCCGGTTACCAGGATGATACCGATTAAAACAGGAATGGTGTATGGGTTATCGAAGTAGGTGATATCAAATCTGCTGCCGATCAGGTTATTGAAATAGGGCAGTAACAGTTCCGCAATTGCTAATCCCAGCAGGGTAGATATAAAACTTATAGTAAACGATTCAATCAGGAACTGGCCGATCAGGGTCTTTCTTTTTGAACCGACCAGTTTTCTCAAACCCACTTCCTTTGCCCTTTTCATGGCAGTAGCAGTGCTCAGGTTAACGAAGTTGATACAGGCTATTAAGATGATCAGTATTGCAATGGCAATAAAGACCATAATCAGGTTGTAGTTACCATGGATCGTATCGAGGTCGCCTGATTGCTTATCAAAATAAATCTCCTTTAATGGATTAAGTACGACTTTGAAATCAGTGCGTCTGTTACCGTCTCTCAAATCAGGAATCAGATCATACAATTTTTCATATATCTGCTCCTCCAACATTTTAATGTTTACTCCTTCATCAATCATAAAATAGGTCAACCATTGCTGGGTTGAGTAAGTATGTAGTATAGTAGTACTTGTTTCACTTCGGGTGACCATTGCGAGAAGTGCATCATAACTGAAATGAGAATCATCACGTTTTTTTATAACACCGGTGATGGTAAAAACACTCCTGCCTGATTGGCTTGTCAGAGTCAATCCTACCGGATTAATATCTCCGTATATTGTCTTTGCCAGCTCATCGGTCAGGATAATGGTATAAGGTTTATTAAGTGCATCGACAGGATTTCCGTATATCCAGGTCTGGTCAAAAAAATCGAAAAAGGTTGAATCGGCAAGACATACCTTTGCTATGTTAAAATAATTCTCATCCTCGTCCTTTAAAACTATCTGCTCCCAGAATTGAATCCTGAGTACTTCTTCAATACCAGCCATGCTGCTTTTTAAATCGGGCCCGAGAGCTGAAGTCTGAACAGATACTTTACCATAATCGGGATATTCAAATTCAATTCGGTAAATATTGTCAGCATGAACAAACGCCTTATCAATTGATAGTTCTTTTTTTACATATAAACCTATTAGTAATGAGAAGGTTACTCCAAAGGTCAGACCAATAATATTTATTATTGTCACTGCCTTGTTCCTGGCAATGTATCGTAGGGATGTGGTAAGAAATTGTTGAAACATGATTTTTTATTTTGCTGTTAAGAAAAAAGACTCTCAATTTTAAAAAAAGTTACAAATGGTGTCTTCTTCATAACCGGTTCCAAGTAACAATTATGCCGATCGTTATTCAGT
>Ga0315546_1002337_pt1 | contig 11085 bp, 10 predicted proteins | sample SalMarSW160170MG_FD_203833 | JGI IMG/M metagenome (GOLD analysis project Ga0315546, IMG submission 203833) | Salt marsh sediment microbial communities from the Plum Island Ecosystem LTER, Massachusetts, United States - Salt Marsh Sediment SW1601-170 ... | reverse complement strand
CGTGAAGGGGTGGGCGGGCATAGCAAAGCAATATCTCTGGGGTTTGCTGCGGAAGGTGCTTCCGTCGTTGTGGCTGCAACAACTCTATACGAGATCGAGGAAACAAAGGCATTAATTTTGCGGTGAATGGAATTACATTATTGGTCCTTCGATTCATTGTGACTGTCAGTTTTTTAGCTGGATACAAATTTTTAGAACAAGAGGGGAAACTATGAATCAAGACGAGCGAGAGGTCATGAATATCAATGTCGAACTCAGGTGCGATCATAAATGCGAAAACTGCGAGAGATTCTTTGATTGTCAGGATCCGAGAAAATGGGAAGTGTATAAGCGAAGGAGAATGGCGAACGCTATCAAGAAGATGGCGAAGATCAAACACAAGGTTACTATTTCAGGAGGCAAGGGAGGAGTTGGCAAATCAACCGTCAGTGTTAACTTGGCGACGGCTTTTGCGATGATGGGGAAAAAGGTAACTGTCTTGGACCAGGATTTTGATGGTTCCACGATACCCAGGATGTTTGGCATCCAAGGGAAGGCAAAACTCAAGTATGGCGCAAAAGGGATAATTCCTGCAGAGGACACTCTTGGCCTTGGGATGCAGATCATATCGATGGGTCTTGTATACCCAGATGACGTAGTGACAATGTTCCATGAAATGAGAAGAGCGACGACTGAGGAATTTCTCGCTAACGTTGATTATGGAGAAAGGGACTATCTTATAGTGGATCTACCTCCCGGTACGAGTTCGGATGCCTGTAACCTTTTGCAGTACATTCCGGAACTTGATGGGACTGTAACAGTCACTGTGCCACCTGTGGTGTCCCAACTTGCTGCACGAAAGGCCACGCTTCTTTCTGCGAAGGCTGGGTGCAAGGTGCTAGGAATAATTGAGAATATGAGCGGATACATATGCGGAAATTGTGGGAAGGAATTCGATTTCATGAAGAAAGGGGGAGGAAAGGGTCTGGCTGAGGAATTAGGTGTTCGTTTTCTGGGAAGTTTGCCCTTACATCCTGAAGTAGCTGAGAGCTGTGATGAAGGAACTCCCTTCGTTTTGAAATACCCTGAGAATCCAGTCTCAGAGAAGATGCGGGAGATTGCGCATAGACTGGAAGAAGAAATATTATTGAAAGAATAGTGTGAAATTAACATAAGGAGGGCATATTGCGATGAGTTTCGAAACTGAACTAAAGAAGCTGAATGTTACCGAAGGGTGCAACAGGAAGTGCGAAGATTGTGAGAAATATTTCGAATGTACGTCTCCTTACAAAGAATATTTCAAGGAAAAAGGGATTCTTCAGTTTATTAAGGAAAACCTTAAAACAGTTAAATACAAAGTCGTGGTCCTTGGAGGCAAAGGAGGTGTGGGAAAGTCGATGCTTGCGGTGAACTTGGGTGCGGGTTTGGCTAAGAGGGGGAAGAAAGTAGCGATTCTCGACCAGGTGTATGATTGTCCGGCGGTTCCGCTCATGTTGGGCGTTCCGGAGAACGCTCGCCTAAAGATAGGGGACAAGGGCCTTATTCCTTATTCGACTGAGTGGGGGGTCGATGTTGTGTCTACAGGTTTGGTGCTAGGCAAGGATGAGGTGATCATCTGGTTCCATGACATGAAGCGGAATGCAACGGAAGAGCTCCTGGCTGCGGTAGACTATGGTGGCTTAGACTATCTAATAGCTGACATACCGGCGGGAACGAGTTCAGAGACCGTCAATATACTCAAGTTTCTTCCGGATGTTACAGGTGCATTGATCATTACTGTCCCTTCAGGTGTTTCCCAGAATGTGGCAAGGAAAACCATTTATATAACGAAGCAAGCCAGTGTACCAGTAATAGGGGTTGTTGAAAATATGAGCGACACAGAATGTCCTTATTGCCACGAAGCGATTTCAATTATTTCAAGAGGTGCCGGGGAAAAAATGTCCAGGGAGGAAGGGGTTACTTTTCTCGGGAGAATTCCGATTTCACTAAGGGTGTGTGAGAGCCTGGACGATGGTGAACCCTTTGTGGCAAAATATCCTCAAAGCGATGAGGCAAAGTTGATGAACAAGGTAATCGATGCAGTTATCAAGCACTGTGAGAATTCTCAGCTGTGAAAGATCGAGGCAGACGTCATGCGGGCAAGGACTATTATTCAGGCGCCTAAAACTCCAGACTTTTGTCTGGGGATGAAGCGGTCAAGCTTAACTGACATTTTAGGCTAAAATGCCCCCGGCTCCTGCCGGGGAAGTGTCACTGTACGAAACATGCTTTTCCAAACAGGAGAGAGAATCGGCCAACAGAAAGAACTGGAGAAGTTATTCCGACGTCTGGATGCATGGAATGAAGCAAAAGAAGGAGGGTTAGGAGGTATGGCAAAGAGATATCGGATTTTTGTTCCAGAAAGGGTTACTCAGACGGTCAATGAAATGAGGCGACAGGCAACAACCCAGGTGGTGATTGATGAAGATACAATGGAACAGTTCGAGGCCCAGATCATGATATCGGAAGAGCTGGAAGAGGGTTATGATGAATTGATAATCCAGGAGCGCGGGGGTAATTTGATGGGACAATGGTACGTAAAAATCCTTAAACGAACGGAGGAAGAGGAAGATATCACGGTCTTCGAATCCATGAAGCTTGGAGAGAGAAAGGGCTATATGTTGAGATCCATGATGGCAGAAGAAAAGCAGAAAGAGAAGAAGGAGGCGATGACAACCGAGTTGGTAAAAAGATGGAAACAGAAAAGGGCAATATTGGACAAGGTGTTAAAAAAGGAGCAGGAGGATTAAGGGATTGGGCCCTTCACATTTTTTATGGGTGAAGGACCAGAATTCGCTTGGAGTCAGAGAAGCGAGAGGGAATAATGTTATCTTAAACTTTAACCGCAAAGGGAGGAGAACATGGCAAAGGCAAACGATCTAAGGGATTTTGTCGAAGCTCTCCGGAAAGAGCGAGAATTGGTAGAAGTCAATGATGAAGTTGATTGGAACTACGAGATACCAGCTTATGAGGTACTCAGCGGCCGTTTTGGGGGTCCTGCATTCCTGTTCAGTAAAATTAAAGGGATTCCCGAGGGTCCCAGGGTCCTTGCAGCTCCCTTTGTGGGGAGCTTTTACAGGCCCCACAAAAAGGCTGCTCTCGCCCTGGGAATCGACCCGAAGCTTGACAGGGCAGGATGGGTTCAGGAGCTGGGGAAAAGGATGGCGACCATGATGAGACCCGTTGAGGTGTCGAGCGGCGCCTGCAAAGAAGTCGTCAAGATGGGGAAAGAGGTTAACCTTCTCGAGTTTCCTTTCACCTATCATGCGATTGGAGATGGCGGCAAATACATCTTCATCAGTGCTGCTGTCATCAAAGATCCTGATTCGGACTGGATAAATACGGGCAATTACGCGATTGAGGTCTTCTCACGAAACCGGTTGGTCATAACACCCTATGCACATACGAATTTCCTGGCGATTTATTCTAACAAGTATGAGCTTCGTGGCAACAGCATGCCTGTCGCTGTTTGCATCGGAGGTGATCCTGCTGTGACGATGGCTGCAGGAATGATCCTCCCGCCTGGGCTTTCAGAGTACGACATCGCAGGGGGGATCAGGGGAAGACCCATGGAACTGGTAAAGGCGGAGACTTCAGACCTCCTCGTTCCCGCCAACGCAGAGCTGGTGATAGAGGGAGAAATCAGGCCTTACGAGAGACTCCCTGAAGGGCCCAAGATTGAAGTCTTCGGGTTCTCCGTCGGTCCGAGGCAGCCCTTCTTTCCCATACGGGTCCACTGTATAACGCATAGGAAGGACCCGATTATATGGGATGTCCACACGGCCATGGGTACCAGCGCTCCATCCCTGCAAGAAAGCCTAGCGGGTACAGCTTTCATGGGACAGGTCATGGCGTTTGGACTGCCTTTCAAACTTGGCAATTCTCTCGCCCCTACTCGTTCCGGTGCAACAGCCCAGAGCGCAGTCTACAAGAAGAAGTATCCTGAGGACTATCCCGGGTTTATGAAGGACATATTCGACAAATTTATGGGATTGCCTGGGCTGGGTGGTGTGTTTGCGAAGGAGGCCTTTGTTGATGAGGATGTGAATATTCTTGACTATGGCGATTTCTATGATGCGTTGTTCACACAGATCAACCCTGCAAGAGATATCCATAAAACGAACAAAATGACGGTTATGACCATCGAGTCCTCATGGATGGAGGAGTGGGATAGAGTCGCATATGTGGGTCCGGGTGGCATCCTGGGGCCGAAGCAGATTTATGATGCAACTACGAAGGAAGAGCCGCCCCAGGGCGTGAGGAGGCTCAACTTTGAGACGATCTACCCCGAGAAAACTCAGAAATGGGTAGTTGAGAATTGGGCGCGGATGGGATTCAAAGAGGAGCCTCGGTGGAATAAATCCTACCTGGATTTATAGGGTTAGCGAAAGGAGGAGAACATGGGCGTCAATTATTGGCTGTACAGCCAGGAGTTAGAAGGAAAAATGGATGCACTCGATAAAGGACAGCCTGTCGATCTTGAGATGATGGATCAGGCAGATAAAATATGGAAGCGTGCCAGGGTCCTGCTTTTTCGTGAACCTGGTGAGGGAAGCATCCCGGTAGGACTGTTGGGACCCTTCGGTGAGCCTCATGCCGAGGGTAAGTATCACATTAAAGTCCTCGAGGTCTTATCTGATACCGACGAAGACGAATAAGAAAGGAGCAAGCTATGGGAGCATTTAGAGATTTCCTGGATGAATTGAAAGAAGCGGGAGAGTTGAATGTCATCGAGGAACCGATAGATTGGGACCTTCAGGCTGCTGCTATCTGCGCCATGGCGCAGAGGACAGGCGGACCTGCGGTCCAGTTTAATAACGTAAAGGATTACGAGGGGAGTACACTTGTAGGTGGCGTCCTCGCCGGGCCTGGTTTTATTGAGTGGCCCCAAGTACCGAGGAGAATGCATGGTCGTATCGCAATGGCGCTGGGACTGCCCTCTGATACCCATTACACGGACCTGCTGTTGACAGTTATGGACAGGATGAATTCACCCATCAGGGCCATTGAGGTCGATAGCGGGCCTTGCCAAGAGGAAGTCATAGATGGAGAGGATGTTGATCTCTACCAGTATCCTATCCCGCGGCTGCACGATAAAGATGGGGCCCGATACCTGACCTTCCATACGGTCCTTGTCCGGGATGAGGAGAAGGCGTGGACCAATCTAGGGACTTACCGGCTCGGACTGGCGGGTAAAAATGCCCTCGTTTGTGGAGGTATACCTCGAAGGACGGCTCCCAGTCATTTCCAGAATATAGTAAAGGGATACCATGAGAAAGGAAAGTCGGCGCCATTCGCAATCGTTTTAGGTCCCCCACCGGAGCTTATGATGGCGGCGGCACTGTCTTCTCCGGAGGGTGCTGACGAGTATGGCATTGCGGGAGGGCTCGGTCTCAATTCTATCCCGCTTTTGAAGGGACAGTTGAGTGATATTAGGGTGCCTGCAAACGCAGAGGCGGTGCTCGAAGGGCACATATATCCTGGAGATGTTGCTGACGAGGGTCCATTTGGTGCCGTCTCATATTATCTGGAGAAAGCCGAAAATAATTTTGTCTTCCGTGTTGAATCCATCACCCAGCGGAAAAACCCTATATTGCCCTTTATAGCGGAGTCTGCAAGGCCAAGCGATACCATGTGTCTTTTCTCCGTGTTACATTCCGCGGAATTACAAAAGATTTTATCTGGTGCAGGTTTGCCGGTGAAATGGATAATCTTGCCCGTGGAAGCAAGGCTCTGCCTAGCTATCGTTTCTCTTGCGGCACAGCCTGTACCTGGGTTGCAGGGTCGTGTCGGATACTTAATAAACGCTTACAGCCCCTTTGCTCGTCAGGTGCTGGTCGTTGATCCGGACCTAGATTCAGAAGATCTTTCTAATATTATCACGGATCGGTCGTGGAAGGCAAGCGTTGAGAGAGATTACTATATATCTTCTAATGTCGACAAGCCCCTCGGCTGGACGGAGAACCACAGTTTCAACGAAAAGCTGGGCTCGTCGATGCTAATAGATGCAACCTGGAGGAATGACAGAAAGCCTGAAACTATGCCAAGGAGAATAAATTTCGAAGTCTGTTTCCCAGAGGACGTCAGGAAACGGGTGATCTCCAGGTGGAACGATGAATGGAACCTTAGCCCAAAAACATTTCAGTATGAAATAAAATAGAAGAAACGGAAAGGAATAATAAATCCGGAGATGGTGGCTTCAAGATCAGCGTTTTCAACGGTCAGCTTTTGGTGGTCAGGAAGAATAATAAATGACAACTAATTAATCCTACAACGCAATTTTGTTGACATAATGATGCCTCTGTGTTACTCTCTGTCACCAAAAATGGAGGTGACAGGCGATGCTACCCGAAATCAGGTCTCAGGATAGTTTGTACGATGTCCCGAAGTTTAACTTAACACAAGACGATGTATCTGACTTTATGAACGAACTCAAAGGCTTTCACGAACATTTCGCAGACTGTTTCTTCCGCACGGAGTTGCGGGGAAACTTCTATCGGTACATGGTTGGGCAGTTCAGCGATTTGGAGCGTAAATCCATAGAGCCCATCGCCATTGCTGTAAAAAACGCCCAAGTGAGAGCCATGCAGCGTTTCGTGAGCACGGCCGTGTGGGATGACGAGAAAATAATACGAAAATATCGCAGTATGGTAAACCATGACATGGGCGACCCCGAGGGTGTCTTGATTTTCGACGAGACCGGCTTCCCCAAGAAAGGAAAGGATTCCGTCGGCGTAGCCAAACAGTACTGTGGCTCCCTCGGTAAGGTCGACAACTGCCAGGTGGGTGTCTTTGCCGCATATGCTTCCGGTCAAGGTTACGCCTTCGTGAATAAAGGACTGTTCATTCCCGAACACTGGTTTTCCGACGAATACGACGCCAGACGTGAAAAATGTGCCGTTACTGATGATCTATCGTTTAAGACCAAGCCTCAGCTGGCCGCTGATATGCTCAAGGAAATTTCAGAAGAAGGAATCCTTCCCTTCAAATATGTTCTCGGCGACACCATCTGCGGGTCAAGTCCGGAGTTCATCTCCACAGTTGAGCAGATCGATGGCCTTCGGTATTTTGTGGCAGTCAACTCTTCCACTTCCTGCTGGTTGACTGAGCCTGTCACGGTGACAAAAAAATACAAGTACCGGGGTAAAACCCACAGGAAGACTGTTGTGGAAGCCACAGAGAAAAAACCCATCACCGTGGGGAAGTTGGCAAAGAGCATTCATGACGTCTTCTGGTATCGTCGCACGGTCTCCGAAGGGGCGAAGGGTCCGATTTGCTATGAATTCACCCGGCGAAGGGTTGTTCTGGCAAAAGACGGTTTTCCCCAAAAAACCGTATGGCTGATAATCCGAAGAAGCCTTGGGGAGGATCCCAAGTACAGCTATTTCGTTAGCAATGCCCCCATGAGCTGCCGATTGCCGCTGTTCGTGTGGCTCAGTGGACTCAGGTGGGCAATCGAGCAGTGTTTCGAGGAGACCAAGACCGATTTGGGCCTCGATCACTACGAGGTGCGTAAGTACCTTGGCTGGCATCATCATATGATCACCTGTATGTTGGCTCATTTCTTTCTGTGGCACCTGAAGATCAGGTTGGGGAAAAAAAGCACCGTCCATTACGCTCTCGCAGCTTAGAACACTTATCGGGATTCTGCTCCCGATGAGAGGGTTCGATATGGAGATGACGTTGACGCTTATTAACTGGGTCCAAATCAAAAATCACCGGGCGTATCTATCGCACCGGAAGAAAAGACTTCGAATGCTTAGAGAAGTTGCGTTGTAGGATTAAGCTGATTGCTGGGCGCTCATATTTGATTCTTGGATGAACGTTGGCTGGGCTATTAAGTTGTGGGCATGGTCGGTGAGTCCATTCTCCCAGAGCCATTTACATTTCGAGAGAATAAAACCAGGCGCGTCTACTTGCATCATTCATAAAGGAGGAGATATGAGCTACCCTTTTCGATCATTGAGGGATTGGCTGTCGTTTTTAAAAGAAAAAGGAGATCTGGCTGAAAATCGCGAGAAAATTACTGTCGGTGGGGATGCGTTTGCCCTGTCACGCAGAACAGCCACAATCGATGGCCCAGCGCTTCTTCATAGTAATATAGATGGTTACCCGGGATGGCGTGTTTATACGGATGGGCTTGGTGCGCGAAGGCGACAACTCTGGGCGCTGAACATAGAAACATCCAAGCCTTCGGAATTCATTGCGCAGAAGATTGCAGAGAGCAAGCCTGTCAAACCAGAGGCTGTTGATTCCGGTCCCGTGAAGGAGATAAGACTCTTGGGGGATGATGTTGATTTAACGAAGCTTCCGGTCATGTTTACGGGCGAATATCAGACGACCCCCCACCTTACAGCAGGGATCAGCTATGTCCAGGACCCCAATACTGGCTGGACAAATGCAGGTATACGCAGATTTCAGGTGATGGGAAAGAACCTGCTGACCGATCTTGTGCTGCCATACCAGCAGGAGGGCGTGATCTTCTCCAGATGGAAAGAGAAGAAGAAATCTATGCCTATTGCTATCGTGATAGGTGCCGATCCGGTTGTCTATGTTGCCTGCAACATGCCTGCCCCTGAGCAATTCGATGAGATGGATTACTGGGGTATATTTACCGGGGAACGGCTGAAAGTCATCAAGTGTGAGACAAACGATATCATGGTTCCTGCAACAGCGGAGATCATTTTGGAAGGAGAGGTCGATCTGGAGAAACGAATGTTTGAAGGGCCATTTCCTGAAATGCCAGGGTATTATTCTGGCTTTCGAATGTGTCCTGCGGTGAGAATCAATGCCATGACTATGCGTCAAGACGCTATCTATCAAGATATGCCCATGGGAAAGCCGCCGAGCGAAGGCCATAGCTTGGCTGCGCTTCTTTTCGAGGTGGAATTGTATAGGCAGTTGAAAGCGCTCATCCCGGCGGTTGTCGATGTCGGGATTGTGTCCACGCAGTCGCTCACCACTGCGATCTCTATAAGCAAGCAAGCCAAATTGAGCACCCCGGGTCTTGATAAACGAGTTGGAATAGCGGCGAAAAGTATCCGAGCAGGGGCCATGATCAAGAATATAATTATTGTGGATGATGACATAGACGTCCATAATATCCATGAGATTTTGTGGGCCTTTTCAGTGAGATTTCAGCCTGCAAAAGACATTACGATACTGGAAGATATGCCAGGCATTTTTCTAGACCCATCTGAGCCTTGGGTAGGGCACGGAGGAAAATATTCGGGCCATACGTCAGTCGGCTTGTATATGTGTACGGAAAAACCCGCTCCCTATGATGAAGGTTTCAAGAGGGGCGTAGCATTGCCTAGGAAGGACATCCTTGAAAGAATCGGTGAAAACTGGGCCAAATATGGCCTCAGATAAAGAGGGAAGGATTAAGTGATGATCCACTTTAAGAGCTCGACGCCAGTTCAAGAGAACCTATTGAAACGCATAAAAAGTAGAAATTGGCTTGAGAGCAATCTCAAGGAGATCCAGGAAAAGTATGCTGAAAAGTGGATAGCCATAGTGGGAGAGAAGGTAATTGCCGATGGGAATAACCCAGACGAAGTCAAGCAAAAGATTAGTGGCAAATTCTTGGCAGCGGAAATGATACTCATCAGGATTCCCACGGGCGCGATCTCGCAGCCCGTGTAACTCGAAGATGACCAAAAAGTATCAGTGATTGGGTTAATCGAATGTATCCGGATTTGAGAGCCTTTATCGAAAAGCTGGAAGAACAAGGGGAATTGGTGCGTGTCAGGGAGCGCTTATCCCCGAAGTTCGAAATTCCTGGGGTGGTTAAGTACTTAGTCCGGGAGAAAAATGTTGCCCTGTTTTTCGAAAATGTCGAAGGTTATTCAGTGCCTATTGTCGCCAACCTTCTTGGTACGAAAGGAAGGCTCGCGACTGCCTTCGGAGTACCAGAATCAGATATTCATGAAACCTTTCGACGTCGATCAGAAAAATGGTTAAAGCCAGTGTTCATTAAAGATGCACCCGCAAAAGAAGTGGCAATCACGAGCAATATTGACATCGTTAAAGCCATACCTATCTTGACTCACCATGCAAATGACGCTAGCCCTTATTTTACAAGCGCAATCACCATTGCCAAGGACCCTGACACGGGTATCAGGGGTATGGGTATCCATCGAATCGAGGTCAAAGACAAGAATACCGTAGCTATTTTTCTAGCCACGCCCCCTCTTTCCAATTTTCTTGCCAGATCTGAGGCGAAAGGTGAACCACTTGAGATTGCCATTGTGATAGGCGTCGATCCGGTCACGTTCTTCGCTTCAGCGGCACCCGGGGTGGAGATAGATAAACTTGAGATCGCCGGGGGGCTGAGGGAAAGGCCGGTAGAGGTGGCCAAGTGCAGTATGATCGATGTCGATGTTCCAGCATACTCAGAGTTTGTGCTTGAGGGAAAAACCATTCCTGGCGAGCGTCAATCGGAAGGCCCTTTCGGAGAATCTACTGGCTACTATTTTACCAACCGGAGTCCTATCGCAAAAATAGACGCGATTACTCATAGAAGAGATGCGGTTTATCAAGCCTTGGTGCCTTTTTCGGGCGAAGATATGGTGCTCCTCGATTTCGGATGGGAGATTAAGCATTTGCCGGACATCCAGAAAGTCTATCCTTTCGTTACTAAACTCCATTTTACCAATATGTTGCTCATTGCCACAGTGCAGATAAAAAAGACATCCGAGGAAGATAGTCGCAAAATCATTGAGGAGTTGTGGTCAAACCCATTCATAAAAATCGTTATTGTGGTAGATGAAGATGTTGATCCGTATGATAATGATGATGTGAACTGGGCAATCGCAACGAGGGTCCAGCCCAAGAGAGATATAGTTATAAAAGGGGAAATGCCCGGTCTTCCAATTGATCCATCAGGAGAAAAGGAAGAAATGCCTAAGGAATGTTCCATCATCAGCACCAAGACATCCAAACTTGGAATCGACGCGACAAAGCCATTAGGGGATTTTGAAAGGTATGAAAGAACGGATGTGCATGATGACGTAAAGAATAAGATCAGGTCGGTCCTTGAGAAGTATCTTGGCACCTTCCAAAAGA
>Ga0315546_1002331_pt1 | contig 11094 bp, 5 predicted proteins | sample SalMarSW160170MG_FD_203833 | JGI IMG/M metagenome (GOLD analysis project Ga0315546, IMG submission 203833) | Salt marsh sediment microbial communities from the Plum Island Ecosystem LTER, Massachusetts, United States - Salt Marsh Sediment SW1601-170 ... | reverse complement strand
AAGATTCTCCAGAGGTTAATCAAAGAAAAGAGGTGTTTGGAGCATGCGCAAGCGCTGCTCTTTATAGAAAAGAATTAATTGATGAAATCGGTTTATTCGATCCAAATTATTTCATTTATTTTGAAGATACAGAATTAGCATTTAGACTCAGGCTTTTTGGTTATAATTGTATCTATGAACCGAAGGCAGTTTCTTATCATTATGGTTCTAGAAGACGAGATAAAAGCAATAAGTTCTATATAGATTTCGGAAGAAGAAATATAGAATTTTTGTTTATCAAAAACATGCAGGGAACGCTATTCACTAAATATTTTCTAAGTCATTATATTTATGAATCAGCTCTTTTCTTTTTTTTCTTATTTGTTGGAAAAGGAATCCCTTTTATAAAGGCAAAAATTGATGTCCTTAATAATCTCGGTTATTTATTAAAAGAGAGAAAAGATTTAAGATTAACTTTAATGAAATTAAACAAGTTTAAGGACATAAATAAAGTAGAGCGATATTTTTTACATTATACCTTAAGGGGTTTATTTAACAAAATCAAAAAAGCCATATGGACATATAAAATATATATGAACTTAAATTAGACAAATGACTGCTTTAAAACGTATTTTATTCTTGAATAGATCTTTCTATCCGGATGTAGAATCAACTGGTCAATTATTAACAGAACTTTGTGAAGAACTTGAGAATGACTTTGAAATTCATGTAATTTGTGGGAATCCTCTTTATAGAAAAGCTAAAAATAGGGATATAATCAATAAATCACTTTATAGAAATATAACAATATGGAGAATAAATAACACAAGATTTCCAAAAAAGCATTTATTTGCCCGAATTATTAACTTAATTTCTTATTTTATCCCGTGCTTTATTAGAATATTTTTCTTTAAAAACATTGCATGTGTTATTGCAGAGACAGATCCTCCTTTACTAGGGATAATAGCTTGTTTATATAGTAAAATTCGGAATTCTTGCTTTATTTACTATGTTCAGGATCTTTGGCCAAATGTAGGGATCGTAAATGGGCAATTAACTAACCGGTTAATCATAAAAATATTAAAGAGGGCAAATAAATTTCTTTACGACAATTCAAGTAAAATAATTGTCCCTGGAAGAGATATGAAAATACGATTGGTTGAGGAAAATCATATTCCTCCGCACAAAATTGAAGTCGTAGAAAATTGGGCCGATACTGGTCAAATTTTCTCAATTACACGAAAAGACAATATTTTTTTAAAGCAAAGTTTTTTTAAAAATAAATTTGTGGTGATGTACTCTGGAAATATTGGCTTATCCCAGGACCTTGAAAATATTATTTATTTGGCGGATTCATTAAAAGAAATCGATGATATTTTGTTTGTTTTAATTGGAGAAGGAGCTTATAAAGATAAACTAATCAATTTATCTGCTTCTCTGGGATTGAGGAATATAAAATTCTTGACTTATCAAGACAAAGAAAATTTAAAATTTACCTTGAGTGCTGCCCATGTTCACTTAATCCCAATGAAGAAGGGAATGAGAGGAAACATTGTTCCAAGTAAAGTATATGGTATCATGGCAGCAGGGAAACCATATGTTGCGGCTGTGGATGAAGAGAGTGAAATATATAAAATGACGTACAAATTTAAATGTGGTATTAACGTTAAACCTTCTAATATCGAAGAATTAAAAAAAGGAGTGCTTTGGGCTTATAAGAATAGAGATAAAATAGAAAAAATGGGAAAAAACGGAAGAAATGCCTTAGAGAAGTATTATTCAAAGAAAATATGCACCCAAAAATTTAAAGAAGTGATCGAAAATACAATCTAATACAAATCCACTTTGATACATGATGGGAATGAAAGAAATAATAGTAAAAAATAAATATGTTGGTCCAGGAATAAAATATATAGGCTGGAGTGGACGCGGTTGGGCTGATGGAGGCCCAATTGGTGCAGGTCCAATTTACTGCAAAGCTCCATCATGGGAAAGTTACGGCAAGGAAATTGGAATCAACATGGTGAGAATGGGATTCTCGATGAAACATTTTCTTCCTGATGATTTAAATGACGAATATTCTTTATCCGAATATGTAAAAAAGGGAATGGAAAATGTTGAAGTTTCATGGGCTAAAAGTGAAAATACAAGCTATTCCTATTGTATAGAAAGATGTCATGATTTGGGGTGGAAAATCCTTATTTGTGTTAATCCTTCATTAAGTAGTAATTGGAAGCCATCTTTGATAACTCGATCATCCGATTTTCTTATAATCTGGGAAAAATTTTGTTTTCACTTAGCTAAATCAATAGAAGAAAATTGGCCCGGAATGGCTGATTTTTTTGAAGTAACAAATGAGCCTGATATTGGATATTTTGATGGAGAAACCTCTCTTCCTGGTTATAAAGGAATTCGTAAGGGGATTACTCCTTTTCAATATTGTCTCTTACTTCAGAATGCATATAAAGGTATAAAAAAAGCAACACCCAACGCTAAAATCATTGGCCCTGGCCTTGCAAGTTGGGACCGAAAATGGATTAAAGAAATTTTTATGCAGAGCTTTTCTTATTTAAATGGGATATCTTATCACAATGTAATGGGGAATTTTCGAGATACAGAGATATTAAAGGAAGCAAGAGAATTGCTGTTGCAGTATGTGCCTCAATCTTCAGATATTATTTTCAACAGTGAATGGGCATGGTGGCCAAACCATGATACTGATAATCTAGAGGTTGCTCTTAGAATAGCTCAAATTTTATATTACCAAGCGGTTGGTAATGTCTATGGTTCTTTATACCTTGGGCCTTCACAGCCAAGGGAATTTAAAAAAGGATTAGGAGTGTTAAAATTTTATTCAAATAATCCTGATTTGGTTGAGAGAACTTTAACTTTTTTCGTTTTTCGTCTAATGGTAAGAGGAGTTTTAGAAGGAAAACAGTTAGAATTAATTAACCCTTTTAAAAAGTTGAAAATATTAGCTCTTTTTAGAAATAAGCAAGAGCTTGTAGTTACTTTAATTAATCCGAGCAAGAAGAAGTTTAGAGATATTTCTATCATTATTGATGAGAGTATAAATTTTAAAGAAAAAGCTTTTTTAAAAATATATCAATTCGATCATAATCATCTTGACGATTGTAGGGAATCTGACTACAAGATATTAAATGCATTTGATGTTAAAGCTAAAAGTATAATTCAGTTTGTAATTTCAATTGAAAGCGGCTTCTGATATGAAGAACTCAATATCAAAATACAAAAATATATTTGCTTTTCTTTTTTTTGTTCTGCTGGCAATAATAGCAATTGGAGCCAATCCGCTAGCTAAGGAAACTGTAGGTCCTTTCGATCTTTTAGTGTCAAGTCATGGCTATTCATCTGTTGTCCCTTCCAATATAAAGGTTCGTTGTCGTGAACGCTCAGACATATTAGATGCAAGGTTTCCAGGATTGATCAAACTTAAGAATGAATTTTACTACGATCTCAAAAATTTTAATAAAAAAAAGCTAGATTTAGTTGGCAACTTGTATGTATTAATATGGAAACCAAGTTTATTAATATATGTATGTATCCCGAATGATCCATTAGCTTATTATTGTTCACAGCTATTTAAATTAATAATTTCTGGATTCGGAGTTTACCTTTTCTTACAATTATTTCTTTCTTATCCGGCTTCACTTTTCGGGGGAATTGTGTATATGCTTTGCGGCTTTAATGCCGCATGGTTTTTTTGGCTGCAAGTAGACACTTCAATATGGATACCATGGTTATTATGGGCAGTTGCTTCATATCTCATTTCTAACCGAACCAGATACCTTTTCCTTACTACTTTGATAAGCGTATTTTTAATTAAAGGAGCATTTCCTGCAGTTGCTGCTTATGGATTTTATTCAGTTGCTTTATTTATTTTAATATATAACATCTTCAACTATAAAAGCGTTTATTCCTTTTTCTTAAAAAGCATCACTCCCTTATTATTTGTTGCTTTTGCTTTTATAATTTCCAGCGATTATTTATTAAATTTAGTTAATATTATTGAAAATGTAGATTTATCTTACAGAGGAAGAGCTCATACGATTCTTAGTTTGAAAAAGTTAAAAAATTTATTTAACCCAAGCGATCTCCAGGTGGAAACCTCTATCTATAGCGGTTTCCTTGCCTTTATTTTTTCTTTAATCAGTTTCCCTTATTTGTGGGTGAAAAAGGAGTCTGAAAAGTCAAAATCGTTTTATATCTTTTCATTGCTTTTGATGATAATTTCTATCATTATTGCATATGGTCTAATAAATCATAATCTAATACGTAAAATACCGGTGTTCTCTTCCAATCCCTGGCAAAGAATGAGTGTAATCATCGGTCTGTCCATCGCTTTGCTTTCATCCTCTTTTATAGAAATCCTCCAGAATTTAAAAAAAAGACCATCGAAAGTTTTTAAGCTTATCACACCTTTATTGATTATTTTCTGTCTTATCCAATTTATTGATCAAAAAAAGTATTTCAATAAATTCAACGGTGCTACCCGTTCGGAATATTTTTTTCCTTTAACGCCCTCGATTGACTTTGTAAAAAGGAACATAAAGGACTATCAATCTATTATTGCAGATAACTCGTTTAGTATATCTGGGACCTTATCTTCGTATAATTTTTTTGAGTGGTATCGTCATTCTTTCAGAAGCAAAGCAGAAAAAAAACTCTTACTATCGCTTGCCCCAAATTCAGACTCAAGCCCTACTTCATTTAATCTTTCATCACGAAATATAGATCTTTCATCTCCATTAATGAATCTATTTACTATAAGATATATTTTAATCAATGCAAAATATATTTCAGTCAATAAAAAAAAATTAATTTCTATTCTAAATATCCCGTTTTATAGACAGCCCCAAATTAGCCATTGTCCTTCACCTCCAATTCCTTTCAACGAAATATGTCAACATTTTTATTTATTGGAAAGTAGGCGTTTATCTGGTATAAATCTTTATCTTGCAAACTATGGAAATAACAACTTTGGTTCAGATGTATTACTGAAATTGTATAATTCGAAGAATCACGAACTCATCGGTATTTCAAAAAAAGACAAGAAGTACATTAAAGATAATACCTGGGAATATTTTGGTTTTGACAAGCCCATAAAATTAGAAAAGGGAGAGTACGAATTCTCGCTAACACTTGTAAATAAAAAGACGCACTCGATGCTTTCAGTATGGTCAACTGAAAGAACATCGGAAATAAATAGCTATTTAACTGTTAATGGAGAAGAAACTGATCTTTCATTCAAATATTTATTACATAAAGCAAAGAATATTGACGAAAAAAAATATCGGGTCCATAGACTAGAGCGAGCTGTTGCAGTTGTAGAAAATTTAGAATGCCCGGAAGGGCCTTATTTGATCTCCGATATTGATAAGTACCCTCCAGTTATAAAAATTGGCAATCTAAGTTACGAAAGCACTATTGGAGAGATTACAATCCATCTTCCAGAGAAATGTTCAGGATACGTGATTATTCCCCGTCCTAATGATAATTATCTTGCTTATGTAGATGGGAAATTAAAAGATATAGAGCAATACTTAGGGGTCATGCCTGCAGTTTATGTAGATAATAACACTCAAATTTTTATCAAAAAAAAGCCTTTTTATCTTATGACTGGTTTTATTATTTCTTTTCTTTCGTTATTATTTTTCATAATTCTTTTATTTTTTAAGCGAAGGAGCAACAGTTTTTAATCATAGCCTTTTATGTTGACTAATTTAAAATTTTGATATTCGATATCTTCTTATGTAAAATGACTGATTGAAGCCAAACAAATTTGAGTTATTATAACCTTATTTTTAGATGACATGAAAAAGATAAGATTTAACTTGAAAGTAAATGTTAATACCACAAAGGAGTTTTTTCTCTCGATTAAAAAAATATTTCCTCTTTTAGTATTAATTTTATTTATTCCAGCTAAATTTCAATTTGCTGAAGAAAATGTCATATCTATTCAAGGGAAAGATGGAGCACCTTTCTTCGATCGTCACGGAAATTTAAACATAGTTTATATAACTTCCTATGGCAGGATAGGATTATTAACGCAGCAAGAAAGCAAATTTAAGATTGCTGATATTCAAAATATTCATTATACAGATAATATTTCTTCTATCTGTACGAAAAGAGATAAGATAGGAAGGATATGGCTTGTATGGGAAGAAAGAGGATCTGAAAGAAGTGATGTATATATAGCTCAGTTGAGAAACAACAAAATCGTTAATCCTGCCGCTTTGACTGATAATATGAGAGGATTTAATTTTTCACCCAATATAAATTTTTCCCTTGAGAATGATTTGTTTATGGCATGGGTAAATTATTATCAAAAAAAATACACAATCGTGGTTAAAAATGTTACAACAAATCAATGTTGGCACATAAATTCTTATTCAGCTCTTGACCCTCAATTAATAATCGATGGAACAGGAAAAATATGGCTTTTCTGGGTTGGACAGCTTAGAAATTATGACGAAATTTTATATACTACTCTTGATGGGGAGAAATGGAAAGAACCTTCAAGCTTAAATCAATTTCCTGATGTCCCTCATATTACTCCCTCTATCGCTTTGGATTTTTATGGCTTTCCTCATGTTGTATGGAGTTCATATGACGGAGATGACTATGAATTGTATTATTCATACTGGGATGGAAATAAATGGCATAAAGAAGAAAAAATTACCAATAATATTAACACAGGTGACACTTTTCCTTGTATTTCATTGTTTTTAGATGGGATTCCTACAGTTGCTTGGGTTAAAAGTATTAATTGTAAACACGAAGTATGGCTAATCCATAAAAATGGTGAAGAATGGAGCCATGAGATTAAAATCTCAGACAATGAGGACATAATTAGACCTCCAAAGCTTATTTCCTCGGGAGGAAAAATTGGTGTTTTATGGCAAACCGGAACAGAAATTAAGGCCTTTTTAATACAGCCTCATGAATTGCAGGAAATATTCTTCTTTCCAAAAAATAAAAAAGACTCCTTTCTCACTATTCTTGAATTAGACAAGAATAAATATATTGGTTTTGGAAACAGCATTACTTATGGAATAATAAACTTACTCCCTGCTCCTGACAAAGGTTATATACCACGACTAGAAAAGCTTATTGATGACAATATAAGTAATAGTACAGTTCTAAACCGTGGTGCTGGGGGTGAATACACATCCGAAGGCTTGAGCCGGATTAATTCAGTGATAAATAGTGATAAAGCAAAAACTATATTTCTGATGGAGGGAACAAATGATATGAAAGATACAAAAATTTCAATAGATACAGCCGCCTTTAATTTGCAGGAAATGGCAAAAAAATGCCTTGATTTTGAAATGACAGTCTTTCTTTCATCTATAATTCCAAGATTATCTTGGTCTGAAATGTTAAAAGAACGAATCCTTGGACTTAATAATAAAATTAGATCAATAGCATCCAATCTAAAGCTATATTTTGTCGATCAGTTTAATGCTTTTTATAATTATCCGGGAGGTTGGACAACATTATATAGTGATGCAACGCATCCGAATGAGACAGGTTACCAATTAATGGCTAATACCTGGTATAAATCTCTTGAAGATACTATTCAAAAACCTTCTATAGAAATTAACAAAGATTCTCTTTTTTTCGAAGGACAAAAAGAAGAATCAAACTTTCCTCCTCAGGTATTCAAGATAAGAAATTCTGGAGTAGAAGAGTTAACTTATAACATTAGTGCAGATAAAGATTGGATGAATGTTTCTCCTGAGACCGGTGATTCAAAAGGCGAATGGGATGAAATTCAAGTCTCAGTAGACATTTCAAATTTATCTTATGGAACGTATCAAGGAGAGGTTGTAATTACATCAAATAATGCTGATAATAGTCCACAAAAGCTGACTGTATATTTAAACATTAAGTTTCCCCCTTCTATAGAAATTAACAAAGATTCTCTTTTTTTCGAAGGACAAAAAGAAGAATCAAACTTTCCTCCTCAGGTATTCAAGATAAGAAATTCTGGAGTAGGAGAATTAACTTATAACATTAGTGCAGATAAAGATTGGATAAATGTTTCTCCTGAGACAGGGAATTCAAAAGGCGAATGGGATGAAATTCAGGTCTCAGTAGACATTTCAAATTTATCTTATGGAACGTATCAAGGAGAGGTTATAATTACATCAAATAATGCTGATAATAGTCCACAAAAGCTGACTGTATATTTAAACATTGAATTCCCCCCTTCTATAGAAATTAACAAAGATTCTCTTTTTTTCGAAGGACAAAAAGAAGAATCAAACTTTCCTCCTCAGGTATTCAAGATAAGAAATTCTGGAGTAGGAGAGTTAACTTATAACATTAGTGCAGATAAAGATTGGATGAATGTTTCTCCTGAGACCGGTGATTCAAAAGGCGAATGGGATGAAATTCAGGTCTCAGTAGACATTTCAAATTTATCTTATGGAACGCATCAAGGAGAGGTTATAATTACATCAAATAATGCTGATAATAGTCCACAAAAGCTGACTGTATATTTAAACATTGAATTACCCCCTCTTTATTCTCCAATAAATTTTCATGGAGAAAAGAAAAAAAATAGATCTTTATTTCAGGTAGAATATATCAATATCTTGGCATGGGAAGCAAACCCTCAAAATAAAGATATTATAGAAAAATATAAAATTTATCTTATTGATGAGGGCGAAAATATTTTATTGAGAGAAATTAATGTGGATACTTTTGAATATTGGATACGAAAAGTGGATAAAGATAAAGTTTATAAATACGGACTAACTGCTTTTGATATTTATGGAAGAGAAAGCGATCCTGTTTACACTGAAGTCGAGTAAATCATCTGGGACAAATTCGAATATCATTTAAAAAAACAGCAATTATGTGCTAAAGTGATTAGAATGTTAAAAAAGGAAGATTTGTAATGAAACTAATAGTTGAAGCATTTATTGTTTCGGGTCTCATATCATTTATTTTAACTTTGGGCTTAACAAAATTAACTCATAAATGTAATTGTTTTAATAAATTTAACAATAGAATCTTTAAAGAAAAAAATGCACCAAGAATCGGAGGGATTTCTTTATTTTTTTCTTTATTTATTTCTATGCTATTTATTCGCATGATTACAGCTAATTATATTTTCCAAGACCTAGACAAAGTTATAAATATCCCTCTGTTAATTATTGCTATCTTAATAATTTTTACTTTAGGCTTATATGATGATTTTATTGGCACAAATGTTTTGAGTAAAATTTTTTTCCAGATTATTGCGGCAGCAATAATTTATTTTGGCGGGCTTAAAATAGCAGAAATTAGTATTCCCTTTATAGGATCTAAAAATATAAATTTTTTCCTGTCTTTTTTATTAACTATTTTATGGGTTTGCGGTATAACAAACGCTGTTAATATTATAGACGGAGTAAATGGATTAGCTGCCGGAATATCATTTTTTGCACTCCTTTCTCTCGGAGTCTTGGCATTTTTATCGTCTCAATATTATCTTGTTGTGATTATAGCTGTCTTATTAGGGGTAATAAGCGGATTTTATCCCTTTAACTTCCCTAGAGCAAAAATATACTTAGGAGATTCTGGGAGTTTAGTGATTGGATTTATTCTTGCCGCTTTATCTATGGCAACAATTCAAAGAAAGGCTTCATTAGCTATTGTTTTATTGATCCCTATTATTATTTTATTTCTTCCAATACTAGAAACGATTGTAACAATAATAAGGAGAATTTATAAAAGGAAGAATATCTTTAAGAGAGATACTGACCATCTTCATTATAGGTTTTTAAGAAAAGGCTTTTCTGAAACTAAAACAACATTGATTCTAACTTTCATATCGTTTTTATTTTCATTGAGCGGGATACTGTTTGAATTTGTTAAAAGAGAACTAAGAGTATTACTTCTATTTTCTATATTTTTAATTTGTTTTTTTCTCTTGAAATATTTAGGTTATATCAGGATAAATTCAAGATCAAAATGACTCTATATATTGATAATATTTCCAGATAAATGTGTGCACATGTCGTTAGAGAAAAAATTAGTTGACCTCTGTCAATAAGCACAGTAGACTGGCTTTTAACTTAAGGTAATAAGGTTTTAAGATGAAAGGATTGATATTAAGCGGAGGGAAAGGGACGAGACTGCGTCCTTTGACTTTCACACAGGCAAAACAACTTGTCCCAGTAGCAAATAAACCGGTTTTGTTTTACGGGATAGAGGCATTAAAAGAGGCTGGGATCGAGGAAATCGGTATTGTTGTGGGTGATACAAAGGATGAGATTAAAGAGGCAGTTGGAGACGGAAGCCGATGGGGAATTCACATTTCTTACATCGAGCAGGAGGAACCTTTGGGATTGGCCCATGCAGTTATGATATCTGAAAGCTTCCTTGGGAAAGAACCTTTTGTCATGTATCTGGGAGATAATATCCTGAAGAATGGAATCAAATCTTTGGTGGAAGATTTTAGACAGAAGAAGCCTAACAGCCTGATACTGTTGACAGAAGTCCCAAACCCCAAGATGTTTGGTGTGGCCGAGCTTAAGGATGGAAAGGTTGTACGGCTGGTTGAGAAGCCAAAGAAGCCTATGAGCAACCTTGCACTGGTTGGTGTTTATATGTTTGATTTCCATGTCTTTGAGGCAGTAAGAGCCATTAAACCATCGTGGCGCAATGAGTTGGAAATTACGGATGCCATTCAGTATCTTGTCGATCACGGCTGCGAAGTACAGCCTCACCTTGTCAGCGAGTGGTGGAAAGACACAGGGAAGATCGAAGATATCCTGGATGCCAACCGCCTGATTCTGGAGTCAATAGAAGGAAAAACAGAGGGACACGTTGATGAATCATCAAGGATAAACGGACAGGTGGTGATAGAAAAAGATGCTCTTGTGGAGAGAAGTATCATCAGGGGGCCTTCTATTATAGGACAAGGGTGCGAGATTATCGACTCCTATATAGGGCCCTTTACATCTATACAAAAGAAGTGCCGAATTGTACGATCCGAGATCGAATGCAGCATCGTTATGGAGGGAAGTGAGATTCTAGATGTTGGAAGCCGCATCGATGAGAGTCTTATCGGGCGAGAAGTGAGAATCTTCAAATGTC
>Ga0315546_1002325_pt1 | contig 11103 bp, 10 predicted proteins | sample SalMarSW160170MG_FD_203833 | JGI IMG/M metagenome (GOLD analysis project Ga0315546, IMG submission 203833) | Salt marsh sediment microbial communities from the Plum Island Ecosystem LTER, Massachusetts, United States - Salt Marsh Sediment SW1601-170 ... | reverse complement strand
ACGGTATTCTCTGATCGCTGCAGAGCACCAAATTTCTTAGCCTCGAGTAGCAAGACAGGTTGACCTGCAATCTCAAATCCCACATCGACATAGCCAGCGCCACGGATATAACCCTCTCGCCTATAGTTAGTAAGCTCACCAGGGTTGTTGTAAACATTCCAGCCTAATGCAAGGAAAAGTAGGTCAACATAGTCGGCTCGGAGGTCTGCTTCGGACTGGTTTCTATTGACCTCTTGCTTATATTTGTCTATCAGTTGTGCTATTTGTTCTTCGATTGACATTGAAACTTACGGGTTGTGAACCCTCCAAATCCCTTGGGTTAGGTTACGTATTTCTGTAAGAGACCATCGTTCAGGAGTTATTATAGCATGGCAATGTAGAAATGTAGAGACGTGTTAATCGGTATTGAACTGTCACTGGGGTACCACTTTGGAGGAGGCTGAATCTTCTCCCTTCCGAATCTTTCTCTTTGAACTCTGTTGTTCCTCCAGCACCTCTCGTGCCGCCTCGCTCAGGGTATCAAGATACAGTTTTAGCTTTCGCTTGTCTTCCTCGGGTAGACTTGAAATGATGGTGACGAAAGCGCTTAGCTTCACGGCCTTCTCATAGAGAGCTTTCCCCTTGCTTGTCAGGAGAATCCGCGTGTATTTCTTGTTCTGGTAATCTACCTGCCTTTTTATCAAGTCCTTGCGTTCCATACGGTTGATGATGCCCACCATTGAACTGTTACTCCGACCCATTGACTGCCATAGTTGTATGATTGTGCAGGGTGTCTTAAACATCTGAGTAAAGTGGAGAACGCCAGCTTGTGCCGGCGTAACACCAAGATGCACCAATTCGTTTCGTCGGGCTTTGCTTAGTAACAGGTCAATCCTTCTAATTAGTACTGCAATTTCATGTTCTTCGGTTTCAAAAACTTTCATTTGAAATTCTCCTAAGAGTACTAGTTTGGCTGCCCCAGTCTACGTTAAACAATTGCGATAGCAACAGTTAGTATTCTACACGAACTAGAAATATTTTAAAAGGCTCCAGGACGATAGCCGCATAAACTTTTTGAAAAGGGTATTGACATCCCAAAAATGATATGATAGTCTTACGATATGTCATATGTTACATATTATTCTGTGGGGTAACTGGTATCCCCCTAAAGGGGGAGAATAGAAAACTACTGCCTTGAATGGCGAAAAGGGGGTGAGCTTGCTTAAATGTAATACGGGAAAATATGCACTTGGGGGTGGCAAATGGATAAATAAGTAGAACAATCTAACTGAAATCTTACAGGAGGTTTCAATTGGGAAGTAAAAAATTTTTAAGCCTATTTATTACTATTTGCCTCATTTCATCATTGGCAGCCCCGCTGGTTTTGTTTAGTGCTTGTGAAAAAGAGATAGCCCCGGAAGATGTCATACAGCTGAAATTCGCCACCTTCAGACCACCTACTGACCCGCAGTCCGAAGTTTGGATTACACCGATGTTGCAGGAGATTGAAGAGCAGACCAATGGAGCGGTGAAATTCACCGTATACTGGTCTGAAGCCCTGGGTGCATCGAAGGACCAGTACACCCTCGTCAAAGATGGCGTTGCCGATATGACTGATTTCTCCGGTGCTTGGGTTCCCGGTAAATTCGTTTTATCTGATGTGGGTAACCTACCCTTTGCCGCGCAGGACCCCGCCAATCTGCTTGAGGCAATGGGAATTCTCCAAGAGGAAGGATACTTTGACACTCAGTGGGATGAGGTGGAGTTTCTATACTGGAATTGCACTACGCCGTATAAGTTTCTTTTCAGAGAGGTAAAGCCTATGACCTTTGAAGAGCTGGCTGGACTTAAGGCCAGAGCTCCAGGAGGTCTCGCGACCGAGTGTGAGTCACAGATCGGTATGGTGCCGGTAACGGTGCTGCCAGGTGATGCCTACACCGCTTGGCAAACGGGCCTGGTTGACGTCTGGGTCCATCCCGCGGGAGCGGTGGTTAAGTACAAGTTTAACGAGCTCCCCACCAAGGCTCTACTGGATGTTGGTTTCTTCACCATGGTAAATGCAGCTGTTATTTTCAATAAGGCGAAATTTGCCAGCTTACCAAGCGACGTTCAGGAAACCATACAAGAGGTTGTCCAGGAGTATGCCCTTGTCTATCTGCAGTCAGGCATTGATACTGATGAAGACGCACTTGATGTGATGGAAGCGGCTGGAATTGAGGTGTATACGTGGTCCGAGGCAGAGGTGGCTAAGCTAACGGCAGCGGCATTGCCAATATGGGAAAAGTACATTTCTGACCTGGAGGATGCTGGCTTACCTGGAGAAGAACTGGTTGGTAGATTTATCGAAATTCTGGAAGACCTTGGAGAAGAGCCGCCATCTCTTGATTGATTAGGCCATTAGAGGTCACAGGATTATAAGTGGCTTGTTACAAAAGTGGATTGAAAAGTCCAGCTACTTTTTAGGTAGCGTAGGGGCAGGCGTTATTTTCGCGCTCATGCTTATCACAGGGATTGATGTGATAGGCCGATACCTGTTTCATAGACCACTGGTCGGTGCCTTTGAGATGTCTGAACTGGCACTGGCAATCATGGTTCTCTTCGGGTGGGGCTACAATCAGGCAATAAAAGGCCACGTTGACATCGATCTACTTTATAAACGCCTGCCCCGCAGTGTCCAGACCATTCTTGACTTCCTAATACCCTTGCTGGGGCTCACCCTGTTTGTTTTTATAGCCTGGCAGTCCATCAATTTTACCCTCGACAGCATCGGGTGGCACGAGGCTACGGAGATGCTCCACATACCTGTGTGGATATTCAAGCTGATGATGTTCATCGCTTCGGTGTCTCTATCACTTCAGTTCGTGGTTGATATCGTTACTGCTTGCCAGAAAGTAAAGGGGAAGGCTTAGCTATGGAACCCTTTGCGGTGGGCATAATAGCTTTCATAGCTCTGTTTGTTCTCATCTTCTTGAAGGTGCCGATAGCTTTCGCCTTTGCGTTTACCGGCTTCATGGGGCTCATCTACCTGGCAGGCTTCAAGCCAGCCATGAGCGTCCTTAGCATGAGTATTTGGACAGGTGTTACCAGTTATACCCTGATGGCAGTGCCTCTTTTCATACTCATGGGGCTGTTTGCCAGCCATTCCGGTATTGGTGGCGGACTCTACAACGCAGCCTCCAAGTGGTTAGGCAAGCTGCCGGGGGGGCTGGCAATAGCAACGACCTGGGGTTGCGCTGGCTTTGCTGCGTGTACGGGCTCTAGTGCTGCGGGTATGCTGGTATTCGGTCCCATATCCTATGAGCCAATGAAAGACGCTGGCTATAGCAAAACTCTGGCACTGGGCACTATCTGCTGTGGTGCCACTATAGGTAGTATGATACCACCCAGCATCTCCTTCATAGTTTACGGCAGCATCACTGATGAGTCTATCGGCAGACTATTTATGGCCGGTGTTTTCCCGGGGATACTGGAGGCAGTACTATACTCGATAACAATCTTTGTCCTTATCTACATCGGCATATGGAAAGGCCCCGCCGGTGCCCCATCGACCTGGAAAGAGAAGTTTTTAAGCCTGAAAGGTGTCTGGGGCATGCTGGTCTTGATGGGGTTGGTCATCGGTGGCATATACCGTGGCATCTTCACGCCTACCGAGGCATCAGGTATAGGAGCACTTGGTGCGTTTATAATCTTGCTGGCCAGAAAGGGCTTTAAGTGGGCACTTATCAAGTCCAGTCTGGTTGAAACCATGCGCACGACATGTATGGTGTTTACCATAATTATCGGCTCAATAGTCTTCGCCAGACTCATGGCTTTAAGTGGTCTCAATATGTGGCTACTCAATCTGATCACTGGTTGGAATGCCCCGCCTATGATTATCGTGGTTATAACACTCTTTATCCTGTTTATCCTCGGCTTTGTCATGCCGGTAACGTCCACCATTGTACTTCTGGTGCCTTTCCTGTACCCTATCTTCACGACGGTCTTAGGGTATAGTGGTATCTGGTTCGGTGTACTGGTGTGCGTAATGGCTGAAATAGCCGTGGTCACTCCTCCTATTGGGATGAACCTCTTTATGATGAAGGGGCTATTTGGAAAGGACGCTACGATGGGGGAGATTTTCAAAGGCGCAATGCCCTTTGTCCTTGCCGACGTGGTGCGCGTAGCGATATTGGTGGCTTTCCCGGCAATATGTTTGTGGCTACCGGGAACTATGTACGGATGATTTTCCCTTTGTGTTAGCACGAGCAAAATTGATGAGGCTTTTAGAACTGATTTGACGGTTATCTATCAAACTATCCCCTCTTCTCTAAGCTTAGCTACCTTCTCTTTGGTATAGCCTAGTAGCTCAGTAAGTATCTCCTCACTATGCTGGCCCAGTTCAGTAATATGTTCTGCTGTGCCCACAGATCCCGGTGTATCTGAGAGCTTAGGAACTACCCCTCGAATTCCGTCCAGCTTGCCACACTCAGGGTCTTCAACCTCCACCGATAGCTCCCTAGCTAGAACATGCGGGTCGCTCTCCAGAGCTGACATTTTAGTAATTTCAGCACCGGCAAGCCGGGCTTCAGCTAGCTCACTCATTGCCTCGTTTAGGGTTTTACCCCTTACCCACTCACTGGCCCACTTCTCAACCTCATCCCTGCGCTCAATGTTCCGGGTGTGTGGATCCCACTTCTCTGCTATAAGTTCCTCCTTGCCAACCAGCCTCAAGAAACTCTCCCATTGAGCATCTGTTTGAGCAGTGAAAAGAAGATATTGACCATCTTTAGTCTGGTGTACATCCAAAATAGCTGCCGGGTACCGATTACCAAAACGCTCCATACCCATCATTCTGCCCGTATGTGTTTCATTCAATGTGAAATGGCACATAGCATCAAACATGGCACAATCAATCATCTGGCCTTTACCAGTTCCCTGTTTGTAATGCAGGGCCAGTAGAATGCCAATTACGGCGTAAACTCCTCCAAGGTAGTCGGCTAGATTTATTCCGACCTTTACCGGAGGGTTGTCAGGAAACCCAGTTACACTCATTATCCCTGAAGCTGCTTGTATGATCGGGTCATAAGCTAGCCTGTCCCTGTAGGGCCCCGTCTGGCCAAAGCCAGACATAGCGCAATATATAATCTCCGGGTTTGACTCCTTCAATGCCTCATAGCCTAAGCCCAGTCTCTCCATAGTCCCTGGGCTGAAATTTTGCACCACCACATCTGCCTTCTTGACGAGTTCGAGGAATATCTCCTTACCTTTGAGGCTGCGTAGGTTAAGGGTGAGAGATCTCCTATTTCGGTTTTTACTCCATGACATGCGTCTATTTTCAGCCACGGATAAACCACTTCGACTTCGGTTCTGATAAAAGCCCCCTCCTGGTGGCTCTATCTGGATGACATCGGCACCGAAGTCGGCCAACATGGTAACTGCAAATGGTCCTGCCAGAACTTGGGTCAAATCAAACACCACCACACCCTCTAATGCTTTTGCCATTACTACCTCCTTACCGCATTTTTCACTAGGCTATCACGCCTTCTCTCTTAAGCATAGCCACATCCTCCTTTCGATAGCCTAGTAGTTCTGTAAGTATCTCCTCAGTATGTTGACTAAGTTCAGGGATTCCTCTTTCCACATTTATTGATCCTGGTGTCTCTGACAGTTTAGGGGATACCCCAGTGACACCTCTCACTGCTCCCACGACAGGATCTTCAACTATATTGCACATTTGCCTCTCTAATACTTGGGGATCTGTCTCCAAATCCATTGCCCGAGTAATGCCAGAATTTGGAATACGGGCGGCCGTTAGTTCCTTAATCGCTTCTTCTAGGGTCTTACTCTTTGCCCACTCCATAGCTAACGGATATATCTCTTCACTACGCTGGATCCGAGTATTGAAGTCCCACTTCTCTGCTATAAGTTCCTCCTTGCCAACCAGCCTTAAGAAACTCTCCCATTGAGCATCTGTCTGGACAGCGAAAAGAAGATATTGACCATCTCTGGTTTCATAAATGTCTTGTATTGCCCAAGGATGCCTATTACCCACGCGCTCCTTACCCGTAGCTATAATCCCTCCTATTTCATGTATTGTCCAGTGGCACATAGCGTCAAACATTGCGCAATCAATCATCTGGCCTTTACCAGTTCTCTGTTTGTAATGCAGGGCCAGTAGAATGCCAATTACGGCGTAAACTGCCCCAGCATAGTCAGCTACGTTTGGCCCCACTCTCACCGGCGGAGCGTCAGGAAAGCCAGTCATACTCATTATACCTGAGGCTGCTTGTATGATCGAGTCATAGGCCAGCCTGTCCCTGTAGGGTCCCGTTTGGCCAAAACCAGACATAGCGCAATATATAATCTCCGGGTTTGACTCCCTTAACCTGTCATAGCCTAATCCCAGTTTCTCCATAGTCCCTGGGCTGAAATTTTGCACCACCACACCTGCCTTCTTAACGAGTTCGAGGAATATCTCCTTACCTTTGGGGCTGCGTAGGTTAAGGGTAATAGATCTTCTGTTTCGTCGTTTGGTCCAATCAGCAAGCCTCTGTGTCTCTATAGGGCGACTAGCTGTGAGACGCCTGTTATAGTCACCTTCTACTGGTTCTATCTGGATAACATCGGCACCAAAGTCAGCCAACATGGTAACTGCAAATGGTCCTGCCAGAACTTGGGTCAAATCAAGCACCACCACGTCCTCTAATACCTTTGCCATTTTACTCCCTCCTGTTTAAACTCCGCATTGTGGAAATAACAACGTGTTACCGCTTCTCCGCACGATAAATGACAGACTGGTTAGAAACGCCTTGAATTTTCGGAACAGGTACCAGAAGTATACAGCCCCTACTCTAGATATACTTAGGCAGCGTGTGCTTCACCCCAAGCTGCACCTTCCTTAAACCTGAGGCTCACTCAACACTACTCCTTGATGGCAGAGCTACAGTGGCATGACCTATGTCTATTGTTTCACCCTTCTGATTTTCGCACCATATATCGCATTCCACCAGATGTTCATCATTCTCCACATATTTTCGGGACACTTTCCCACGGCACCAAGTAGTGTTGCCAAGGAAATTAATAGCCCTAAACTGAACCCCCAACTTTTTGAGGAAACCGTCGTCGCCCATCCAATTGGTCATCATATGACCAAGCCAACACGACCGTTGTATACCCAAGTCATATGCAGCTGGTATGCCTCCGCTACGAGCTACCTCGTCGAAGAAATGCACTGCGCCTCTTGGCATCAAGACGTTGGTTTGAGGATCTCGCCAACATATTTCTGGGTTACTCCTGACCACGCTGAGACTATGAGCCTGCCACACCCCGCCTATGCCTAAAAAGAAGGCAACCATGTCAGCATAATTCGTCGGCCCCTTAACAACTGGTCTTATCTCGTCACCTACGGCCACATCCTCCCAGTAGCGAGGATTCGAACCCCTTATTTCCTCCTCATTATAGGCCTGTTCTATAGCATCCAATTCCTTTTGGGTGTACACGTGGCGGGCCTGGCCTTTAAGTTTGTCAAAAACAACCTCCTCTTTTTCTCTGCTGAATTCACTTTGTATGTTTGTCCATTGACAAACACCCGTAAGTTCCCCGCGTTGATTGTAATATCTCATTCTTCCTGATTGTAGGAAGAGTCGCCGGCCAACTGGTGCATCTCTTTTCACTGTGAGACCGTCAAATATGTTCGTCACAGTAAATTTATCATTTACCTTGATAGGTCTGTGCCACTCCCATTCGCAGCCGGCAACAAATGCCCTTAATTTTGGAAAACCCTCATGCCATTGTGCTGGCAAAATGGCATTAAGGAAAGTAGGGGGCGCAATAAGACATCCATAGCGAGTATTACTTGCATAGGATTCATCACGCCAAAGTGGGTTAGGATCACCTATACCATCGGCAAAATGCCTGATGGCATCCTTCGTAGCAGATTCATTAGTCTGCACTACAGGCCGTATAGTACCTATGCGAGCCTTAATCAGTGCTATATCCTCATCAGTTGCGATACCAGTTTTTTGACTGTGCGTGTTTGCTCTTCCCTCTTTTGTCATCTGATCTTTATCACCCAAGTCTTAATACCTGATTTTCCAATTATATGTCATATATGACATATAATTACAACATTAGTATACCATTAACAAACAAGCTGTCAAGTCATTTTTCGACAGAAAGCGAAGGTTGCTGGATTCACTAGTATTTGTTATGGAATTGCACAAATAGCCATTTTGTAGAGACCTATCTTCGCCACTTACCGAACGATATGCGGTATAGTAAGCAGTCCCAAGAGTTTCCCAGTAGGTTGCCAAGCCGAATCATTCGAAGCATTAAGTGAATGGCTTCTACCTTTTCAAAGCCATATGTCTGCTGCAGCTTTTGGACGGCTTCGGGGTCAGGATGAGCATTGGATTCAGCCCAGTGCTGCGCATAGATTACAGCCACGGCTTCCTCTTCTGGACAACTATCAACATCTCCTGACAGTAGCTGGCTAATCTCTTCCGGGGTAATCCCGCTTTTCAGCGCTTGCTTGGCATGGAAGTAGGAACAGTAACGGCAACCTTCTACTGCGGTTACAGCCAGCATAAGCCTTTCTTGGAAAGCCGGTGATATTAACCCCTTATTCTTTACTTCCTTCAGTCGCTTCCTGTTTCTAATTGGAAAGCACAAGTCGCTAAATAATTCTTTTGGGTTGTTATATGTTCTTTTGTTGAATTTCATGCTTAGTACTGCCGAAGGTTACAATATGGTGAGAAACACAATATTAGTATGTTTAGTATAGCCACATCAAATGGAAAAGTCATCCCAGATGCAAAGGGGAAACCTGTTTCTGCTCGCATCACATTCCATGCGTTTTGTTTTGTGTCAAATTCAGAGACAATGGCGGTTACGCTTGAGAGTAGCTACTTTTTCCGACGGCTGACTGGAAGGCTTACTAGCTTTGGTAGGCCGTACAGGTCTCGAACCTGTGACACCCTGATTAAAAGTCGCGGCACTAAAGTCTTCCGAATAGGCAAGTCCTAAATCCAGAAAGACTAGAATAGGGGCCACTTGACGTGGCCCCTATTTATATTACGCAGAACTACCTGCCCGCCGGCTGAACATTCTGGCTTAATGTGCGGTTCCCGCCTCTTTTCTTACGGGGAAACCCCGAAATTAGCACGGAGAGCAGATGGATTCACTTGTACGTAGTTAGCAGGAGTACCACAGCCTGTCTTCCACCCCGTACTGAGCTATTGATTCAGCAAAAGTGCACTGGAATATGCTGAATTTCGCCTCAAGTCTGCTTGGACTTGGAGGGTTTCTCAGAAGGTTTCTCTCCTTCTGGCCAGTTGGCGGTCACGTAGGCAAAAGCTGGCGGGAAGTATCTTCCGGTAGCGACCGCCCTTATACCGTTAAGGAGGTCAGAGCTGGCAGCCCTCTTCGGAATGAAGCCCTGTGCCCCCGCCTGCTTGGCAACAAACATATTCTCCTCATCATCATACTGTGTCAGAATCAAGACCTTTGTTTGAGGGCACTCCTTGGTTATTCGCTTTGTTGCCTCCAGACCGCTCATTACCGGCATGACAATATCCATCAAAACCACATTTGGCAAAAGCCGTTTTGTCTTTTCAATGGATTCCTTCCCGTCGACGGCTTCACCGACTACTGCCATGTCCTTCTGCAATCCTAGGACAGCGCATATGCCATCCCTGACCATGGTATGGTCATCCGTTACCAGTATCTTTATGATGCGGAAGGCTTCCTCAAGCAGACTCTGAATTCTGGGTAACAGTGCCGCCGGCTCAATTGGCTTGGTGGCGTAGAATTCAGCCTCAAGTTGCATACCCTCCTCCCGCCTCCAACCCCGGATTGGTCTCTCCTCTTCCCTGGCATCAATTACCACCAGCGGTATGTCCCGGTATCTGGGATGTCCTTTCAGCCATTGGTGCAGCCGGAAGGCTTCCCCTGCCGGAGATATGGTGCCCAGAACAATGATGTCAGGCTCCTCCTTCATCCTTTCCTCGACCTCCGGCCGGCTACAGGTGACCACCTGATAGGCTTTAGCCTCAAAAGTCCTGGCGCAAGCATCGACAAAATCCGGTTCATCATCGACAAGCAGGATTCTTTTAATGTTCTCCATTTCACCCTCCTCCTTTTAGTAATTTACTCACCTCAGTGAGGTGCTTCAGCCAGCTTCGGCTGCCTCCAGAATCTCAGGCACAACCCCCTCATTACCTACCGCCATGATATGTACACCGTGGCACAGCTTTTCATCCTTGATTGTCTTGATAGACCTAACCGCAATCTGAATACCCTTCTCCAACCCCTTCCCTTTCTCCGCCGTAGCCAGCTCATCAATGATGGCCTTGGGCACGATGATTCCGGGTACGTTGTTCGTCATATATTTGGCCATCCCGGCAGAGGCCAGAACAATGATTCCGGCTAGGATTTTGACATTGAACTGAGAGGCGTATTGCATGAACCGCCGCAGACTGTCCAGGTCGAAAATTCCCTGCGTCTGGAAGAACTGCGTCCCAGCGGCAACCTTCTTATCAAACTTGATGAGCTGTGGCTCAATGAAGTCCGCCTCGGGATGGACAGAAGCCCCGAGGCAAAACTTGGGTGCCCCGTTCATATCATTACCAGCTATGTCTTTGCCTGATTCCATAGTCCTTATCATCCTTATCAACTGAACTGAATCAAGGTCAAAGACGGGTTTGGCTTCTTTATGGTCGCCCACATCAACTGAATCACCGGTAAGGCAAAGCACATTGGTGATGCCCCTGGAGTAAGCAAAAAGAAGGTCGGCCTCAAGGGCCAGACGGTTGCGGTCACGGCAGGTCATCTGCAGGATAGGCTCGCCACCACGCTCCTTTATCAGCAGGCAGCCACCCAGCGAAGGGAATCGCATCACTGAGCTTTGGTGGTCAGTGACATTTATGGCATCAACCTTCTCTTTAAGCAAATCGATGTGGTGAACCAGCTCTGAGGTATCTGTGCCTTTAGGCGGACCTACTTCCGAGGTCACAATGAATTCACCAGAGTCGAGTTTTTCTTCAAATTTTGAATTAGCCATTATCCTCTCCCGTGCTGATAGTAGCTTTGCTCACTATTCTCTTTGGCCTTGGGATTGCCAGGAAGTTCCTCGGCGGGTAATAACGG
>Ga0315546_1002321_pt1 | contig 11109 bp, 7 predicted proteins | sample SalMarSW160170MG_FD_203833 | JGI IMG/M metagenome (GOLD analysis project Ga0315546, IMG submission 203833) | Salt marsh sediment microbial communities from the Plum Island Ecosystem LTER, Massachusetts, United States - Salt Marsh Sediment SW1601-170 ... | reverse complement strand
GGAGAAGTCCAACTATATTTTATCCATAATTTTTAACTCTTTTACCCTCACAAACTTACTTATTACCTGAAGATTTATTAATTTTATTACCATTCTGCAAAAACTATGGATAAAATACTATTATGTTAGCCCCAATAGTAAGAACTATTGCTGATTTAAGCAAAAATGTCGTAACAATGCCGCAAATAAACCACAACACATTCCTCATGGATGAATTAAGTTTGTAGCATCGAATTAACTTAATCATCATGAAAGAATTAGGAAATAGCATCTCTCAAATAAGAAAATCCAAAGGCTTATCTCAAGAAGAACTTGCTGAATCAGCACAGATCAATTTACGGACTGTCCAAAGAATTGAGTCTGGTGAGACAGAGCCACATGGAAATACTCTAAAAAATATCTGCAGAGTATTGGAAGTGCACATTGAAGAAGTATTGGAGTATACAAAAGAAAAAAACAACAATTATATCGCTGCAGTTCATTTTTCATCCTTAACCTTCGTGCTTTTTCCATTAGGTAACATTATTTTCCCTTTGATATTATGGCTCGCAAAAAAAGGAACTATTATTAATTTATCTTATTATTCTAAAAAGTTATTAAACTTCCAATTAACCTGGACTATAATAACATACTGGCCATTCGCATTTATGTTTATTCAATCCGTTTTGCATATTCACTTTCCATTTGGTTTACCATTCAGGGGCACTAAATTTATTTTATTTATAGCTGTCATGTATGGATTAAATCTAATTTATACCATTATTGCCGGGATTATTTCAATAAAGTCAGGCAGAGGGAATTTATACCCAGTAGCTATACCTTTCATGCGAAAATAAAACTACTGGGGCTAATAAATAGGACTTCATGTGGCCGGAACGGCGCAGCGTGAAGTCCAGGTTGAACAAAATACCGGGTTTTGGCTATGGGGATTGCTTGACCAGGTGTGTCTCAATAGTTGGAGTAACACAACTCATTAAAGCACTAATGGAGTGCTGTTTGCCTGATTTTACCCGCATAACAGGGATTATTTCAATCCTATATAACGAATTTTTATTACCTGAAATAAAAATCGCAGCCTGATAAAATGGAAGATTCTACGTGATCAGCAATGATTTAAATGACTTTAATCCTTATATTTATTTTTTGAAACGGGTTTTTACACAGACTCCCGTGGTGAATTTGTTTGTCGGGTTATAGATCCTTCGCTGCGCTTGTCATTCTGAACGAAGTGAAGAATCTGATATAAGATCCTTCGCTTCGCCCTCCATAGCCTTTGGCAAAGGAGGGCTTCGCTCAGAGTGACAAAATGCTCAGAGTAACATGTTGCTGGTATAAATCTTTATTTGACTTGAATTGCTTTTTTTCATAAATTGTATACTGACTGAACTGATAATCTTGTGATTGCCTGTATACAAGGATTTGACCTGATCTTTTCATCTCAATTCCCGTTTTGATGTGTTATAAGCTGTAATTATAATCATTGTTTGCATACAAGAATGAAAAAACCGGCCATTTTACTCATCATTTTAACTCTGGCATATAACCTTGCATTTCCCCAGACAATTACTATAGAAGGCAAAGTGCTTGACATGACGGATAAAAGCATAATACCTAACTGTGTAATAAGCCTGAAACCTGATAACAGGATGGTGACTTCCGGGAGGAATGGACACTATATGTTTATTTGCTCCCCCGGCAGGAAAGAAATAAGTACCAGGATGCTTGGATATAAACCTGCAGAAATAAGCTTTAAGCTTAAATCGGATACCACGATCAATATCTATCTTGAAGCATTACCGGTAGAGGTAGGAGAAGTAAAAGTGGTTGCAGATTCTTTAAGGAATATGGAAGTTACATCCCGCGGAAGCTATGTTATCACACCTGTAGCTGTTAATGAGTATCCCAGGGTGTTCAGCGAGCCCGACCTGATGAAATCTATCCAACTGATGCCCGGTGTGGTGCCGGGTAAGGACGGGTCTTCAGATATATATGTAAGAGGAGGAAGCAAGGGACAGAATGTCTTTCTGGCAAATGGTTGTTATTTCTTTCTTCCTGCCCATCTCCTCGGATTCGTTTCACCCTTTGATCTTGATTTTCTTGAAAGCGCTGAACTGTATAAAGATTATTTCCCGTCAGAATTAGGTGGAGGAGCATCTTCAGTAATAAACCTGGACTTTAAGAAACCCCGGTCCGATTCCCTTGCGGCTCAACTCAGGCTGGGACTTCTGTCTTCAGGCATAACTCTTGAATTGCCTCTGAATAAGATCAACTGGGACCTTACTGCCGGAATCAAACGTGGTAACTATTCGTTCTATGCACCTTTACTAAAGAAAATTGTCAGCTCCGAAATAGCCGAAAACCTGCCCCCTGACAACTACTCATTTTATGACGGTTATCTGCGGCTTTCACATAATTCAGAAAGATGGGGAAATATCACCTATTTGTTCTTTGGAAATTATGACAGTGGGAAGGAAGAATATGAGGTTAAAAGTCTGGCTGGTGATACCCTTATCCATTATAAAGACGGGATGATGACAGGATGGAATAATATGGTACATGCCCTTCAGTGGTATTTGCCCGCAAAAAATAATCTGAAATGGAGATTAGACCTGAACTATAACAGGATAACAATGAAACGGGAATTATATACCCGAACCGATAAATTCCTGAATACAACCGACGACTTATTTGAATCAAGTGAAGTGTCATATTCAATCTCACCCACCGTCAATAGCATTGGCTCAACAATAGTGATGAGCTGCGAAAATGCAGGATTCAGCTATTCTGCAGGTATATCAAACAGGGTAAGGTTGTTTTCACCAAATATTGTAGCTGCATCTGTCCTTAATGACACAATAACGGAAAATGTATTCGGAGAAGACGAGAGGATACTTGAACCGGTAGCTTTTATCTCCATTACCTTGGTTCCTGCAAAAAACCTGCAACTTGATGCCGGCATCAGACTGTCAGGAGCCATTACCAGCGATGCAGGGTTTTTTGTTCCCGAGCCAAGGTTAAGACTGGCATATAATCAGGGAGGAATTATTTCGCCACACGTTAATTTCGTGAGATTAAGCCAGTTCGATCATTCGGTCGAAGGATCAAATGCAGGTTTAAGAACTATGCTCTGGCTCCCTGTATCACGTGACTTCGGTCCAGAAATATCTGATGTTTTCTCTGCCGGTTTCCAGGGACATATTAATAATAATTTCGTTTGGACACTGGATGCTTATTATAAGAAGATCTCGGGTATGGTTGATTTCAGTCCCGGGGCAAGTTTCATCTTTGATACATCGTTTGAGGATCTTCTCGATAAGATCAACGGAAGGGCCTATGGTCTGGAAGCCGGTATAATAAAAAGAAAAGGTAAGCTTACCGGCAGTGCTGCCTACACCTATTCCCGGGCAGAGAGGGAATGGAGCAGTCCGGACGGCATGATATGGATCCCTTCCAATGCCGACAGGCCTCATAATATAAACCTTACAATGAAATATAGATTAAATGAAAAAACAAGTTTTGGATTTAACTGGGTATTTGTTTCCGGCTCCCCGGCAACCATATATATGCATAATACATCATACGGGGAATGGTTTGAAACAAAAAACAATATAAGGTATTTCGATTATCACAGGCTCGATCTGGCATGCAGGTATATAATTTACAAAAGAAAATTCTCAATACTTATCGATGCTGATATTTATAACGTGTATAACAGAAAGAACACCTACTACTTCAGGGAAACATATGATGAAAACGAAAAAATATATTACTATAAGAATATATCCCTGTTTCCAGTAATGCCTTCATTGACGGTAACAATAAAATATTAGCGATACCATTGAAGAATAATCTAACCGCAAATCTATCCGAAAAGTGTTTAAGGGAAATCCGTAAAATGTCAGAAATAAACATGTATAAAACCTGAACCATATAATCTATACAAGGATGTATATCTTCAAACTTGCAAAAATGAAACTTAATTATCATATACCGTTAGTTATCGCAAGAAAAGTAAAAGGCAGACTTTTCAGAAAATCTTCAGTAAGGTACCTGGTCGTAGTTTTAATAACCGCAGTTTTTATTTTACTAACAGGTTGTGAGGATATCGATAGGTTCTACAGGCCAGATCTGCCGGAAAAGCTATGCAGCATAGGGATCATTGATATTGATGATACTGTAAATTATAACTCTTACCCTGAGCCTTTCGATGTCAGGAACAGTGCACGTTACATATCCTTTGAAAAGTCATACCAGGCAGAGTACTCTGAAGAATTAATTGACTCTTTAAGAGAGTTCTCATTTTCAATTTCTTCATCAGATAAAGAATTATTTAACTTTCGTAGTGATACGGCAATAAAACGTATACTGGGATTTGAACTACCCACCGGCATTGAATTCCGGACAGGAGAAAAGTACTATCTCCGTGCAAGCGAAAAAAGCACACCTGAGATTTCAGCAGAGATCACTGTTCCTGAAGCTCCTTCAAAACTTACATTAATTTCAGCTAACAAAGAAATAACAACACTTTCTGAACCTACCGAATGCATCGGATATACTAATGTTAAAACGGCAGTAATTGATTTTTCATTTGAAAATGTTAGCCGGCAAAATTTATATTATGCAATACTGCTTGAAGGCAATGGTTTTAATTTTAGTTCTTCGTTTCCCATTCAAAAAAGCCAACTGGAGTTTGCTATCAGAGATTGTAACACTGCAGGTTTCTTTGCTGTATTCCCTGGATATACAATGTGTCAATGGAGATGCATAGATGACAGACCTTCCATGATTAAAGTTCCAATATATGCCTGTTTTATTGATGGCAGTAAAATCCCTGATAATAAGTGTATTGTCAAAATTTCAACCCAATTTCAAGATGACCGTTCTCCGTTTGAATTTATCAGATCTATTCGGATAAAACTTCTGTCAATTCCTGAAGCGCTTTTTCTTTTTGAAAAGAGCCTTTACACTTATGGAAAGGTAGCAGAAGATCCATTTTCGGAACCTGTTTACCTTAATGGTAATATTAAAGGCGGAAATGGAGTTTTTGCAATTTGCAGAAGTACTGAACTTACTATCAATCTGTCTCCCTGATATTAAAATCTGATATTGTATTATTTATAAGAAATTCTGATCTGCAATCCGCAATCTCAAATCTGCAATCCGCAATCAAATAAACAATGAAACACTCCAATAAATCCCTCACAAGATTCCAGGTCATCAGTCTGATAATCATCATCATACTATTTCTCATCCATTGTGAAAGTAATGACAGGTTCTACAGGCCAGATCTGCCGGAAAAGCTATGCAGCATCGGAATTATTGATGCTGACGACACCACGAATTATGATTTTTCTCTTCGCGATTTTTTTGATATACGAAACAGTGTGCGTTTCATCTCTTTCGAAAAATCCTATCAAAAGGAGTTCCCTGAAGAGATTGTTGATTCTTTAAGAGATATTTCATTTAAAATTTCAACTATCAATGAAGAATTATATAGTTACCAAAGTGCCCTTCCCTTAAAAAGTCCTTTGTATTTTGAGATTCCAGATAGCATAAATTTTATTTCAGGGGAAAAGTATTATTTCAGGGCGAATGAAAAAGACTTCCCTGAAATAACTGCAGAATGTACTGTACCGGGACCTCCTCCCGGGATTACATTAATATCCTATAATATTGAAACAACAGTACTATCAGAACAACTTGAATGTTATCATCCTTTCGATAGCGCTTATACAGCAGTATTTAGTATCTCTTTCAATAACAACAGTGGGCAAAATTATTACTATGCCCTGATAATTGAGGGAGGAGGTACCATTTACCCATTTCCTAATCCTATTATTTATTATGGCCCTATTAACTTCATGATCAGGGAAAGCAATACACAAGGGTTCTTTGCTGAAATGCAGGGTCTAAATACGTTCCATCATATTTGTGAGCACGATGGGCTTAGCGGTGAAAAATATCCAGTTTATGCCTATTTTATTGATGGGAGCAAAACTTTTTATAATAAATGTCTTATAACACTTTCGACTCAATTTCATGATAGCTATTCCCCCATTGCATATCTATCATGGGTTCGTATTAAGCTATTATCCATTCCGGAAGAATTATATCTTTTTGAAAAAAGCCTGTATACCTATAAAAACATATTGGATGACCCATTCGCAGAACCGGTTTACCTAAACGGGAATATTATAGGCGGGAATGGAGTTTTTGCTGTCTGCAGAAGTAAAGAACTTATTGTTGAATTTAGTCCGAGATATTGAAATAAACGTACTATCTTATATCTAATGCATACAATTGCTTTAACAATACCAACAACCAATGGCAGTTTTCCGTTCCAAAATAAGATATTCCCATAGAATCATTTCCGTGACTATCTATGTAAGCATAGTAATACCTTTTATACTATTCATCAGCCGTTGTGAAGCTCCCGACAGGTTTTACAGGCCGGATATGCCGGAAAAGCTATGCTGTATCGCAATGATAGATATTGATTCATCTGCCTCGTCATATACTACCTCATACATATATCCATATTTCTTAGAATTTGGTGGAGATACTAATAACATACGTTCTGTTTCTTTTGAGAAATCGTACCAATCTGAATATCCTGAAGAACTAAACGATTCTCTAAGGGATTTTTCATTTACTATTTCTTCGTCCGAAGGTTTTTTTAAAGAATTTCAGAGTGAAAAGCCTCTGCTAAATCCGTTTGGTTTTATTTTAGATGAGAGCATTTCTTTTTCAGGAGGAGAAAAAATATATATCCATGCAAAAGAAAAAGACTGCCCCGATATATACTCAGAGGTTACCGTACCTGAACGGCCTGCTGACCCGGAATTAATTTCCGTTGAGAAAGAATACATAATCCCCAATGAACCTGTTGATGAAATCTGGGGTGAAATAGATTCTTTAAAATCGGCTTCAATAAAATTTTCTTTTAATAAGAATGATAGTCAGAACCAGTATTATGCTCTTATTATGGATGGGATACATTCATGGAAATGGGCTCCTGTTGAAAGAGAATTCAGCTATTTTAACTTTTCAGTAAAAGAATGTAACACGCCAGGATTTTTTACAAGGTGGCATGGTTTATATTTAAGGATGTATCCAGAACCACCAGACGTGTATGACGGGTATGACGGGTATGAGGGGTATTATGCAAGCTATGCATCTCCTGTTAATGCGTATTTTATTGATGGAAATAAAATACCTGGCAAAAAGTGTATAATTACTCTGTCAACACAGTTTCATGGTCTTTGGGCTAATTATCGAGGGATTAGTATGTATGATAATTATTACTACAACTCCGTTCGAATCAGGATACTTTCTATCCCCGTTGAACTATATGAATGGGCTCAAAGTCTGTATTATTACGACCGCGTAACACAGGATCCGTTTTCTGAGCCGGTTAATATTACCGGTAATATTAAAGGAGGTCATGGAGTTTTTGCTGTCTGCAGAAGTAAAGAACTTATTGTTGAATTTGATCCGAGATATTGAAATAAACGGATTATTTAAAAATCTAATGCATACAATTTTACCTCACATGAATTTCACTAATATTAAACGATAATCCCTAGTATTTAATCGATATTGATCGTACAATTAATTTTCCATAGCACTAATTGCTGATGGAAAGACAGACACCCATTGCTAAATTATTATTTTGATTTAAAAGGTATTTGGTGCGAGTTCTTCCATTACCTTAACCACTTATTTTAAGATTTTATTAACCAATTAAATACAGCTCTACATTATTTTTGGTTATACATAAGTACATGCAGTTTTTACATAATAACTGGCTTTAAAATCATATAAGGTTAGACCCTTATATTCGTCATGATCTGAAAAGAATAATAGTAATGAGTGAGGGGGGCGGGTCCGTGATTTCGATTTTTGATCACAGACTAAATGCCGTTTTTTATACATTGATGATGTAAGGAGAGACACTTACCTAATAAAAACCTTAACCTGTCTGAAGCTTTGATAAAATGTGGGGTTAAAGCGGATTTTTGTAACAATTTAAGCTATTTTATAACTTAAAAGGTCTTATTTAGAGCAAACCTACCTCAAACATTGATCAATCCTTAACTACAGAACGATTTCAGAGGTGAATTTGTTGGTCAAGAAGGTTGAAATGATAACACAAATAGCACCTTATTTCTAAAAATCCATGAATAAATTTCATAAACTTCTTCATAATTAAGTGAATACAATGTCTAAAAGTTTATTTTCTGCTCAATTAGGTTTCTTAATAACAATAATTACACAGAGAAAGATACAACCATCTTTTAATTAGTTTTTAACGGATAAAACTGTGGATTTTATAATTCAAATTAATAATTTTATTCTTTCTTAAGAAAGTCATCCATGTCCCTGAAAGAAGCCAAAGCAAGAATTAAGATAAACCGGATGCTCCAGGAAGCTGGTTGGAGGCTTGAGGATAACCGGGAAGGTAAAGCTAATGTAGTTTTTGAAAGTCATGTAAAAATTACACAGAAGGCTCAGGATGAGCTTGGAGAGGACTTTGAAAACACAAAGAATGGTTTTATAGATTATCTGCTGCTTGATGAAAAAGGTTATCCCTTTATTGTCCTTGAAGCTAAATCAGAGTCAAAGAATCCTCTTGTTGGAAAGGAGCAGGCAAGAAAATATGCAAATAATACAAACTGCCGGTTTGTAATCTTGTCAAATGGCAACATGCATTACTTCTGGGATTTGGAAAAGGGCAGCCCCTACATCATTACCCGCTTCCCCGAACCAATATCAGTTAAAGGGTATAGTAAGTATAAACCTAACCCTGAAAGACTGGTAAATGAACTTGTAAGAGATAATTACATAGCCATTACACAGATGCCTCAGTATGAAGAGGATCCTAACTGGCAGGATAAAGATACCAGGGAAGGATTTATCCATTTGCATAAATTAAGATTCCTCAGGGACTATCAGATTAAAGCTATCAGAAGCATCCAGGAGGCTGTAAAAACCGGACAGGACAGGTTTTTATTTGAAATGGCAACAGGTACAGGAAAGACGCTTACTGCGGCAGCAATAATCAAACTCTTCCTACGTACGGGTAATGCAAGTCGTGTTCTTTTCCTCGTGGACCGCCTGGAATTGGAAGAGCAAGCCAGAAAAGCATTTATTGAATATATAAAGAATGACTATCAAACAGTTATCTTCAAAGAAAGCCGGGAGGATTGGCGAAGGGCAGAAATTGTTGTTACCACTGTCCAGTCATTGCTTTTTAATGATAAATACAAACAAATCTTCTCTCCCACTGATTTTGATCTTGTAATATCTGATGAGGCACACCGCTCAATAGGAGGAAATGCCAGGGCGGTTTTTGAATATTTTATAGGGTATAAACTTGGCCTTACTGCAACACCAAAGGATTATCTGAAAAGGTTTGATACAGGTAAAGTACATCCCAATGATCAGCGTGAGTACGAAAGAAGATTGTTACTTGACACGTATCGTACTTTTGGTTGTGAAAGCGGTCACCCTACTTTCAGGTATTCTCTGATTGATGGTGTAAAAGATAATTATCTTATTAATCCTGTGGTTGTGGATGCAAGGACAGATGTCACCACTCAGCTTCTATCTGATGAGGGATATGCTGTTGTGGTGGAAAATGAAGAGGGTCAGGAGGAAGAAGAGTCTTTTTTCCACAGGGATTTTGAAAAGAAGTTTTTCTCGGAGGATACTAATCGCCTGTTCTGCTCAACCTTCCTGAAACACGCTCTCAGGGATCCCATCAGCAAGGAGATAGGAAAAACGATTGTTTTTGCTATATCCCAAAACCATGCGGCCAAATTAACCCAGGTATTTAACCAGATGGCCGATAAGATGTATCCGGATAAATACAAATCTGATTTTGCCGTACAGGTTACCTCCGTCATTCCCGATGCCCAGCAGTATACCATAAACTTTTCTGATAAAAGCAATAACCTGATGGGTACTGCCAATTTCCTCGACTGGTATAAAACAAGTAAAACAAGGGTATGCGTTACAGTTGGGATGATGACCACAGGTTATGATTGCACCGATATTCTCAATATCTGTTTAATGCGCCCTATTTTCTCTCCAACCGATTTTGTCCAGATAAAAGGGCGGGGAACCAGGAAACATAAATTCGAGGATCAGATTATTGACCCCGAAATGAAAAAAGATGCAGTAGATATAGTGAAAGAAAAATTTAAACTGTTTGATTTCTTTGGTAACTGCGAATACTTTGAGGAGAAATATAACTATGATGAAATACTTAAACTTCCCCAGAGGTCAAAGAAAGGAAAGTTGGTGGATATACCCCCTGTATATATTCAGGGATATGAAAGAGAAGATGATGATCACTTGAAAGTAATACACGAAGAGGCCATAGGCCTGGAAGGGATGAAGATAGATCGTATGTTCTTCGAGAAATTCGAGGATGTGGTTAAAGATGATGATTATATCAGAGAAAATGTTATGGCCGAGAATTGGGATAAAGTACTTGAGTATCTGAACCGGGAGATAATGAATAAACCAAAAGAATATTTTACTCCCGAGAAATTGCGCAAGTCTCTTAAACATGACCGGAAGGTTACACTGAGAGAAATGTTGGAGTATATTTTCGGTCTTATACCCTCAATTAAGTCAAAGGATGAATTACTGGAAGATGAATTTTATAAATTCATTTCAGATTACAAACCGAGTGATACAGATGATATTATTGCACTGAAATACTTCTTCAAGACCTATATAGTTGATGAAACATTCAGGAAGATTATCAATGAAAAAAGATATGCTGAACTTGCAGTAAACCCTGTATTCCCTTTGGAAGCATACAGAGCCATTCCAAAGAAATGGAGGGAAATCGTTCCGGAATACGTCTATGACTATGTTTCTTTGAATAAATACGCATCATAACCTATGCTTGATACCGAAACCAAACGAAGAATTGATACAGCCAGGGACATACTTGTTGGTAAGGTCCCTGATCCCAAATCCCAGGTGGAACAAATAACCATTGCACTGATCTATAAGTTCATGGATGATATGGACCTTGAATCCGAGGAATTGGGAGGAGAGCGGTCATTCTTCAAAGGGGACTTTGAGAAGTAT
>Ga0315546_1002319_pt1 | contig 11110 bp, 12 predicted proteins | sample SalMarSW160170MG_FD_203833 | JGI IMG/M metagenome (GOLD analysis project Ga0315546, IMG submission 203833) | Salt marsh sediment microbial communities from the Plum Island Ecosystem LTER, Massachusetts, United States - Salt Marsh Sediment SW1601-170 ... | reverse complement strand
CAAAAGAGTAAAAATACAAAAGGCAAAATATGGCAAATCCTAAGATGGGAGGAATTAGAAGCCAGTAGCCAGTAGCCAGTAGTCAGCAGGGGGGAGGTGGCTACTGACTACTGAATTCTGACTACTGACTACTGGCTACTGGCTATTTACTACTGACTACTTTAGAGCTTGAAGATGCTTGATATTAAACTTATTCGTGAAACCCCCGAGCTTGTTCGCCAGGCTCTGGAGAAAAGGGGCGATAGCTTTGCTCTCGATAGCATCCTTGAGATTGACAGCCGTTATCGCAGCTTGCTTCGTCAAACCGAGGAACTCCGCGCCACACATAACGAGGCCAGCAAACAACTGAGCAAAAGCAAGGAAAAACCACCTAAACGCATCGCCCAGATGCGTCAATTGGGAGAGCAAGTATCTTCCTTGCAGCAGCAGACCAAGGAAGCTAAGGCCAACCTTGATTCCCTGCTGCTGGAGTTGCCCAACATCCCCCACCCCGGCGTGCCCTTGGGAGGAGGCGCGGATGATAATACTGTAGTGCGTACCTGGGGCAAACCAGGGGAGTTATCATTCGAGCCCCTGCCTCATTGGGAGCTGGGGGAAAAATTGGGCATAATAGATTTCCAGCAGGGGGTGAAGCTCTCAGGGACCAGGTTTTATGTTCTTAAAGGTCTGGGGGCACGCCTCCAACGAGCGCTTATTTCATTTATGCTCGATACCCATGTAAACGAGCATGGCTATAAAGAAATCTATCCTCCTTTTATGGTAAAGCGAGAGTGTATGGTCGGCTCGGGAAATTTACCCAAGTTCGGCGATAATTTATATCACGACGAAGAGGATGACTTCTGGTTTATACCCACGGCGGAGGTGCCGTTGACTAACCTTCACCGCGATGAAATATTGAGCGCCGATAGCCTGCCCCTTCATTATGTCGCCTATACTCCTTGCTTCCGTCGAGAGAAGATGGCTGCCGGCACGGACACCAGGGGCATCAAGCGTGGGCACCAGTTCGATAAGGTGGAACTCTACAAGGTTACCGACCCTGAAAGCTCCGACGAAGCACTGGAGAAATTGGTAGCCGATGCTGAAGACATATGCCGGAAGCTGGACATACCTCACCGCGTGGTGCAGTTATGTACCGGAGACCTGGGCTTTGCCGCCTGCAAAACATATGATATTGAAATGTGGGCTCCCGGCTGTGCCGAATGGCTCGAGGTCAGCTCCTGCAGCAATTGCAGTGACTTTCAGGCCAGGCGGGCAAATATCCGCTATCGCCCTGAGCCTGGTGCCAAACCACAGCTTGTTCACACGCTTAATGGCTCAGGACTGGCTCTGCCCCGAGTCCTTATCGCTGTGCTGGAAAACTATCAACAAGCCGACGGCACAGTATTAATTCCTGAAGTACTAGAGCCTTACCTGAGAGTAAAGTAAGCCCCGCAAACTATATGCCCTGAGTGCAAAAAGTGAAGCTATCCTCAAACTTCACTGACCTAGCAAGTGGTATAATTAGGATGTATTTCTTTGGCTGGCGGGTGGTTCAGCCAACGGATTTGGAGAATATTGAGCCAAAGCTAGGAAGGAGGACTTGACAAACTTGTCATTGCTGTGGTATAATCCCACATAGTGCAGGTGGGAGAAAGTGGATATATCCCACCAACAAACAAATCCACCCATGTAAAGGGGGCAAAATGGCAACTATAATAAAGGATGAGGATTTAACAATAGTAGCAAAGAGTGTGAAGCCAGATGCCAAAAAGCGAGTGATTTTGAGCAAAGTTCCAATGGAGGCAGGTGTTACATATCATATATATATGAATAGCTTTGGGCAAATTGTGCTAGACCCACAGGTAACCATCCCTGCCTCAGAACTATGGCTATTCAATAACCCCGGTGCCCTTGCGTCGGTTCAGCGGGGTCTTTCCGATGCTGCACAGGGCAAAGTGTCAAAAGTTGACTTAGACACTCTTTAGGGCCAGCCGCGTTGTTTGAGTTAGAATGGACTGACGAAGCAAAGGAGACCTATATCCACCTTAAGAGTGATGCATCCCAAGAGAAACGTTATAAGGCCGTTAAGAAGACCATAGGGTTGTTAGCTGAGAATCCCCGACACCAAAGCCTTCAAACTCACCCATATTTCAGTTTGAAAGGCCCCAATGGGGAGAAGGTTTTTGAGGCATATGCACAACATAGAACACCTGCAGCATATAGAGTCTTTTGGTTTTATGGGCCTTCTAAGGGTAAAATCACGATTTTTGCGATTACCCCTCACCCATAATCACAGTTATCTGGATATACCTACCTACCCCACCTAGCCTGTACTGCGTTCCTGGCTATTTCCACTCAATCCCCCGATACAGCCCCAAGCTATCCTCAAACTTCACTGACCTAGCAAGTGGTATAATAGGATTATGATTTATGCTGTGTTTAACGGATAGCCCAGTTGGAATTCCTTCAGCACAACTATAAAAATTTGGAGGCGGAGTATGAAGATAATACTCAGTTCGATGAAACACCATTACTTGGCAATAGTTAGCACCTTTTTGATTACAGTAGCCTTAATTGCCGGGATTGTAGGCTGCGAGCCTACTCTCGCTCAACAATACGACCTTACTATCGCCAGCACTGCTGGAGGTTCGGTCACTACGCCGGGTGAAGGGGACTTTAGCTGCGATATGTGTGTGGCGGTCATCCTGGTAGCGACCCCATCCAGTGGCTACCACTTTGTCAACTGGACTGGCGATGTGGACACCATTGCCAATGTGAATGCTGCCTCAACCACCATCACACTGAATGGAGACTATTCCATAACGGCTAACTTCGAGGCGATTCCGGCCGGTCAGTACAGCCTAACTATCTCCAGTGTTGGTTGCGGCTTTGTAAACACGCCTGGCGAGGGGATTTTTGACTATGAAGAAGGAACTGTAGTTGAGCTGGTGGCCAAAGCTGTTGGGGATAACCCCTTTGTCAAGTGGTCTGGCGATGTTAGCACTATCGCCGATGTCGAGGATGCCACCACCACCATCACAATGAACGATGATTATTCCATCATAGCCACCTTCAAGTGTATTGCAGGGTGCTTCATCGCCACCGCCGCCTACGGCACCCCAATGGCCGAGGAAATAGAAATTCTGCGTAAATTCAGAGACGAATACCTGCTCACTAACCCTCTGGGACAAGCCCTGGTAGACCTTTATTACAAGGTCAGCCCACCGATAGCTGAGTTCATAACTGAGCATCCCAGCCTGAAGCCGATAGTGAGGGTCGGGCTATTGCCTGTTGTGGCCATGAGTACTGTAGCCGTCAACACTACTCCAGCCGAAAAGATGGGTGTAGTAGGCCTGTTGGTGCTGGTTTCGGTGGCACTGGTTGTGTGGGTAAAAAGGAGGCGAGGCAAAGGTCCAGAGTACAGCGCATAGTGAAATTGCGCAATGGCTTAGATTGTCGCATCGTGGTGTAACAATGTAGCTTTTTGTTATGCGTGTGACAAAAGTCAAACCCTTTCTCAAAAGTCCGCATTGAAGTCTGTTTAAATATGAGCTTCGGTCTGATATAGAGTAGCTAGCAATTAAAACGGGAGCTTTGCTCGATGGCGTTTTCGATGAGCTCGATGCGCCTGGTCTTGCCTTTGTCATCGACTTCTATGGCTACGACGTCTATGCGCCATAGAGAGGGGAGGTTCTGGTGAGTGCTGGTATAGGTCAGGGCTAAGGAGATGAGTTTTTTCTTTTTAGCGTCTGTTATTGATTCTTCAGGAGTGCCGAAGTCCAGATTGCTCTTGGTGCGGACCTCGACAAAGACAAGGTAGTCCTTCTTCTGGGCAATGATATCAATCTCTCCACGAGGGCAACGAAAACCCACCTCGCGAATACGGTAGCCCCGCTTTTTGAGGAATTTCCGGGCTTCTTTCTCCCCCAGCCTACCAACTTCTTGACGGTCCATCACCCTCACCTTAATCCTCTCCCATAGAGGGAGAGGAAATTCAAAAATTATACAATCATCCCTCCCCTAGCGGGAGGGAGTTAGAGGGAGGGGGAAATTCACCCCCTACCCCTCTGGCAAATCTGAGACAAGCTCCATTCTCTTCCTTCACGGGAGAGGAAATTCGGTTTGTACAACATCACTGCTCTTCAAAGAAGGAGGACTTTGGCTTGTAACTATATTCCTGACAGGGGCAAAGTATAGACGGTGAATCGGCGAAGGTCCGAGCTTTTGCAGACAGGATATGTGTTTTCGCGTTCCATAGCCTTTATGCTGGGCAAATCCATAGTCAGGATACATTATGTCAAGTTCTTTCATCATACGGTCTCTGGTGACCTTGGCTATGATAGAGGCGCAGGCAATGGAAAGACACGATTTATCACCTCTGGTTATCCCTTTTTGAGGGATGGGACATTGAGACAAGCTCAGCCTGTCAATGAGGAGGAAGTTCGGTTGTATGGGCAGCTTTTCCACCGCCTGCATCATAGCCAGCCTGGTTGCCTTGAGGATGTTAATGGAATCAATCACCTGAGGGGGAACGATGCCGATGCCCACAGCTATAGCTTCCTTGGTAATCAGGTCAAAGAGGGACTCACGTTTCCTGGAGTTCAATTCTTTGCTATCCCGAACCAGCCCGAACCAGGCCAAATTGGCCGGGCGGGGTAGGATAACAGCACTGGCGACTACCGGGCCAGCGAGAGCCCCCCGCCCGACTTCGTCTATGCCGGCAATAAGCTCATAGCCCTGCGATTTAAGCTTATCTTCCTCATCGAGGTTTGGTGGCTGCGACATATCTCTGCCAAAATTAAAAGTTAAAAGTTAAAAATCAAAATGACAACTCAAAACGCAACAATGTAGTGCGAGGCTTTAGCCTCGTGCCAGGACAAGACCGCACGACCTTAAAAGGTCGCACTACAATCGTGTTTGGAACTCGACCAATGGGATTGCCGCTACCTTCCAGGTGCTCACATCTTCCATTTTGCACTTTTACATTTTGCATTTTTATTTTTACATTTAATATATAATCCCGCCCCCCAGTACCTCGTCCATATTATAGAACACAATGGCCTGCCCCGGGGTTACCGCCTTTTGCGGCTGAGCGAAATGAACACCTACGGAGTCATTCCTGAAAAAGAGGTCAGCTTCCGCTTCTTTTGACTTATAGCGTATCCTGGCTTTGGCTGTAATTGGCTCCCGCGGTGCCTTGCCCGATATCCAGTTCAGCTTTCGGGCGACGAGCTTCTGGCTGTAGAGCTCTTTCTCAGGGCCAAGCACAATTCTATTGCTTTCAGGCTCTATCTTTATGACGTAGAGTGGCTTGGCATAGGCCAACCCCAGGCCATGCCTCTGCCCGATAGTATAAAAGGCTATTCCTCGATGCTGGCCTAATTTATTTCCCCGTGTATCTACGATATCGCCAGGCTGAGCGGGAAATCTCTGGCTGAGGAAAGTGGCATAGTTCTTCTGGGAGATAAAGCAGATGTCCTGGCTAGACCTGGCTGCGGTGGGCAATCCCGCCTGCTTTGCCACCTGTTTAACCTCGTCTTTGCTATGCTCGCCTAAAGGAAACAGGACATGCCCGAGCTTTTCCTGAGTTAGAGTATAAAGAAAATAAGATTGGTCTCTACCAGTATCTGCTGCTTTAAGCAAGCGATGGCCATCTCCGGAATGCTCTACCCTGGCATAATGGCCTGTAGCCAGATAGTCAACACCCAGGGAGAGTGCTTTATCGAGGAGGAAGCCAAACTTTATGTACTGGTTGCAGGCAACGCAGGGATTGGGTGTCCGCCCCCGCTGGTATTCCCGGCAGAAATAGTCAACTACAAAGAGCTCAAATTCTTTTTGCAGGTCAACCTGATGGTAGGGAATGTCTAAAATGCGGCAGATATCTTCCACCCGATGTGCCTGATATTCGGAGTGAGTAGAATCCCAGAGGCGCATATGTATGCCTACTACTTCATAGGCGGCTTCTTTGAGCAACAAAGCAGCGGCGGAGGAATCCACCCCACCGCTCAATGCCACAGCGACCTCTTTTTTAGTCACAGGTATTGTATAAGTATATCGCACAAAACGAAGGGTAGCGAGATTGCTTCGTCGTCTACGCTCCTCGCAATGACGGGTGGGAGGGCAATAACTTGCTCACCCTGTCCCAGATAATCCCGGCAACTTTCGCTTTAGGTAGAGAAGCATCTATCACCAGCCAGCGTTCAGATTCAGCCGCAACCATCCTGAGGTAACCTTCCCTCACCCGCCGATGGAACGATAAGTCTTCCAGCTCAAAACGGTCTCGTAAACTTCGCTTTCGCGCTAGTCCCTCATCCGGCGAAATATCCAGGAGGATAGTGAGGTCCGGCTTAAGATTCCCTGTTGCTACATTGTTGACCGTCTCCACGAAGCTCAACTCAAGCCCCCGCCCGTAGCCCTGATAGACCAGGGTGGAGTAAGTGAAGCGGTCGCAGATGACTACTTTACCTTCTTCTAAAGCAGGATGAATTACCTCAGCCACCAGCTGGGCACGGGAAGCAGCCACGAGAAACAGCTCAGCCTGGGGCGAAATAAAGGAGCCCCGTTTCCTTTTAAGTGCTTTCCTCAATTCCTTACCCAGAGCTGTGCCCCCAGGTTCATGGGTTAGTACCGCCGGGATGTTTTGCTGCTCAAACTTTTTCAGTAAGAGCCTGGATTGGGTGCTCTTGCCACAGCCTTCGCCACCTTCAAAGGTGATGAATAGTCCCAAGGATTACCTCGACTTCCTTTTGCCACCAGGTTCCAGGCTCCGGTCGCCGGAGTTGAAACCGCGGCGTCCGGCTAAGATACGCTGTAGATTATGGACATAGGTATATTGAGTGTCACGGGGATAGAGGGCGTCCAGGCATTGCTTCATTTGAACGGAATTGTTGCTTTTAAGGACATAAATCGGTATACCCAGAGCTTCGGCATCCCGTATCTTCTGCGGCTTGCGGCGATAGTAACTTCGTGTAGTGAGGAAAATGTCAGCTTGCTTAAGGTCGGCGACGATTTTCACCTCTTTTCGCCCTTCCCTGGCAATTTGCTCCAGTCGAGCCCGGTTAGCACCGAAGAGGTAGAACCGCAGCGTTTTTTCCGGCTGCTTCTCTTCCTTGCTTTCCCACATAAGAGGGGAGGTTATCGCCTCCTTCTTTACCTCACCATCTTCATCCATCCAGCGCACTTCGGCCTTGGGGGGTCGCCCATGTAAGAGAGCATCAACAGCCTCGGTCACGTCAGGATGTACGGTTACCTTGTAATAAGCGACAATTTCCACCACCACGCCAAAGGTGGGCGGAGCCTTACGCTCCAGGATAGATTTTTGCGTGTGCCGTCGCCTGGCTTCTTCATCTCCCAGGGTAACCGTCTGGATGCCGCCGATGAGGTCAGAGAGAGTAGGATTCATTATCAAGTTTTCCAGAGTATTGCCATGTGCCGTGCCCACCAACTGCACTCCGCGTTCAGCGATGGTACGAGCCGCCTGGGCTTCGAGCTCAGTGCCTATTTCGTCGATAATGATGACCTCGGGCATGTGGTTTTCCACTGCCTCAATCATTACCGCATGCTGTTCAGCGGGAGCAGCTACCTGCATTCGCCGGGCATGCCCGATGGCGGGATGAGGAATATCTCCATCTCCAGCAATCTCGTTGGAGGTGTCAATCACGATAACGCGCTTTTTGAAGTCATCAGCCAGCACTCGGGCCACTTCCCGCAACATAGTGGTTTTGCCTATACCGGGCCGCCCCAGGAGCAGAACGTTTTTGCCTGACTCGATAAGGTCTTGAATCATCTTGACGGTACCGAACACAGCTCTGCCCACACGGCAGGTCAAGCCGATTATGTAGCCATTTCTATTGCGTATGGCTGAGATGCGGTGAAGGGTGTGGTTGATCCCGGCGCGGTTATCCCCGGTGAACTCGCCAATGCGTGATACCACGTAATCAATATCAGACTGGCTCACCTCCCTGGAGTTAAGGACCAGCTCTCTATGGGGAAAACGGGCTTCGGGGAGACGCCCTAAATCTAAGATTACCTCCAACAGTTCGCTATGGTCGGGCTGCTGGTAGAGCGGCTCACGGATATGGAGTGGCAAGATATCAAGCAGTGCGTCTAAATCGTCAGTAACTACCCTTCGCATATTGTGAAATACCTGTTTTCACCTTACCAACCCCGGGGGGACAGCAATTCTTGTTGAGGTATAGCTTTTATGTCCAGACCAGGCATAGCGGCTCCCAAACCCTTGGATACCTCAGCGACGATAGCCGGATCCTGGTAGTGGGTGGTAGCTTTAACAATGGCCTGCGCTCTGGTTGCAGGGTCGCTGGACTTAAAAATCCCCGAGCCCACAAATACCCCCTCGGCTCCCAGTTGCATCATCAAAGCAGCATCGGCGGGTGTCGCTACACCGCCGGCGGCAAAGTTCACAACAGGTAACTTCCCTGTTTTATGCACCTCCATCACTAGCTCCAGAGGAGCACCAAGAACTTTCGCCTCAGCTACCAATTCTTCCTCGGGTAAAGCCTGAAGTCTGCGAATCCCTTCCTGGACTGCCCGCATGTGCCTTACAGCTTCAACGATGTTGCCCGTCCCAGCCTCGCCCTTGGTGCGAATCATCGCCGCCCCTTCGGCAATACGACGTAATGCCTCGCCTAAGTCACGGCAGCCGCAGACAAAAGGAACCTTGAAATCATGTTTCCAAACATGATGACTTTCATCGGCTGGAGTGAGCACTTCGGACTCGTCGATAAAATCAACGCCCAACGCTTCCAGCACCTGAGCCTCAGCAAAATGACCGATGCGGCATTTGGCCATTACGGGGATGCTGACCGCTCCCATTATTGCCTTAATTATAGTAGGGTCAGCCATGCGAGCCACTCCGCCGTCAGCGCGGATATCTGCCGGCACACGTTCCAGTGCCATGACAGCGCAGGCACCGGCTTCCTCGGCAATTTTAGCCTGCTCCGGGCTGACCACATCCATAATCACCCCACCCTTCAGCGTCTGGGCCAGTCCTGTCTTAACTTTCCAGGTACCCTTCTCCATCAATTTCCATTATACCGCTATGCCAGTCAAATCACAAATGTTATTACTCATCTACATGAAGAGATACCCAGCTTTAGAGAACTGGAGATGAATTCTATTTTTTGATCAACTACCCCTAGAGGCACCGACCTCAGTGATGTCTCACCGTGGTGCCTAGTCTCCGAAATAGCTTGAACAACATCGCTTGCCACAAGGGCTAATGACAAGCCGATGATTATAATGACTATTTATGGGACTGAACCCTGGCGTGCACTTCTTTGCTAGAGGCTCTTCTTTGTTTCCTCGATCTCCGTTTCTAACTCCTTGAGTTCTTCCTCCAGGTCTTTCTTATACTCCTCGAGCATGTCCAGATACTCCTGTTTGTCGGGAAAGGGCTTGAATCCCTGGAAGTAGAAAGCGAAGGGAGGAAGGCCAAAGTAGAACCTCCGGGATCTCCTACTCCACATCTCTATTTCACCTCCTGAATTGGCCGCCGCTTTGGCAGTCCAGAACGACGGGGATATTTATTGGATGTCGGGTATATTTTATCAATAATTATCAAATAACGTCCATCTTTAAATTCGTCCAACTCTATTTTTTTTACCTGGTCCAATTTGCCTCCCAGAGCGGCAATGGCTTTTTGCGCCCTGTTTATCTCCTGGTCGATTTCTCCTTTCTTTTGAGCGATAAATCTTCCCCCAATCTGGCAAAAGGGCAGAGTTAGTTCCACCAAGGTAGGCAACAAGGCTACAGCACGGGAGAGGGCCAGGGCAAATTGCTCACGATAGATTGGTAAATGAGCCGCTTCCTCAGCTCTACTATTCAGCACTTCGACATTTTCCAGCTCCAGTTTACGGATGATGTGGTGGAGGAAAGCTGTCTTTTTTGTTGTGGGTTCAATGAGCACCAGCCTGGGCTGGGGGAAAATAATTTTGAGCGGCACTCCGGGGAAGCCGGCACCTGTACCTATGTCTATAATATTGAAATCCGGTCTTTCCGCCTCTTCCCCAGGCAAAGCTAGAGTGATGGTCAGGGAATCGAGGAAATGCTTTACCTGTACCGAGGAGTAATCTGTTATGGCTGTGAGGTTAATTTTTTTATTCCATTCAATTAGCTCCTGGTAGTAAAGCTCAAATTGCTTCACCTGCCTGGCAGTGAACTCTATCCCCAGCTTACCGGCTCCTTCAATAAGTCTTTTCATCGCGAGCCACGTTTAAAATTCATATGTTGCTTGATAAGTTAATTTTACCGTAACTGCTGTTAATAGGTCGACCCGCTTACCATGAGTAATTCAGATTTTTGTAGTTTCTTGTGGCGAGGATAAACCTCGCCACTACATTCGCTGGTCCTAAGTTATTGTTGGACTGTCAGCTTTATACTACTTGACATATTAGTAAGATAAATCATACAATACTGATATATCTTATACAGGAGGTAAGTATGGAACAAAGGGATGAGCCTATAATAGGCAGGTGTTTTGGCACTGCTGTGCTCGGGCCCCGAGGTCAGTTGGTGATTCCCGTGGAAGCCCGAAAGGAACTGTGCATAGACACTGGTAGTAAACTTCTGGTTTTCGGTCATTTTGGTGGGCGGGGGCTTATATTTATCAAAGCTGAGGCAGCAGAGGAACTGCTGAACATCATGAGCAGCCGACTTGATGAGGTCGCCAAGTTGGTCAAGAAAAATCAAATCGCTGATGTTGGGCTAGAAGGTGAAAGCAAGGCAAGTTAATGACCTAGCCAAAATATATGGCGCGCTCTTTTTTTTACCCGACACTATAGATTTGCGCTATAATGAGTGGTTTATCAGAAGAGAGAGGTATACAGAAAAATGAAAAAAAGGCTAACAATAATAATAACAATCTGCTTGGTTGGTATCGGTATAGTGCTCGGTATTGAACTTACTGGATGCGCTGGCCCTGAAGCCACGCCGTCAGAGACTGCTGTGGTTACTCGAGGCGATATAGTGAGAACCGTTTTAGTGGACGGCAATTTAGAAATGCCTCACAAGGCAGATTTATCATTTGGCACCACCGGTACAGTGACAGAGGTGCTGGTTGACAAAGGGAATAACGTGACAAAAGGCCAAGTATTAGCCAGGCTCGATGCACGTT
>Ga0315546_1002314_pt1 | contig 11132 bp, 7 predicted proteins | sample SalMarSW160170MG_FD_203833 | JGI IMG/M metagenome (GOLD analysis project Ga0315546, IMG submission 203833) | Salt marsh sediment microbial communities from the Plum Island Ecosystem LTER, Massachusetts, United States - Salt Marsh Sediment SW1601-170 ... | reverse complement strand
TATCATCATAAATGACCAGTTAAAAAAGGCAATCAAACATTCAAGGTCGTTGTCAGATATCGGCACCCAGTTCAGGCACGCTAAAATGATATCCATGCAGCAGCAAGCGATGTTAAAAGTAATTACCGGCACAACATCAATAAACGAAATGATAAGGGCGTTATCAAAACCAAAAAAGTAAATGATGAGAAATAATAATCATCAATTAGAGCTATGAGTCCTAACTTATAGACGAAACCGGAGACACCGTAATGGCCAGTATATTTGTCCTGTTAATAATCGCCGGATGCGCCGCCTTCCAGTATTTGAAGGGCTCGCTTGTCAAAGCATTCGCTACGATAATAATTACTATCTGCGCAAGCATCGTTGCCTTCGGCTACTATGAGGCTGTGGCGGGTCTTTTGGTAACTCGTAGTGATGACAGCAAATATCTGGCCCTTGTTCCCTGGGCACAGCCGCTGGCTTTTATACTGTTGTTCATTCTGGCATTTGCAATACTTCAGACAATCGCCGCCTATATGAACCGTCATAAAATCGATTTTGGATTTCTACCCGAACTTATTGGGCGTGTTGTTTGTGGAATCTTTTTAGGCCTCTTTCTCTCCGGCATCTTACTTACCGCCCTTGCGATGGCCCCATTGCCAAACAAATATCCTTACCAGCGCTTTAATGAGAGAAATCCCGACGCCGAAAGACCTGGCAAAGTCCTGCTCAGCGCCGACGGTCTTTCCACAGGATGGTTCTCTATGATAAGTAACGGCAGCTTCAGTGCCATCCGCAACAAAAGAAGTTTTGCCGCCCTTCATCCGGCCTTGCTGGACCAGCTCTTTCTAAACCGGCACAGCGTCTCCGACGAGATACCAATCATTACCAGCTCACAGGCAATTGAACTTCCAGACAAAAAGGAAATGCCCACCTGGTGGTCGGCACCGGAAGATATAAGAGACCAGAATGGCAACCCGCTGCGAAAAACAGGATACGACCTCACAATTGTCCGGATTGGCATAAAAAGAAGTGCAATCAGACTCGCAGGAACTTTCACCCTTTCCCAGATAAGATTAATCTGCAAAGAAAAGGGCTACGAAAATCCACTCACCGGAAAAGCTGTAAACGTCTATCCCATCGGATATCTAAAAGCACAAAACCAGTTGCAAAAAAAGAGACTAAATGAAAAGATAAAAATTGAAAGTTCCGCCCTCGAAGACAAGGTCAAATGGATTGACTTCGCCTTTGACGTCCCGAACGGTTACGTGCCGGCTCTGGCAGAATTTAAGTTAAACAGCATCGCTGTGATAGAAACGTCGACATCTGCCGAACAATCCCCGCCGGTAATTCCTTTCTCTCAGCCGTCTGATAAAGGGCAGGATGCTGCGGAACCTGCTGCATCTGCCATACCGGACACCAATAGGCAGCCGAAAAACACAGCTTCAAAAAGACGCGGCCTTAGTGATTTCAGCAGATCCATTGTCGGCGACCAGTCCAACGAAGACGAATAGCAACTCCCGGTTGTTTAAATTCTGACTCGACTAATTTACACCCACCGCCCTAATATATCGAATGAGGATTTAGTCCACCTACCAAATTCATATACTGATGGAAGGTGGATTCGCTGGCTGCAAGTCCCTCTCCGCCCCCACTAAACGCAGACCGCCAATTCTTCCAAATCCAGCCCCATCAAATGCTCGAGATAATCCTTCAATTCTTCTTCTGAAAAATTGGCGAGAAATTCCGGCTTGGCGCTTTTGTTGATTTCACAAATGCCGTCTATCAACTCCCTTTTAGTCATATCTTTATATCCTTCAAAAATCTTATAACCGCCTCTTTAACCTGCGCAATATCGACAGAACCAACTTTTTTTCTTTAAACTGCCGAAAACCCGACAAAATTATGCCCCATAACGCTAACCACAATATACCGGAACCTTTTTTGCTTTGACTACAATATATAGTAAATGCAGTAAAACACCCTGTGCTGCTCTTTTCACTGTCCAATAAAATCGTTGCCTTCCCTGATAAATCCACATCAAAAAAATTTGTCGGTTTTATGTTTTTTTTCCTGAGCTGCTCACTTCTGTCTTATTCATCACGCCATCGTTATTCTGCACCTCATACGCAACCCTCACACAATCCTGCAGCCCGCTGTAAATTTTTCCTGCTCCTGCCCGCCTATAAGAAGATATTCAACCTGCTCAATAACTTTTGAGAACCATTTTTTTAATTTGAACAAGCCAGCCAATATATATTACATCCGGCGCAGGGCTTCAAAAATATCTTCACACACCTCATTTAAACAGATGTTGGACAAAAAGATACAGGTTGTTACGCCACTCAATCGCGTCGTGACCGTTGGAGTCCACATGCCATATATGTGGAACATCGTGCTCTTTTAGATAGGCATGCAATCCCTGGCTGATGCGTATCAGGCCGTCCTTATTGCCGCAGGCCAGCCACAGCAGTTTTAACTGGTCTCTGGTCGCAACCGGATCAGGCACGAGCTGCTCCGGGGTTTTGGTATTAGGAGCTGCCGAAAACGCGCCGACCCATGCAAAGATCTCCAAGTGTCCAAGGCCGAAGTTCAACGACTGGCCGCCGCCCATAGACAACCCGGCAAGGGCCCGGTATTCGCGGTCTGTAAATACAGAATAACGGGACTCAATTGCAGGGATGACATCGTTGAGCAAATCAGACTCGAAATTGGCAAAAGCCGCGGCATGACTGAAGACATTGCCTTGTGCACGGTCGTTTTTCTGGGCGCGTCCGTTCGGCATAACCACAACCATCGGCTTAACCTTTCCGTCGGCCAGCAGGTTGTCCAGAAGCACCTCCGGCATTGCAAACCGCTGCCATTCGGTTTCATCGCCGCCGATGCCGTGCAGCAGGTAAAGCACAGGATACTTGCTGTCCGTGGAGTAACCGGGCGGGGTATATACTAACATTTTGCGGCGTGTGCCGACAGTCCTGGAATCGTATTCAATCATCTCCATCTTGCCGTGGGCGATACCGTCGCGCTTCACGTCAAATCCTTCAGGCGGGTCGTCAAATGCGGGCTTGTCATCCGGTCCCAGTTCGATTGGTCCGCCGAAATCACCCGGCCTGCGACCACGCTGGCCACGAGCAGAGTCGGCTCTTTTCTCTGTTTGGAACAGGCGGGGTGCAAAGTCATACAGACTGCGACGCCAGGTATGCCACTCGTGGGCCGTGCCCTCGGATTCAAAGAACACAGTTTTGATGCCTGCATCTTCCAGAGTGTCACGGAAGCTCTTGACGCTGTTGTAGAAAAGCTCACCCTCAGCCGTGCCTATCCCCAGCCAGACCAGGTGAACCTTCTTATTGAACGCGTCCGCGTCTGCCATTACACCGTTATGGGTGGTCTTGGCATCGATGGGCCGTCTGCTGGGACCCGCGCTTGTACCGCTGAATCCGCCGATCCAGGCAAATTTATCCAGGTTGTTCATAGTGATATTGAAGGTCTGAAAACCACCCATAGACAAACCTGCCATTGCCCTGTTCTCACGATCCGTAAGCGTGCGATAGGTGGAGTCTATAGTAGGGATCAACTCGTTGATTACGATTTTCTCAAAGGTGCCGGAACCCAGGCGTCCCTCACCGGGAGTGCGGGCATTGCCGTTGTCCATAACAACAATCATCGGCTTGGCCTTGCCCTCAGCGATCAGGTTATCCATAATAAAATTGACACGGCCCTGCACGACCCAACTGCGTTCGTCTTCGCCCCAGCCGTGCTGGAGATACAGCACCGGATAACGGGCACTTGTATTTGTGTCGTAATCCGGCGGGGTATAGACGAAGCAACGACGCCAGGCACTGGTGCTACTGGAGTAATACCATCGTTCCCGAATCTCACCGTGCGGAACATCTTTGGGCTGATAGAAATCCTCACCCTTAGAAGGGACTTCAATGCCGCTGGACATCCTGCCGCAGCCGTAGAAACTCTCACTGGCAGGGTCTGCCACAGAAAAGCCGTCAATCAAGAGAAAGTAGTAATGGAATCCGGGCACCAAAGGGTCGGTCGTGACCATCCAGACCCCATCTTCATCCTTGACCATATCGTAGGTCCTGCCCAAATCGATCTGAACCTTTTGGGCATTGGGCGCTTTTACACGAAACGTAGCACGCAGTTCGGGGTCTATCCGCGGGTATTCCTGGCCCGGGATATTAGACGACGCGGGCTTCGCATCATCAGCGGCTTGGGGCAATTGCGCCAGGCAGAATCGTCCTGTTAACACGGCTAATAACGCGAAAAGCATAAGTGTGTGTTTCATACGGTAACCTCCTTTGCTTGAAAAATACGATTTTTGGCTAAGCTTCCACATAGTTTATAATGACTATAATCTATCCGCCAGCGGCTGGCAACTTTTTAGCTCATCAATTTATAAAAACAATCTTTTTTCAATAACTCTTCACTCAATTTGATATTGTAAAGACTTGTCAAAAGGGCCGGATTTTCCAAAAAGATACTTTTATGGAACGTCCATTTTATAAGCCGGAACAACCATTTCGTGCATCTAATATCCGGATTCCGGTCACAAAATTAGTATTCTTAAAAAAACTCTTGCTCTTTATATGCAATTTATTATAAGTGAAGGTTTTAGAGTCGTATAAATATTAAATCGTAAATAATCTTTATGGAGGCCGGAAAGTGGCTAATACAGGCGACATTCGCAATATTGTTATTTTAGGGCACGGCGGGAGCGGAAAAACATCCCTCGCCGAGGCAATCCTGCACAAAACCGGCACTACCAACCGTCTCGGCAGCGTTGACGATAAAACCAGCACCTGCGACTATTACGACGAGGAAAAAGAGCACCAGCATTCCATCCAGTCCGCCGTAGTTTACGCCGAACACAACGGCAAGCTGCTAAATATCATAGATACTCCCGGTTATCCCGACTTCATCGGCCCGGCCATCAAGTCAATACCGGCCGCCGAAACAGCAGTTATCGTTATCAGCGCCCCCGCAGGCATAGAAACCAATACAAGAAAGCTCTTCGAGCTGGCCACAAACGCCGTTATGCCGCGGATTATTGTCGTAAATAAAATTGACGCTGAGAACACCGACCTCCCCAGACTCATAAAGAACATTCAGGAAACCTTCGGCATGCAGTGCCGCTGCGCCAATCTGCCGGCTGCGGACAGGGCATCCGTAATTGACTGCATCGAGAACGAATCCGGCGATTCGCCCGTGATGGACGTCGCCCAGGCCCACACGGAGCTAATCGAGAACATAATCGAAGCAGACGACGCCCTTATGGAAAGTTATCTTGGCGGTGAACAAATCTCCGCCGAGAAAATCGCCTCGGTATTCGTTGAAGCCCTCAAATCAGGAACTATTATTCCAATAGTTTTCACAAATGCCCGCAAAGAGGTCGGTGTGGCCGAACTTCTTGATATGATTATAAGATACACCCAGTCGCCGGCTCAGGCAAAGCCTGCCCGCCTGAAGGACGGCGACAAGTCAACAGAATTAAAAGCCGATCCCTCCGCTCCTTTAGCCGGTATGGTATTTCGCATCGCTTTTGACCCCCGCTCGAATATGAAGTTCTCTTCCATTCGCATTTTCAGCGGGAAAATCACTTCAGACACCAATCTATTGCGCAATGACGAAAAAAAAGGCATTCGCCCAGGCCACATCCTCAAATCTCAGGGCGGCGACAGTAAAGAAACCGATGCCGGCATTGCAGGTGATATTATAACGTTGTCAAAGATTGAGGATTTGCAAATTGGCGACCTCGTTCATGATGGTAAGGTATCGGGCTGTTTTGAGCAGCCGCCTGTGCCGGAGCCGATGTATTCTCTGGCCCTTGAGCCGGCATCGAGAGGCGATGAGCAGAAAATCGGCTCGGCTTTGGAGAAATTGTGTGAGGAGGACCCCTGCTTTAAGATTAAACGGGATTCGCAGACAAAGGAATTGGTCGCCAGCGGCCTTGGCGATTTGCACCTGCGGATTATGCTCGAAAAGATGCAGAACCGCTCGAAGCTCTCCGTAACCACAAAAGAGCCGAAGATTCCTTACCGCGAGACCATTACCGCAAAAGCCGAAGGCCACTATCGCCACAAAAAGCAGACCGGCGGAGCAGGCCAATTCGGCGAAGTCTATCTTCGCGTCGAGCCCGCCGAGCGCAACTCCGACCCGCCGCTGGACTTTAGCTGGGACATCTTCGGCGCCTCCATACCAGGCCAGTACGAACCAGCCGTCCACAAGGGCATCAATGAGGTAATGCTGACCGGCATAGTAGCCGGATTTCCAATGCAGGATATCAAAGTCTCCATTTACGACGGCAAACACCACCCTGTTGACTCGAAAGAGGTCGCTTTCAGAGCAGCCGGTAAGGGTGCGTTCGTTGACGCACTCGAAAAGGCAAAGCCGGTCCTGCTCGAGCCGATTGTCAATGTGGAAGTTACAGCACCGGCAGAGAATGTCGGCGATATCACGGGCGATTTGTCCTCGAAACGCGGAAGGGTCCTCGGACAGGATATGCTGCCCGGAAATTTCATTACCATAAAAGCGCAGGTGCCGTTATCAGAAGTTACTCAGTATAACAGCCAGCTAAAAAGTGTTACCGGCGGACGAGGCAGCTATGCAATGACGCTCAGCCATTACGAAATCGTCCCGCCGAACGTCCAGCAGCAAATCGTCGCACAGTACGCAAAGAAAAAAGAGACGGACTAAATTCGTCGCTTGTGACTCGTGGTTCGTGGCACGTCCTATGTGACGAACAACGAACAATGAACGGTGAACAACGAACCAACCCAAAATTTTCCTGCTTGATTTTTCCTCATTCAGCCGATTAATATAGAGTTGATTTAATATAGATGATATTTTAAAAGGATAGAAAAATGTGCAATTCCTGCGGCTGCAGAGCAAAAACAAAACCTAAGAAAAAAACAAAGGGAAAAAAGAAATAAGATGATTTTTACCTGATATCAAACCCCGCAGTGATTGCGGGGTTTTTGTTTTTCTACTATTGCTCTGGTAATAATATTATGTTAGAATCATAGAGGTTTATTATCAAGGCATTGCAATGGTATCCATAATTGAATCCAGAAAAAACGAGTTATTCGAGCTTTGCCAAAAGTATCATGTAAAACGGCTGGATGTATTCGGCTCAGCCGCAATGGGTGATTTTACGCCATCCAGCGATATTGATTTCGTTGTTGAGTTTGATGATTCTGTGGCAAAGAGGCGTTTCGACAATTTTTTTGAGCTGCTGTATGCACTGAAAAAGCTGTTCGGCAGATACATTGACCTCGTCGAGCCAGGCGGCCTGCGGAATCCATATTTTGCCAAACGTCTCGAGCAGACAAGGAGGTCTGTCTATGTCGCTTCGTGACCCACAAAAGTATCTATACGATATGCTCAGCAGTTGCCGGTTTCTGATTGAATTCACCGCCGACAAAACTATCAATGACTATATCAATGACCGAGCCTTCAGGTCAGCGATGGAAAGGGAGCTGCAGATTATTGGCGAAGCAATGATGCAGTTGGAAGGCATTGCACCTGATATTACGGAGAAAATTCCTGAGTATCGCAATATCATCGGCTTTCGCCACGTTTTGGTTCATGGATACGACAGTCTCGACCCTGCGACTGTTTGGAACATTGTAGAAAACAAGCTCAAGGGACTCGAGGAAAAACTTCAGCAATTGCTTACAGAATAAAGGCTGTCCTTTCCATACCTAAAAAAACCACAAAGAAAAAAATTGTGGAAAAAAGAAATAGCTCGATTCTCGTCATTCTGAGTGAAACGAAGAATCTCTCCTTTGTCATTCCCGCGCAGGCGGGAATCCATATAGTTAGCCCTGAGCGAAGTCGAGGGTTTCTACCTATGGCACAAGTTGCTTAGATTTATCCGCCGTGGCGGAATTCACCGGAACTGTTCGCGTAACCATCAACGAAAAGCAACGGTAGGAAAGAGTGACGTTTTTTGCTGCCATAGTTAATGCGGTTGTTATGAGTTCATACTCTAACTATGCCGGTTCCCGGCGTTCTCAAATCAAATAGCCAATTTCTTATTTTGTCTTTATTTACTTCCTCGATGGGATAACCTCTAACTGATATAGCCTTACGAGCCCCCACACTTAGTTCCGAACTAGTAACTATCAAACCATAGGCAGCATTCTCGAACTGTATGTCCGCAAATAAACCTTTAACCACGACTTTTTCGATTTTTTGTTTTTGTCTCTTGCATTGAATGATTGCGTGTGGCGCTTGAGTTGAGTCTTGTTCAGGCTTCCAAATACGGACATCAACACCGTCATCATTCTGACCAGATCCTAATTCAACCTGAAATCCCAACTTTTCAAAGTATTCTGCTGTTAGTTCCTCAAACTTCCTCCAATGCATGCTGGAAATCTTCTCAGTATTATTACTAAGGTAGTCTATAAATCGCTGGTCAAAAAACTTCCCGTAAAGAGGATCATGTGAATTTCCAGAGAACAGGGATTCAAGTTGTTCGATATTTCCCCATTCAGTGTATCTATGAGGTGAGTATGGGTTTAGATTTAAACCTCTATTAACCACTTCTATTCGTTCTATAGCCATATCCATACCAACTTTTCCGTATTTTTCATAGCAGGATTGTATAAAAGGAGTAGGATCGATAGATTTGCTGCCTTTTCTTTTTGTTTCTTCAATTAGAGATGGCCAAATCTTAATGAAGAGCTCCAATACACCATCATGCTCTTCTCGTGCTTTCTTTTTATATTTATAAAATAATCCTATGCCAGTAATATCGCCATTATATTTCTCTTCCGTATGGCCAACTCTATATAGCAAATCGTAAAAAAGATCTTCATATTCCTCGGGGCAAATGCGTATGATATTTTTTTCAGAATTGAGGATCAAATCAAGGTATTTAGTTCCCGTTAGGTGTTCGCACATTTGCTTGATAGAGAGTGCAATACCTGCTTTGTACCCGACCGTCTCACTCAATGAGTCGGCAAGAACTTCTGGTTTAAGTAAAATCCCACTCATTCAATACTCACTCATAGAACATATAACAAGATTATGTAAATTCCTGCTTAATCCGTGCCTTATTTTTCTTTTTTAGACGGGATTAACATGATAATCCTGTTATCCTGTCAAAAAAATCCGTTTGTTAGTGCTTTCGTGGCAATAATCTGTGAAATCCGTGTAATCCGCGATTACTTTCTGTTTTTTTTGCCTTCTTGTCTGGCGGCTTGTCCGCCATAGCTTTAGCGACGGCGGAAGCTTCAGCTTAGGTAATCGCGGTTGATACGCCATCCTACGTAAACTCCAACAATGCTGCCGATGCTGCTAACTACAACGCCGGTCATTAATCCAAATCTGGCTCCTATCCACCATCCAATCCAACCAAAGACTATCATGCCAACAAAGATACAGAACCTGTTCATATCTTATCCGACTCGAACTGGACTAAATTCATCTTGTAGTAATTCCTCAGACATATCTTTCCTAATTTTACCTCTCTTTTAGCTGGATTGGCAAGGGGAAATTTAGTTTTTAGTCGTTAGTCTTTAGTATATATCAATTTATGAATATTTCTGCCTAATTTGTGCATTTTCGTGACTTTTCGTGGCAAAAAATATTATTAAAAAAGTTATATTTTTATTGAACAAATAGTAGAAGTTTGATATAATGCTAACCGTGTGCCACGTAGGGTACACGGCAAGGCCCGCCACACGCGGGAAGCTCGCGGAGCCCCGCAAGCTATGAACTATAAACAATGAACAATGAACAACAAACTATGAACTACGAACTATGAACCACGAACTACGAACAATGAACTAAAATATGCAAAACAAACCCAATTTCCAAAACGCCCAAATGAACGTAAGTTCTTCTATAACAATGAACTACGAACAAATAACTATGAACGATTCCAACGCAAAACAAACCCAAACAAAGCCAATTTCAAACGAGGCGCCTACCCTGCTTTGCGGTGCGAAACTTTTGGGCAAAAAAGCAACAGATTCAATCAAAAATCTGTGAGGATATGGAAAAATGAAATTTCTCGGCTATTTCAATGATGAAATCGATACAGCCAGGGTATATGACAAGCTAGCGAAGAAATATTTCGGCGAGTTTGCGGTTTTGAATTTAGATACGAAGGCGTTAATTAGCGAGCATCGCTCTTCGCACGGGGCACAGGTCACAAGCGACGGGTCACGAAATTATCTCCTTGGTAAGTTCCTTTCGGTGTTTTTTCATCCATTCGGCCTTTCGGCGTATCATTTTGAGAAAATCCAGGCCGGACAGATTCCCGAAAAATCCCGTCGCCGCCACCGGCAAAACGGATTCAGCTATCATCGTCTCGAGCATCAAATCGACAAGCGATTCGAGCTTATTTTCATCGAGCTTTGTAACCTGCTGATAGCCGTTTAAGAACTGGACGAGCTTTTGCTCATCGAAGTAGTCAGGCCAGTCAGCGGGGTTCGGCCGGCCGCCGACGATTGAAAATTGCAGCATCCCGTTGGCAAGGTCGGTAACCGCCGGCGCAAGACGGGCTGAATCGAAGTCCAGCACCGCAACGAGCTTTTGCTCGGCAAAGAGCATATTGCCCGGATGCCAGTCACCGTGCACGACTTGCTCAGGCCAGGAGTCGAACCCAAGCTCATTTACACGAATGCTCGAATCGTTATAGAGCAGCATCAGCTTTTCAGCCGCCGCCTGCAATTCTTTACTTACGCCGGCCACTTTATCTGTGCCGACGGTCTTAAGGTGTCTGCGGACGGTCGAGGAATCGTGGAAGCTGCCCTTTAACGGCTTCCATTCGTGTGCAAAATCAGCCAGATAGCGATGGAAATTCGCCAACTGTCTGCCGGTATCAGCCGTGGCTTCGTCTGAGCCGTCGTAGCGAACGCCGCTAACGAATTTAAACAGCTCGTATATATGATGGTTCAATTGGAGGACCGTACTATTCTCATCTTTGGTAACGATAAGCGAGGTAACAGGAAAATCATTTTTAGCAAGATGGCTTTGCACTGCGTGTGCGAAGGCGACTCGGTAAAGGTCATCTTTACCTCTCGGCCGGCGCTTCAGCAGGAATTTGCCCTGCTCGGATACAACCACCATTTTCGGAGCGCTCTTATTGCCTGCCGATAGTGACTGGACGTGATGAATCAAGCCGATGT
>Ga0315546_1002313_pt1 | contig 11134 bp, 12 predicted proteins | sample SalMarSW160170MG_FD_203833 | JGI IMG/M metagenome (GOLD analysis project Ga0315546, IMG submission 203833) | Salt marsh sediment microbial communities from the Plum Island Ecosystem LTER, Massachusetts, United States - Salt Marsh Sediment SW1601-170 ... | reverse complement strand
ACAACTGACCCCGCAGAAGGCAGCGAATATCCATATCTTGACGGTTCATACGCAACTGTAGAAGCATTTCCAGAATCGGGTTCCAGTTTCACTAACTGGACGCTTGACGCTGGGGATGGTGGTTCAGACAATCCAACATCAATTTACATGACAGAAAATCATACAATACAACCTAATTTTGTTGTGAATCAAAGCTCTGCCTACACTTACAGCATCGACTTCACAAATCAGATGGTTTATGTTCAGTTAACCTATAATGGCACGGAAAACCCTGTTCCTTCTGAGAACTGCACTTTTGGCGGGTCCATCGCCTTAACTAATTCTAGCGGATGGGCTGAGTTTAGTCTAAGCGGGTTATCTAACTTCAGCTACAACAGCACCGCTTACCCAACCAGCTTCCCCGACAACAATATGAGTATTCCTTTGGCTAAACAGACTTTGGCGATTCAGGCAATAAATGCTAGTAACACGATTTCAGACCTCAGCTATGATAGTACACAATTTAGTTGGAGCGCAACAGGGACGGGAGCAACAAGCTTCAAAATTTATTATCCATCCACAATCTATTATGTTATGGTCAATGGTGAAATAAAATTTGAGGGAGACGGCTGGAGCAAAACAGGAAGCATCGTTACCGTAACCGACAATCTTGGGTCTACTCATGGTTATGCTATATATTCTGCTACTGAGGATGATACGCCTTCTTACGGTTTCACTAGCCCCTTATTTCCATACCTTTTGGAGGGGGATTTTATTGGTTTCGTATTCGCAACTTACACTACAACCATTGGAAGCGTGTTCTATGCGATAGGTATATTCTTTGTTTCTGCGGTTATCTATATTCGTCAGAGAAGCCTCTTTATAGTCAGCATTATTTGGCTGTTTGTTGGGGGATCCTTTATCGCGTTGTTCTGGGAGTTCAGCGCGGTTGCGGTGTGGTTCACGTTGTTGGGGATTGCGGGGTTGTTTGCTGAGTTTATTACGGTGTGGAGGAAAGGGCACTGAAACGAAAGAAGAAGGGAAGACCAAGTTTTTGGGATGACCTAAAAAATGATGTGCATACAGTTCAACTTACAATAAGAGAGATTGATGCTGTGTTAGACGTAGCCATTAGAAAAGACGCAGCAACTTGGAAAACTAAACGCAAAATTGAAAGAAGCTTCACAAAAATTGAAAATATAAAACATCGTATACTCAAAAAATAATTTTCAACCAAAACACATATATATTTTTTTAAAAAGCTTTCAAATTGTCTTCATCTGCTTACTGGAGGTGAAATGTCAAAATGAAATTTTTGGAATCTAAGAGAGGATCTGCTCTCGGTCTAGTTATCATGATGATTACGCTGGTTATAATCATCATAGTTGGTTTGCTTGTGGTTGGGCAGCTCAGCACCACAGCAGACACAATGGATCTTGGAACATCGGGTAATGCCACAAGAACAACCTTGTTTACTAATACTTATGCTGGCTTCAACTTGGCGGTCATCATACCCATAATCGCTGCAGCAGGAGCCATCCTTGGAATAGTGTTCACCTATCTGGGCAGTACAAAGTAGCCTAGACACTGAAATGTTCGCACTGCGAACAACACTCTCCCCCTTTTTTGTATCAAAAGTTTTAAATTCATAAACAGTTCTAATTAATAGACATGAAACACCAAAGAACAATAGCTATCGGCATAATCATCATCGCAACACTATTGACCGCTTGCACCTTAAGCTACTATGCTGGAGTCACCAGCGTAGACATCCACGGCTCAGTTGGAGTAGACCTAGAAACTGGCAGCATCCACTGCCGAATCAGAATGTGGCAAGATGACAACGTAGTTTTTGACCAGTACCACAGTGGAGTCGTCACCGACCTCGGAGACAACGTAACCCTCGCTAAACTGTTTGGAGACGCAGACTATAATCTGACACAGTACAATATGAACGCGACATTCATCAGCATAGGCAACGAAGGATCATTAGATTCAACAGCCACAGTATTGCCTGGTGAATGGAATAGAACGGCGGGAACAGTGGAAGATGAAGGAGCAAGCCAACTGAACATCACAGCTACATTCTACCCAGATGATTCAGGACCATACACGGCAGACTGTATCGGATTAAACCTTGAATCTGGAATCGGAACACCTCAATCACTATGGGCATACGACACCTTCAGCGAAGTCACAGGCATTGACGAAACATTTACAATCAATATCGAATTTCAAGTTTCAGTAAGCCATAGCTAAGGAAGCGTTTTTCCATGCAGGGAAAACGCATACTCTCACTTGTTTTATGTGCTTTGCTAGTGCTAACTGTTTTTCCTTCCTTCAACTTTGAAGTTGCCGTAAACGCACAAAGCCAAATTAACGATACTTATGTTTCGGTTGATGTTTCGGCTGATAAGTCATACTACTTTCTTAATGAAATCTGCAATATAACAATTCTAAGTAACAGCTCCGACCCTATTCAACTATCAATATTTAATCCTTCTGGAACTACTGTTTACCAAAAGGATGTGAACCCAAACACTACAATCAATTACTCTTTTTCTGAATCTCATGAATATGGATTGTATCTTGTGAAATGTGACTCATTTACAACGTGGTTTTGGCTACAAAAAACTGAAAAAACCGAAGAAGTTGTGTTGCCCTATTCTTGGAATTGGAAAGGAATAGATTATGTTTTAACAGAAAATTTTGAACTTCAAGTTAAGTCTAAAAATGGATTCTTTACAACTGAGTGGCTTAGTGAAATAAATACGAAATTGAAACCGACTAATCGTGTTTTTGTTAATGAGCATTTGCTTTTGATAGAAAGCGAAGGCAAAGACGTTTCCATGCAAAGTTGGCTAATGTGTCAATATCAAGGCTTGAAAATTAGACTGAATGGTACTCTTGCTAAAGACACAACTTTAAAATGGGACTTGAAAGAGTTTGGAGAATCTGACAAAATTGCGTGGGGACTAAATAGTTTAAGAACAGGAAATTTGGTTTATGATTGGAGTGACTTTGACAAAACTGGTGTTTCTTATAATATTGATAAGACAAGTTTGAAAACGAATGTTTATTTATCAACAAGTTTTGATGTTGACCCAGTAATTTTTGAGGATGGTTTTGAGAGCGGAGACTTCAGCGCATGGACAGGAACATCAGTTGTCGGTACTGGTTCAACGAATGCTGTAATATCTACTAACCCTTACTCTGGCACATACTGTTCTGAACATTATGTCGGTGCAGGTAATGGACTTAGAGCATACGCGCAGAAATCTTTTACGGCACAAACAACAGCTTATGCACGTGCTTACATCAAGTTTGCGAATGTTCCAACTGGAACAGATGACCATTGGAGATTTCTTGTATTATATGGTGCAAGTGACTCTAAAATTGTTGTGAACGCAAAAATCGTAAATAGTTTTGAGACTGGTGGTGTACGTTGGTCAATACAATACAAAGATGGTGACAGTTACACACTAGACCGTTCATATAGTGATTCTCGTCCAGTTGCAGATACTTGGTACTGCGTAGAAATCAAAGCCGTAGTAGATGGTAGCGTAGGAGAAGCTCGGATGTGGGTTGATGGTGTAGAAATCTACACTGAAACGGGACTAACCAACAATGGAGCTACATCCTCTGTAGATTCAACTCGGGTAGGAGAAGTTTATTCATGGGGAGATGATGCGCACACAATTTATTCTGATTGCGTTGTTGTCTCAGACGCATATATCGGACCAGAAGAGGAAGAAACCACAGAAAACATTTTTGGTTCTGTTTTGCCACAAGTTACTGTCAATTCTGGAAAGTTCATAAGTTTCTCAGCATACTGTGATGTCACTCCACTCTTGACCGTAGCATCTCAAATCGCAAACAGCTTCAACAGATACGGATACATTGACAGCTCCACATCAACCGTAAACTCGAAAACAATCCAAGTAACAAAGTACCATAGCATTAACCCTCAATATAACCTGTTTTCTTCTAACCTATGGAGTTTCAACAGAGAAGGAGCAGTTTACCAACTATTAACTCTTGACGGCTGGCTAGAAACTCTGCAAACACAGAATGTCTTCGGAGACGTAACACCCCTCATAATCATTGACAGCAACCTAGAGTGGGCAGTCGTAAAGTACGGAGACATAGAAATCGTATGCCAAATAACCGAATCCCAAACAACATCCTTCGACCTCTACCTCTCCATCAATCCAGTCTTCGTTATTGTAGGGCACTACTCAGCGGAAGCAGAAATATACGGTTTAATCGGTCAAATCTTGGGAGTAGCCAGCTACAACTTGTACGTCTTCGAGTCAACAGGAGACATTGGACAAACAATCGCTATAGCAACCGCAAAAACCGTGACCGTCAAACAACTGATGGATATACTTTACCAGATGGGAATAGAAGGCGTAAGCTTCAAGAATCTAATCAAAAACATTTCTATCACCGAACAATTCAACATCGAATCTGCAACCCTTAACGATCTGATAAAATATGGTTTCATCAGCGAAACCTTAACGGTGAACAGTAAAACCTTCATGGCATTAGTTAGGTCAGGAGCCATAGATAGCAGATTCATGATAGATAGCTTAACGCTGAAAGGAATGATTACCGCAGGAATAGTAAATCAAACAGTTACGGTGAACAGCATAACCTTCGAGACTTGGCTACGCTCAGGAATAATTAACTTGGACGTAAGCGTAAATGGTATAGATTATGTGGAGTTTGCAAGAACAGGAGCCATATCTGAAACCTTCACAGTAGATAGCCTAACACTGAAAGACTTTGTTGCAATGGGCATCATAAACCAAGATGTTACGCTTGACGCTGAAACCCAAACAACACTGATAAAAGCAGGAATTATACTTGAAACATTCGTTATAGACGGAACCTACAGCACCTTCGAGGAACTGCTATTATCTGGAGCAATCAACCTTGACCTAACCATCAACGATGAAGTTCTACAAGCACTAATCAAAGCTGGATTAATCAGCGAATCCTTCACAGTAAACAGCCTAACTCTTAATGATTTGTTGAAGGCTGGACTAATAGATCAGACAGTCACGCTTGACGGCGTAACCTTGGAGAGCCTAATCAAAGCAGGAATAATCAACCTAAACATAACCCTGAATGACATAAACCTATCGGAACTCGCCAAAGCTGGACTAATAGACGAAACATTCACATTAGATGATATAATTTTGGAGGACTTAATCAAACTAGGAATCATAGACGAAAGCTTCACCATACATAGTTTGACACTGAAAAACCTTGTTGAAGGAGGATTCATAAACCAAACAGTCACGCTTGACTCCCAAAAACAGATGATGCTTATGAAGGCTAAAATAATATCCGAAACATTCGTTATAGACGGAACCTACAACACCTTCGAGGGACTGCTATTATCTGGAGCAATAAACCTTGACCTAACCATCAACGATGAAGTTCTACAAGCACTAATTAAAGCTGGATTAATCTCTGAAACATTCACAGTAGACGGTTTAACTTTGGAGGACCTAATCAGAATGGGAGTCATAGATGTAACAGCCACACTTGACGCTGAAACATTACTGGAGCTAATCAAGGCAGGAATTATCCCAGAAACAATCCTAGTTGACAAACAGAAGGCAATGAGCTTCAACCTATTTACCTCAATAAACGAAGACTTCACCATAGAATCTATCATTGACGCATTCGTTGGAGTCATAGAATGGATATACGGAGCCATAACAGAAGTGTTCTCAATAAACACAATAACAAACTTCCTAGCTCCTTACGGGGCAGGAGAAACCATTTTTGTGAGAGGAAAAGGAATCTTCTTTATCGCAGTTGCCCTAGTAATGGCAGTACTTGGGTTGGTGCTGATGAAACGGAAGCAGAAAAGTTAAGGAACAAACAAGAAAAATATATGCAAGAGACTTACAAAAGATTTAATAAAGCACGAGAACGAGTTAAACTTGAACCAAAAAGATATAAAAGAATTAACTCAAAAGGAAAAAAAGAAGTGATTACATGATTTTTATGGTTATAGCTATTTTAGTGATGCTTGGGATTTTAGGTTTGTCAAACCTTTTATTACGCTCGATAATAAATAGTATCGCTGATGATAAAGAACCTCCAGAAGAACTAGAACAATCTTTAACCATTGAACAATAAGATGTCTGCGTTAATTCTATGTCACTATACGATATATGATGAGATACCAATAGCTCAATAGAAAATCTTTTAAACCAAAAACGGTTATCATTACAGGATTATAATGGGTACTAAACGTAAGACAAAAAAATCTAATTCTGTAAACGATATAGCAAACTTGACGAGAATGAATGTAGCCTCAACCACTGGAGTAATCGCCATGCACAGTCTTCCATCGACTCCTCATGCTCCCGCATTGGAATCGGCTAAAGGCTTTGTCGGATCATCTTTTGGGGTAATGCAAACGGTAGGTGCTGGAAAAGCTGTTTTGGGCAGTCTCGAAACACTAAAGGATGTTGATAGGCGAACCAAAAAAAGAAAGAAGAGGTGAAAGTATGACCAGAGGAACTCCTAAACGTGACAGATCAGGCAGAGGAACCCGCGCAAACCGAGGACGCGGAGGATGCAAAAATACTAAGTCTCGCGGGCAAGGCAGTAACAGAAGATAAAGCAACAGAACCGAATAGGGAAAATCTTTTAAATAGCTTCAGCAAATAATATTAAATGGTGGATACCTCAATATACCCAACTTATAGGATGAAATTGGTATCCAGCTAATCCTATAAGCGTTGAGGTCTCCACCGCTGGAAGGCAACAACACAATGGCAGGAGTAGAAGAACTAATAATCAACGACCACTACCTAGTGGTTCTCGGAATCACACTGTTCTTCACAGTTTTCGCATTAGTACGCAGAACAGCAACCCTCGACGCAATCACCACAGTATCATGGTGGATATGCGGAGGAATACACATAGTTTCCTCCCCATCCACAAGCCCACTTTTTTCCCTAAGCTTCCTATGGTTCGCCCTTGGAACAGTGTTCTTTATGCTACTGTGGGTAGACGTGTTCAAGCTATGGAACTTCTATAGAAGCAGAGACACAATGATGGATGAGGAAATATAACATGCCAAGCCTCAACCCCTTAAATTGGTTCAAACAAAAACCCGATCCTGAATTAATGGATTTTGGGAGAAACGTAGCCTATGCTGAATCCTCAAAAACTGCTGCGGAAGTAGAACGCGAAAAAGACTTGGGAGTAAATCTGGAACTTATACGTGACCGATTTCTTGACGAAAACAATGAAAAGATGTGCTACACAAAAATTCCATTACAAGACGAAAACGGCAATTACCTTCAGGATTCAGAAGGTAACATGCAATTTGCTAAACAAGTCAATTACAGCCAGTTAGCACTACGAGAGTTGCGTAGCCAATTAACCAGAGTCGGATTTATCACCGAAAAAGAAGCAGCAATCAAAAAAAACAATGTGGAAGCAGTAGTCACCATGATTCAAATGTCTGAGCCAGAAGGTCCTTATTATCTAAACAAAAGCGCATATTACCTTGCAGCCGAAGCGAACCTTAAAGGTGCAGTTGATGACAGCGTTAAAGGAAGAAAAGCAAAACTACTCAAAGTGACAAGAAAAGCTACATCAGTTGAGGTTAATCAACAGACAAACAAACAACAGGAGGAATACATTTGATAATCACACTTAACCTATTACCGCCAAGCACATTCCCTACAGAACTTCAACCCCTAATCTACTTCACTTTGATGCCAGCTGCCCTAATTTTCGGTTCAATATTCCTGATACTATTCTGGTTTCTTTTTATGCCCCCCGAAGCCAAACTTTACATCAAAAACAAATTCTCCAAAAAGGATATGTTTGATGTTGAAACTGAAAGCGGAGTCAGAATCCTAGACACAGGGACAATATATCCCGGAGGTCTAGCTATCCTAGATAAAACTAAACTTAAGTTGCTTATAGGTAGACCAATACCGACTGACCAAATAAAAATGAGCTTACAAAACAATATTTCAGAGAAGAACCTCAAAAAAATAATAAAAGCAATCAGAAGCACAGAAAAAACCACTTTGAAAGGAAGCATCGTTAAAGGGCTAGGCTGCAAAATACATCGTGTTTACCAAAGTTCAGCAATCGTAACTTCATTAGCGACACTAATCGGGTTAGAGTACGATGGAAACAGTAAATCAACTCAAATGGCGATTCCAATCTTAGCTAAAACCAAAAAACGGATAGAACCTGCAAACCTATTCATCAAGAAAGGGATGGAATTGAAAGAGTGGCTTGTGGATGTTGCCCTTCCTGTAGAACCAAGCGTAATCAGAGCATGGTCACACCTTCAAGTTAGTCCTCAGCAATCCGACAAACTCTACTATCTTGGCGAAAGGCTTCATGATCTAAAACAGGGTTCAGCATTGAAGAGGTGGCTGGTTCCAATCATTTTAATCATAGTGGTTATAACTATAGCGTTGATTGCGGTGGTGCTGATGTCAAGTGGAGGCGCACCAATCCAGCCTCCACCACCAACAACATGAGTGTTCGCATTGCGAACATTCTTCTTTTCTTTTTGCTCCTTTTCTGTAAACTTGTTTAGGAACATCTTCAGTAATTAGATCATATTTGCGGAGAATCGGAAGGGCATTGTATAAAGCTCCAGAACTTCCACCTATTTCTTCTACCATCTTAGTTATGTGTCCTTTCTTTTTGAAATAGAGATAAATGAGTAAACGAGGACATCCTTCCCATTTGAGTAATTCTTTAACGTCAGGTATGTCCCTCATTTTTAACATCCACATATCAATTTATGATATGTAAAATAAACTATTCTTTTATCTATTAACAAGTAACAGATAACAAACCTTATATACGTTAAACGTAGTTATCTTCTATCTGTCATAAAGTGGTAGATGAAATATGTCTGAGAAGTTTAAGGCTCAGGTAATCGCTGACGGACGCATCACCATCCCTTTGACTCTTCGTAAGCTGATGAGTATTGAATCTGGAGATTTTGTTGAGCTTCAACTATTACGCAAAATTGTTGTGGTTGAAAAGGAGGTTGCCTAGTTTGAGTGAGACAGTTTCAATCTCTAAAGCGAAACTTGAGGAAATCTTTGGTTGCCTTGAGAGGATCGAAAAGATTCTGAGAGGTGAAGCCTAAATGAGTGAAGAGTATGACCTGAAGAAGAGTGAGAAGGGTATCGGTCAGCTCTATCCTGTGCTAAAGGATAAGAATGGTAATGTGATTGACGGTTTTCATAGGCTTGATGATGATCCGAATTGGCGAACTGAGACTTTGGAGCATATTGATTCTGAAGAGAAGCTGCTAGTTGCAAGGGCTGTGTCTAATTGGAATCGAAGGAAGGTTAGCAAGGAAGAGAAGGAGGAGTGGATTAATGGTTTAGCTGAGATTTATCGTGAACAAGGCTACAAAATACTTGACAAATTTCCATTCACCAATGAAATAAAAAAGAAAATTGCGGAAGTAACAGGATTACATGAAGACACCGTCACGAACTACCTCCGTGCCGAGTTTAAACAAACAATAACTAAAAGCCCTACACAAGAACCCAAGATTTCTGCTTCTGAGCGTATTGAGCGTACACTCGGCGAAGATTATGTTGAGCGTCACAGAAAGCAAGTTCTAGCAGAGGAAAAGCTTTCACCTGAAGAGAAGGCGAAACTAGAAGCGGAGAGACAGCAAAGACGAGAAGAGAAAAAGCGGAAAGACGAAGAAAACAAACAGAAAAGAAAAGAACAAACACGACTAAAAGCAATCGAGAGTGCATTATCTAAGATTGAAAAAGCCAAGAAATTAGGTTTCGATGTGGATGCGTTTGAGGCTAGATGCAAACAAATAAAAATACGTATTGTTGATGAACCAGATGTAGCATACAAAGAAACCAAGAGCCTAAAAAAAGACTTAGATACGGCAATCAACAAGGAAAAGAAGCGTAGAGACGAGGAGAAACGTAAGCAATGTGATGAGGAGATTCGGAGACAGGCAGAGGAAGAAGCCCGACTAAAACTGCTACATGACAAAGATTTCCTCCGAGAAGTTGCAGCTCTTCCAGTAGAAGAAGAACCTAACACAACCGAAATTCAGAAACCAGAACAAATTGTTGCAGAGATGATTAAAGAAATTCAGCCAGCATTCGAAAAAGCCTTTGAAAACATCAAACCCTATAATCAATCAGACCCCGAAAGAAACAAACTCGTTCTGAATATGCTCTTGAAAAATCTACAAGCGGGCTTACTATTCTGTCCTGTTTGTAACAAAAAAATGTTCGAATGCAGCTTTTGTCACACAACATTAGGACACATGAGGGAGAACCATCAACTATGAGCAAACAAGAGCAAAATACATATGCACTTGTTCATCCAATCAATTCTTTACGTGTTACCTTAAGCCTATTGGATCAGCATAAACTCAACACGGATATAAAAATAAAGGCAACAGCACATGCCCAATCAATTCAGACACATAGAGAACCAAAACCAGAAATAGACGCTGATTATCTAATAACCTCACAACCCACCCTCGTTTTTCACGGTAAACAATGGTTAAAACCTCACAAAGTACTAGATGCTATTAACCGATTACAAATACCCGATGTTCCAATAGAACAATTTGAACTAATATTACCATCAGTATATGATGGAAAACGACATAGAACCACATTCGCAATCCTAAACACCCACAGTCGCATGTTCAAAAAAATGGTGTCAGAGGGAAAAATACCGTACAGACGATTAATGAAAATTTGCAACGATTTTATGCAGATACTAAAAGAGCGAACATCTAAAACAATCTATCGGCATCTCAAACGTTCCGTAATGATAATGGTGGATGTGAACCCTGGCAAAAACGAAATGTACAACAAAGAGTTTGTTATCGGCTTAAAACAACCGTTCATGCGAAAGGTGGTCTCAACTCACTTCCTATGGAACTGCACAGACTATGAGGTGTTCTAAAATTGTTTGAAAGCTATGATGAAATGAGAAAAATCCTAGCGAAAGAAGCACTACAACGAATCCAACCCATTTCTCTAAAGGAGGCTGTTGTCTGATGGCTGGTAAGCGGTTGCTGTCTCTTGAAGCCTCTAAGCTTATGATTCTAGAGTTTGTTGAGGATTTGAAGCAGAGAAACCAC
>Ga0315546_1002307_pt1 | contig 11147 bp, 8 predicted proteins | sample SalMarSW160170MG_FD_203833 | JGI IMG/M metagenome (GOLD analysis project Ga0315546, IMG submission 203833) | Salt marsh sediment microbial communities from the Plum Island Ecosystem LTER, Massachusetts, United States - Salt Marsh Sediment SW1601-170 ... | reverse complement strand
AGTTTTCAGGCTCAATTAGAAGGAAATGACCTCCTTGTCTGGATTAACAAAAGAGTATCCAAGGAAACAAGAATAGAACTCATAGAGCTAGAGTAAAGAGAATACATCAAGACTGAGTAATACTAGCACCTGTACAAGGAGAGAAAAGTCTCAATTTACAGCAGAATATCGAATAAGAATTGGTGATTAAAGAGTTCTTTATGATGTGGATGATGAGAGAAGAATTGTGTGGATTCTAGTCTTGAAAAGACGTGGAGAAAATAATGGTACTTAAGTATTTACAAGCTTTGGTTCAGATTGGTCACCAGAACTTCCTAACCAAATTGACAAGCGCTGAAGCTTGGCTTAGGATAAAAACCAAAGAAAGAGGAACGCGAAGAAGATAGACGAACCAACAAGCTATAATGAAAAAGATCTCCAGAGAGCTTGAGGGGAGGAAGAACCATGCAACGTTTGTCGAAAGAAACGAAAAGGACCTTTAGAGCAGAAACAGAAACTGTAAGTTTGTCCAAGTTTTTCGACTGGCCCCGTCGGGTACCGAAAGATAAGTGGTGGCAAGACCTGGCTTCGGAGATCCAGGGCTACCCAACAGACAGGCAGCATCCCTGGGGGATTCCTTTTGAGATGGCCCAGAACTCTGGGCTCCGGGTCATCATGGTTAGCGAGAGCAAGCAGGCGGTGACTATTCCCCTAAATTCCTTAGCCACTCACCTATGTTTTCTTCATAGTTGGAATCAGATACCCACTACTATCCAGAGGGAAAATCCCCGTGAAGGGCTGGTAGTGGCTGAATATGAGTTGACGTACAGTGATGCCACGCACCACGTCCAGCAGGTTAGGGCGCGCTTTGAGGTGGCTATGGTAGAGAGCCCTGGACCTCCATGGCTGGCTATGCCCTTCAATATGTGGCAGGGTATAGATCCGGTTAGGTATCCCTCTGAAATGAGGTGGGGAGAAGCTCAACCAGGACTTCGCAATGCTAGTGCAATCCCACTTCTCTATGCAATGCCCAACCCTTATCCAGGGAAGCTAATCTCTTCTTTGACTCTTCGGGGGAAGGAAGAATCGCCACTTCTTATTGCAGGACTGACCCTCTATAGAGGGTCGGCTCATCCATTACGTCACCTACCTCGGCGCAACTATCGAGTCAAGATGCCAGGAGAGCCGTGTAAAGTGAAGGAAGTTCAGATAGACCTTGGGGGAATAGCACGTATCGAACGAACCTCAGGGCCACGCGGGAGACATTGGCTCGACTCTCCTTACATTGGCACCTCACAGGCAGGGCTCGAATCTCCTTACGTTAGCACCTCACAGGCAGAAGAGCCTGCGCGGGGAGGCGAAGACCTTATTGAGGCCTTCGGTGCCGAGGACGCCACGCTTTCAGTAACTGTGGAGGGCAAGAAGAAACCTATGAGGTTTTCCTTGGGGGAAGCCTTTTATAAAAGGAGAAGTCACTCAGGTAAGGTGTGTCTCGAGGTTCTGGACCGACAACGCCAATGGATGCAGGTAAAAGTGATTGATACCTCGACTGGAAAGCCTACCCCTGTACGGATTCATTTTTCAGGCTCGCGAGGCCAGTACCTTGCTCCTTACGGCCATCACTCCCAAATCAACACCAACTGGTTTGAGGACTATGGAGCAGATGTGAGAGTTGGCGGGCGCAATTACGCCTATGTTCCGGGCGAATTCACTACTGACTTTCCTGTTGGCGAGATATATGCTGAGATTTACAAGGGCTTTGAGTACGAACCTATTCGTACCAAAGTAACCATCAGGCCGGGCGACAAGATTTTGGAGTTGAAAATCAATCGCTGGAAGGATCTTCGAACTCAGGGATGGGTGACTGCGGACACCCACGTCCACTTTATCAGTCCCCAGACGGCCTGGCTGGAAGCACAGGCTGAGGGAATTAATGTTGTCAATCTTTTGGCATCACAATGGGGAAGGCTCTTTACCAATGTGGGCGACTACACCGGCCGGGTGGGTTTGGTGGGAGACGATACCATCGTTTATGTGGGAACCGAGAATCGTAACCACATGTTAGGACACATGTCTATGCTGGGTACCAAGGGTCTTCCAGTTTACCCCATGTGTAGTGGAGGGCCGAGCGAATCATGGGTGGGGGATCCCGATTTTCTCACCATGGCCGAATGGGCACTGGAGAACAGACGCAAGGGAGGAGTAGTTATTCGTCCACACTACCCCTACTGTGGCCACACCGAGGATCCGCTACCGATATTGAAAGGACTGGTGGATGCTCTGGAAATCCATAACCTTCGAGGGGAGGATTTTCCCATCCAGGAGTGGTACCGCTATCTTAATTGTGGCTACCGAGTGGCGGTCGCCGGAGGCACCGACAAAATGGGAGCCTATACTGCCCTCGGGTGGCTTCGGACTTATGCGAAACTAGACCCGAAATTCCCCTTTAGCTATGAGAATTGGGCTAAGGCAGTGCGTGCTGGACGCACCATTTCAACCAATGGGCCTTTGATGGATTTAACAGTTGAGGGATTTGGTATTGGTAATACGATTGCCTTGCCTAAGACCGGTGGCAGCTTAGAAGTGATGGCTATTGCGGAAAGTTTCTGGCCTTTGGGAAAAATGGAGATAGTATACGATGGGCAGGTTGTGGCTTGTCAGGAAACTTCCGGCGGTGCCAAAAGATTGAAAATCGAAGAAAAAATCAGGGCAACACGCAGTGGATGGATTGCCGCTCGGTGCTGTGGCTCTTCGGGCCATCCCGGTTCTTATGTGGCTGCCCACACCTCACCGGTATACATAAAGTGTGGTCAAACCCGGGCCTTTGATGGACCAGCTGCACAGCACATGCTCTCCTTAGTCGAGGGAGGTATCGAGTACCTAGAGACTCTGGCTACAGTTTTTGATGAGTCCTCAAGAAAACGGATGGTGAAGCTATTCAATGAAGCGCGTAAGGAACTAAAGGGCCGGCTAGTAGTAGAGGCCCACGATGCTTATCATTCTAGCCAGGCATCTTACCATATGGGCGGTCACGAGTAAAGAGTGATCGTCACCCTCCAAGTATGCGCAAACAGAGTTCTGGGGAAGCCACAACTCTAGAATGTTTTCCTATCAAAAAACCTCTCATTTTAGTCTATTTTTTCCTTAGCTCCCAGAATCGGCTCCAACTTTCAATTTTTCAGATTGGTCCAATTGGTCTTGACAAAATTTTTTCTTGTGATATAATTATAACCAAATAATATAATAATTATCAAATAAATATATAGCAATGAACAAGAGAGTTTATTCTGAAATTAAGACAAGAATAGTTTTTCTGGATTACAAACCCGGCCAGTTCTTGTATACGAAAGAGCTAATGAAAGAATTTAGCGTTAGTCTGACACCTATCCGGGAGACGTTGATTCATCTAGAGGCCGAAGAGCTGATTCAGATAATCCCTAACAGGGGAGCTTATGTTAGTGAAGTGAGCTTTCAAGATTTCAAGGATATCTTTGAAGTTAGGCTCTTTTTAATTGGGCAATCTGGAAGGCTTGCAGCTCAGCGCATTACTAATGAAGAGCTGACAAAAATGAAAAAGCTTCTCAAGAAGATAAAACAAGAAAAGGAGCATAAGATCTTAATTCAATTAGACTCAGAATTTCATGATTTGGTTAATCAAGCTACTAAGAATAGAGCTTTGGCTAAAACTCTGGAGAGGCTACGAAATCAAGTTGCGCGTCTCTGGGTCTTTACTAGGGAAGAGAATGATATTTATTCTTCGCAGATTCCAGAGGATTTTGAGACACTTGTGAAAGCATTAGAAAATAAGGACCAGAGTAAAAGTGAACAGATTTTGAGGAATCATACAATTCACTTTATTGATCAGGTAAAAATGAACTTATATACTGGAGAAGAAGTTACTCCCGTAGCACATTCAAAGTAAAAGTAAAAGAGCTAAAAATAAGGCCGGAGGGAGGTGAAAAGCAGGTAGGCCGTTAGCTGGGCAAAGGAAAGTTTTCTAAAAAACGTTAAATAATTAAATTTCTTTTTAGAGGCTTTCAGGGAAAAATGAACAATGCCTGAGTTAAGAAGGAGGCTTGAAAAATGGTTGTAAGTGAATCAACTGAAACTGACCGTACGGCATGGTTTCGCAAGGCTCGTTTTGGCATGTTTATTCACTGGGGTCTCTATTCAATTACCGCAAGGGATATGTGGTACTATTCAAAGGAAGAAGTCCCAAAGGAAAAGTATGAGAAACTTTTCAATAGATTCAATCCTGTCGATTATAACCCATCCGATTGGGCTGAATTGGCAAGAGCTGCAGGGATACGGTATAGCGTCATCACAACAAAACATCATGATGGTTTCTGTCTTTTCGATAGCAGACTAACCAACTTCAAGGTAACTAACACACCCTACGGTAGAGACCTTATCAAACCCTGGGTTGAGGCTTTTAAGCGTGCTGGTTTAAAGGTTGGTTTCTACTACTCTCTTCTTGACTGGCACCATCCTCACTTTACCATCGACAGCCGGCATCCTCAGCGAAACAACAAAGAGGCAAAGGCAAAAAGAAGGAACTGGAATGAGTATGTATCTTACCTTCATGGTCAGATAGGCGAACTTCTCACTAACTATGGAAAGATCGATATTTTATGGCCTGATTTTTCCTCTGAGGAAAAAGGAGCAAAAGAGTGGAAAGCAGAAAAGATCATTCATATGGCACGGGAGATAAATCCCGAAATCCTGATCAACGACCGCTTGGATTTGGGTTGGCCAAACCAACCTTGGCTACCCGAAGATTTCAGTACACCTGAACAGTATATTCCTGATGAGTCCCTCAAAAAAGAGGGTAAAACCAGGACCTGGGAAGCGTGTATGACAATAGGTCAATCCTGGGGATATTACCGTCAAGACCCGCAAAATAAATCCACTACTCAACTTATTAGAATGCTTGTAGATACGGTTAGCAAAGATGGCAACCTGCTCTTAAATGTTGGTCCTACTCCACGGGGACGAATCCAGGAGGAATTTGTAACAAATCTCCAAGAAATTGGTCAATGGATGCGCGAGAACGGAGAATCAATTTATGGGGCTGGTATAAGCCAGTTCACTCCACCTGCGGATGCACGCTACACACAGAAACAAGGAATGCTTTATCTGCATCTCTTTCACCATCTGCCCGGATGGTTGACTCTCCCTGAACTGGGTGGCAGAGTAGAGTATGCTACCTTACTTAGAGATGGCACAGACTTACAGATAAAAGATGAAGGAGAAAATTTGCGTATTTTGATGCCAGTGCATATGTCAGGTTCCCGAGATACTGTAGTCTCACTCTGCCTCCGTCCGAGCACATAGATGATGTAAAGAAAGAGGAGAAAAAAGTGAAGGAGGAGAAAATAAAATGACAATATATATTATAAAACGGATATTTTCTTCGCTTATCTCCCTTATTATAGTAACTATCATCATTTTCTCTATGATGCATAGCATCCCTGGAGGGCCTTTTGATGAAACAAAAATGCCTCTTTCTCCAGCAGCAAAGGAGAAAATCCTGAAAATGTATGGACTTGATAAACCTCTTTATGTTCAGTATCTTAGATATATGTGGAATGCTGTCCATCTCCGGTTTGGTAAGTCCTATCAGAGTCCTGGTGAGGAGATGATTGATTTGATTAAAAGAACTTTACGCATAAGTGCTTTTTTGGGAGGAATGGGACTGGCTTTAGCCTTTCCCTTAGGACTTCTTCTGGGAATAATTTCTGCTGTAAAGCCAAATAGTTTCATTGATTATTTATGCACAGCTTTAGCCAGCTATACTATTTCTGTGCCTGTTTATGTGAGCTCGATTTTTATGGTGTTTATTTTTTCTCTGGGACTTCACTGGTTTCCCACCGGGGGATTTGCAGGACCAAAAACTTGGATTATGCCCATTATTGCCTACTCTCTTTTTCCTTTGGGAATAATTGCTCGTTATACTCGCTCCAGCATGCTTGAAGTTCTAAATGAACCGTATATTTTAACTGCCAAATCTAAGGGTCTTTCCAGGTGGCGGGTTATAATTCACCACGCCCTTAAAAACGCTTTGATACCCATTTTAACTATTATGTTGCCAATGTTTACAGGGATAATGACAGGTAGTATTTTTGTGGAAAAAATCTTTCGTATTCCAGGATTGGGTGGATATTTTGTTAGCAGTATCTACAAACGTGATTATCCCCTTGAAATGACACTCATACTTTTTATTATAGTTTCGTTAGCGTTCACTTACCTTGTCATTGATATTTTCTACACAATTATTGATCCACGTGTTCGCCTCGGGAAAAAAGGAAGGTAAAGAATGAATGTTAAGACGCTGTCAATAGGAAGAGTTGATATATTAGAAATATGGCGCTACTTCCATAAAAATAAGTTATCATTAATAGGATCAGGGGTGATCTTCGTGTTTATATTGGCCGCTATCTTCGCTCCTTTAATTACTCCGGCTGGCTATGCAGAACTAAAATACTTGGATAAAATTAATAGTTTTCCTTCACTAAATAACTGGTTTGGAGTAGATGCTGTAGGAAGGGATTATTTTAGTCGGGTTATCTATGGCATACGAGTTTCAGTATTTGTAGGATGCACCACTGCATTCATATCTTTATTTATTGGGGTACCCTTGGGAGCACTGGCAGGATACCTTGGAGGGACAGTAGACTGGGGAGTTATGCGTTTAGTGGAAACTTTTTCCGTTATCCCCCCCCTTCTTGTAGCAATTTTATTTGTTACTTTATTTGGAAGTGGGCTACAAAATGTCATTTTTATCCTTGCTCTGGTAAGCTGGATGGACATCTGCCGTTTAGTTAGAGGAGAAATTCTCACTTTGAAGGAAAGAGAATATTCTATGGCTGCCAGGGCTATAGGAGTAAAGCCTTATGGCGTCCTCTTTCGCCATCTTTTGCCCAATGCGGTTGCTCCCATTATTGTAGGTATGGTATTATGCGTGCCCAATGCAATTATGCTAGAGGCAATGCTAAGTTTCCTTGGAGTAGGAATAAATCCCCCCACTCCAAGTTGGGGACAGATGATAAGCGATGGCTTATACTATATACAGTTTTATTGGCACTTAACTTTATTTCCGGCCATATTTTTAGCTCTCACCGTGCTTTCCCTATCTTTTATAGGGGATGGGCTTAGAGATGCTATGGATCCAAAACTAAGAGGAAGGAGGTGATGAAGAAAAAAATTCAATGAAAAGGTTTAGTTGCCCGAAAGGGGTACTGTCAAAAGTTGTATGGAGAAAAAGGAGAAAAAAATGTCTAGAATTAAAAAGAGTGTGGTAATTAGCTTACTTAGTGGGATTTTAGTGGTAGGAGCTACTGCTTCCGGTTTTGCTGCTCTTCCCCCAGATGCTGTCTCTGAGCAAATCTTTGATTGTCACACACGCGTGGAAGATGGCACCTATATGGATTTTATGAAGACGATATATGACCGTGTGGGGTGGTGCGAGATTGCCTGGGAACCACTGGTGGGATTTAATAAAGACCTGGAAGTCGTTCCTCTGGGAGCCAAAAAATGGGAAGTAGCAAAAGATGGCTTAACCTGGACCTTTCATCTTAGAAAAGAATTAACATGGTCCGATGGTGAACCGCTCACAGCTCATGATTATGTATTCGCTCTTCAAAGATGCGTTAAACAGGGTTATGACTTTGGCTGGTATTGGAGCTGGGCAGCAGGGATCAAAAACTGGGGTAAAGTAGAAAAGGGTGAATTACCAGTGGAGGAGTTAGGGATAAAGGCTTTGGACGATTATACTCTCTCTATAACTACCGAGACACCCAAGTCTTATCTTCCCGGAGTTTTGGTTTGGCTTTATCCTGTTCCCAGACATGCGGTGGAGAAGTGGGGAGATGAATACGCTACCAGGGCAGAGACTATGGTCTCCAATGGTCCTTTTAAGGTGGATGAATGGATTAAACAAGATCACATTACCTATGTTGTAAATCCCAATTATCATAGTATCTGGAAACCTTATCTTAAAAAGGTTGTGTGTAAATATGGCACAGAGGATCCTGAAATAGGATTTCCTGCCTATTTAAATGATGAAATCTATAAATGCGACCTTAATCCAGGTCAGTTGGCTTATGCTCAAGAGAATATTCCAGAAGAGCTACATTTCGCCCCCTCATTCCAAACTTTCTATCTTACGTTTGACACTACGAAACCACCTTTTAACGATGTAAAAGTGCGCCAGGCTTTCAATCATGCGCTTGATAGAGAAGAGATGTGTTCAACGGTTCTTAAGGGACTTGCATCTCCGGAGTGGCAGTTACTTATGAAGGGATATCCTGGCCATGACGCTGAAGCGAAAGAGCTCTCAAAATATGATCCAGAATTAGCCAGAAGACTTCTATCCGAGGCAGGGTATCCTAATGGGAAGGGATTCCCCAAGTTAGAATTATGGCTAAGACTAGAAGGGCCAATGATGCCAATCGTAAAGCCGGCAAGTGAATATATTCAAGCTCGTTTAAAGGAGATATTAGGAGTGGACATTGTAGTTCGAACTATGGATATGAAAACCTACCAAGATGCTTTAAATAACCATACCCACAACTTTTTCCTGGCTCCTTATGGCTTCGATTATGTGGATCCCAGTAACTTTATGGATCTCTTTCTTACCGGTGGTCGTCATGCCTGGTCCAACTCAGAGTACGATAAACTCGTCAAAGAAGCTGATGCTTCTTGGGATTGGGAAACAAGGGTAAAGTTGTATAGGAAGGCGCAGAGACTTCTCCTTCAGGAATCCCCAGCGGTATTTCTTATGACTCAGACACGTTCTATGGTGTGGAAGCCTTTTGTAAAAGGTGAAGGAGTAGAGCCCAATAAAGATGGAATTGCAATTTGGAATCCAATGTACTTATTGTACAATCTCACTCACGTTTACATTGCCAAACGCTAAGTGAACAGGAAAAGAGGCACAGTAAATAAAATATTTACTGTGCCTCTTTAACAAAAAACTTATATAATGAGAAGAGAATTTTAGAATGAAAATGAGTTTGAGAACTAAAGAAAATTGGGAAGATGAGCTACTACTTTCTGTAAATAATTTAAAAGCTCATTTTTACATAGAAGATAAAGTAATTAAGGCAGTAGACAGGATAGATTTTGGTATTCGAAAAGATGAAATTTTAGGGATGGTAGGAGAAAGTGGTTCTGGTAAAAGCGTATGTGCGCTCTCCATATTGCGTCTGTTACCTATTCCGCCCTGTAAAATTTCAGGAGAGGTGTATTTTAAAGGTGAGGACCTTTTAGAATTAAATGAAAGACAAATGCAAAAAATAAGAGGGGCAGAGATATCTATGATTTTCCAGGAACCTATGACCTCACTTAATCCAGTTCTTACCATAGGAGATCAAATTGCTGAATCGATAAGTCTGCACCAGAAACTTAATAAAAGAAAAGCCTGGGAGAAAGCAGTAGAGATGTTAAAGCTGGTAAAGATTCCAGAGCCTCTTAGGAGGGTAAAAGAATATCCTCATGAGATGAGTGGAGGCATGAAACAAAGGGCAATGATTGCTATGGCTTTATCTTCTAATCCTTCTCTTTTAATCGCTGATGAACCAACTACAGCACTTGATGTTACCATACAAAAGCAAATTTTATATTTGATTAAAGACCTGCAGAAAAAATTAGGAACATCGGTACTATTTATAACACATAACTTAGGAGTAATTGCTGAAGTTGCAGATAAAGTAGTGGTAATGTATGCTGGGAAAGTTTTAGAATACGCTCCAGTGAATGAAATTTTTCACCAACCAGGGCATCCATACACTTTATGCTTATTAAAATCAATTCCCAGGTTAGATGTTTCAAGAGGAATTAAGTTAGAAGTAATTCCAGGAAGGGTACCAGACCCTGCAGCTCTACCTCGGGGATGTGTATTCCATCCACGATGTCCCTTTACTGAGGAAATATGTAGGAAGAAAGAACCTCCTCTTATCAAGGTGAGTAATAAGCATTCAACAAGGTGTTGGAGATATGAGGAGATAAAAAAGCTGAAAACTAAGAAAACAAACCTGGTTACTTTTGTGAAAAACCAACAGAAAGTTTCTGATAATTATTTGCTTAATGTTAAGGATTTAACTAAATATTTTATAATGAAAGGCAATATTTTCAAAAAAGAGAAAAGTTATGTGAGAGCAGTTGACAGGGTAACATTTATGTTGAAACAAGGTGAGGTCTTGGGATTAGTTGGTGAAAGTGGATGTGGCAAGACTACTCTGGGGATGTGTGTTTTAAGGTTAATAGAGCCTACGAGCGGAGAAGTAATGTTTCGGAACAGGAATATAACAAAACTAAAGCAAAGAGAAATAATTGAAATATACAAGGATATGCAGATTATATTCCAGGACCCGTATGGTTCATTAAATCCTCGCATGAAGATCGGAGAAATAGTCGGGGAGCCCCTACTAATTCATAAATTGGTTAAAAATAAGACAGAGAAGGAAGCTAAAATTATAAGGTTATTAGAAGAAGTGGGTTTGGATAGTACATACACAAACAAATATCCTCACGAGCTTAGTGGAGGGCAAAGACAGAGAATTGCTATTGCTCGGGCTCTAGCAGTATCCCCAAGGTTCATAATATGTGATGAACCTGCCTCAGCTTTAGACGTTTCAATTCAGGCTCAAATTATCAACTTATTAGAAGACTTAAAAGATCAGCTATCTCTAACATACCTTTTTATATCCCACGACTTAAGCGTAGTAAAACACATAAGCGAGCGAATCGCTGTAATGTATCTGGGCAAAATAATAGAAATAGCAGGCTCAGAAAAAGTTTGTTCTTCACCAAAACATCCTTATACAAAAGCTCTTATTTCCTCTGTGCCCATTCCTGACCCTAACCTCAAACATGAGTATATCCCACTAACCGAGGAAATCCCTAGTCCAATCAATATTCCCTCAGGATGTAGGTTCCATACTCGCTGTCCTTATCTTAAGGAAAGGTGTCGCAATCTTGAACCGGAATTAAGAGAAATAGAAAAAGGGTGGTTTGTAGCCTGTCATTTCACGTAGGTAGAGACTGCCAACAACAATAAAGATGGGAAAATAAAAGAAAGGGAATGCTTAAACTACCTTGTAGGTGAATAAATCCAAGAGAAGGAGAGAGCAAATGAAAGCATATGAGACGCAGTTGAAGTTCTCGGA
>Ga0315546_1002300_pt1 | contig 11165 bp, 10 predicted proteins | sample SalMarSW160170MG_FD_203833 | JGI IMG/M metagenome (GOLD analysis project Ga0315546, IMG submission 203833) | Salt marsh sediment microbial communities from the Plum Island Ecosystem LTER, Massachusetts, United States - Salt Marsh Sediment SW1601-170 ... | reverse complement strand
AGTATAATAAAGGATACGTATCTTACCGGAAAAATTAAAAAAAGCAGGGGTGCCATGTTTGTATCACTTGCTAAAGCCTATGCTGTAAAAAACAATATTAATCTTAATTTCAAGTAATTCTAACACAAAATATAAATTTTAAAGAAAAGGGTTAAATATGATATTATTAGCTAAAAAAGTTAACAAAACTGTAAACAAACCAGAAAAGAGCAGTCTAAAGATGGTTAATAGAAGACGGGATAAAGACTATATTAGAAAAGTTATAAGGATTAATCCTAACTATATAATAATATGCGACTTTTTAGATTTTTACGCTGGATATAAGGGAAAAAGCAAGTTTGATTTTTATAACAATCTATTTAATTATTCACTAAAAAAAATATCCAGTGATATTGGTTATGAATTCAGAAAATCGCCTGAGCCTAACTATGGAATTACAAGGTCATTCTTTTTAAATAAAAGAACATATGATCTGCTAAATACCATATATAATAAATCCCAGAAATTATACAAATCCCTCTACGATGATTATTTATCCCTTGGAAACTTTACTGAACTAATACTGTATATTTACATTACTGATAATATAGACAAAAAGATTCTTAATTTATTTAAATTTGATTTTGGTATTAAGAAAATTACTTAAAATCAATTTTCTAAGTCTATTTAAATCCAAAGTTTGCATAATTTCTCCATATCCATTGACAAAGTATTAACTGGGGTGGTATGTTACTGTTATCACGATGAGGGAGCACACCTAAGGTTTTATCCGAAGGTTAATCTCTCTCTTTTTTTCACACTTAATTTTTTTACTTCTGAGTTAACTTTTCCTTTAAACCAAAATATGATTTTCTAAAAATTGTTAAATTGATAAAACTATTTTAAAATCACACTTATATTCTGTTAGAATAATTATAGTAACCTTAGAATTTATGTAATATTTGATAAATCAGCAATTAAGTAGTAATAATATTGGTACTATCTATTTAATTTGTCAAAGTAAAGTTTGACATTATATCTTTATAGTATTAAAATTATTAATACTATGTCAGAAGATAATCAAATATTTAAACAATCAGGATTAAATGAGTTCTTTTCCCAACATGCTGTATTTGATATAGAGGAATTGAATAGTTTTCTTCTTAGTAGAAAATCCTTTAATTTAAATACCCGTAAATCTTTACTGGCCTATTACTGTAAAAAGGGCAGGATAATAAATATACGCCGTGGTCTGTATGCAACAATTCCATATGGAGCAGACCCGTTATCATACCCGGTTGACCCCTACCTTTTAGCGGCAAAAATGGCTGAAGATGTAATCCTTGCATATAACACAGCACTACAATTTCATGGGAAAGCCTATTCAATTAATAACAGGTTGCTATATGTGTCCAGTAAAAAGACACTTACTCTTAAGTTTCAGAAATATGAGATAAGGGGCATACTTACCCCCAGTTCCTTAAGGGCAAAAGGAAATGAAATGTTCGGAGTCACAGTCCTTAAACGTTCTGGAGCAGAGCTAAAAGTAACCAATCTTGAAAGGACATTTGTTGATGTACTTGACAGGCCTGATCTTTCGGGAAGCTGGGAAGAGATATGGAGATCACTTGAATCAATTGAATTTTTTGACCTGGACCAGGTACTGGCTTATGTCCTTTTACTGGAGAACAAGACTACTGCTGCAAAAGTAGGATTATTCCTTGAAAGACATAAGGATGCATTAATGGTGGAAGAAAAATACTTAGAAAAATTGCAAAAGCTTCGCCCAAGACAACCTCATTATCTATCGAGAAACAGGCATAAAGATTGCCATTTTGTAAAAAATTGGAATCTTATGGTCCCAGTTGAAATTTTAAGTAAATCCTGGGAGGAAGAACAATGAAATTAATAGAATCAGATATTCTGCCAATAGCTGAAAAAACCGGCTTTAGAATTGAAATGATTGAAAAAGTGCTTCTTTTGATTAATCTTCTTAACACTTTAAACTCTCATCCATTTTTAAAAGGAAAATGGGCTCTAAAGGGGGGAACTGCTTTAAACCTGTTTTTGCTTAACCTCCCAAGACTCTCTGTAGATATAGACATTAATTATATCGGTACAACGGACCGTGAGCAGATGCTTGCAGACCGGCCAGGTATAGAACAGGCAGCACAGGCCGTATTTTCCCGGGAAGGGTTTATTATAAAAAGGCTGCCTGAAGAACACGCAGGCGGGAAATGGCGTTTGGGATATCAAAGTATTACAGGACAGCCTGGCAATCTTGAGGTTGATCTTAACTTCATGTACAGGCAGCCTCTTTTTGATATTTCTATTGTTGATTCTTACCCATTTGGCAATTTTCAGGCTAAAAAGATACCTGTTCTTGATTTGCATGAACTTGCAGCCGGAAAACTTACAGCGCTTTTATCCAGAGGACAGGCCAGAGATCTTTATGACTGCTATCAGATTCTTAGCATGCATGATATTAAACACGACTATCTCAGAATAGCATTTGTTGTTTATGGCGGAATGAACCGGAAAGACTGGAGAACTGTATCAATAGAAGACATAGATTTTGATGCATCTGAACTGGCCAGACAATTAATGCCGACTCTTAATATAGAAATACAGAAAAAGAATATATCACCTGCTAAATTTGGAGAAAAACTTTTGAATAATTGCAACAAAGCACTATCTTTGGTACTGCCACTAAAAGATACAGAAATGGAGTTTCTAAATCGGCTTTTAGATAAAGGGGAGATCATTCCTTCAATTTTAACATCAGATAAAACGCTGATAAGAAATATTAAAAAACAGCCGCTCCTTGAATGGAAAGCATTAAATGTCAGGCAATATAAAAAGAAATAAACTGCATGGCATAAATCTATTTGAATTTTAAAAGTATTGGACAAAAACGTCTACATTTACTGATATGTGTATACGTTTTTGTCCATGATATTTTTTAGTATAAGAGCGCATAAAACCTCAAAAAAAGATAATAACCAATTTTTACGGAAATATTTTTAACTGAAATACACATTAAAAGCATTCTAAAATTATTCCAGATTTTAAATTAATAGGAAAATATTTACAATATTAATTGTTGTTAAGGCAACATTATGTTAATATTTACTAAGTGAAGGAAATAATATAAATTAAAATTTCAGAGCAAGTAGCAACTAAAAATGGGAAAGATCATATCAATAACAAATCAAAAAGGTGGAGTAGGAAAGACTACGACTACGTTAAATCTGGGAGCTGCTATTGCTGAGAAAGGAAAGATTGTCCTTTTAGTAGACTGTGATCCCCAGGCATCGCTGACTATAAACTGTGGAGTTGATATGAAAAATTTAGATAAATCTTTATATGAGGCGATAAATAGAGAAAATAATGATAAAGATTTAAATACCGGTGAAATCATACTTAAAACAAAAATTAAAAATGTAGATCTTATTCCTTCAAATATCGATCTTTCAAAAGCAGAAATTGAGCTTATGAATATGCTGGACAGGGAAAGGACATTAAAACACATCTTAGATCCCCTTAAAAATAATTACGATTATATTTTAATTGACTGTCCACCCAGCCTTGGAATTTTAACGATTAATGCACTTACTGCTTCAGACGAGGTCATCGTTCCGGTTGAAACTGACTACCTGGCTTTAAGGGGAGCTGAGATACTTATAAACCAGACTATAGAAAAGGTTAAAAGAAAGTTAAATAAAAAGCTGATAATTAAAGGCATACTTCCGACCATGCATAACGAGAGGACCATTCATGCCAGGGAAGTTCTGGGTACCCTAAAAAAATATTTTAAGGATATGGTTTTTACTACAGTTATAAAGGAGACAGTTAAGTTTAAAGAATCTTCTGTAGGCGGCTATTCAATACTGGAATACGCCGGTAGTTCAGATGCAGCGGAAGCTTACAGAAAGCTTTCCCGGGAGGTGATGGGTGGTGGCTAAAAAAAAGACTAGTGTAGAAGATACTGTTGCCGATTTTTTTAAGGAGAAGAAAAGACAGTATTCCAGTGATTTATTTGACGCAAGTAGTTTAAAGGGTCTAGTAAATATTTCCTTATCGCGTATCGCAAAAGATAAAAACCAGCCGAGAAAAACCATTGACAACAGGACCATAAAGGAGCTTGCCGGTTCCATAAAGGAGCAGGGGATTATAAATCCAATAACGGTTCGGCCGTACGGGAAGAAGTACGTAATAATAGCAGGGGAGCGCAGGTTCTTAGCGGCAAAGTTAGCAGGACTGAAAGTAGTTCCGGCACTTGTAAGAAAAGTATCTAAAAATGATGTGATGCTGATCTCACTTATTGAAAATCTGCAGAGGGAGGATCTTAATAGCATAGACCGGGCAGAGGGAATTAAAGCTTTAAAGGTAAACCTGGGTTTACCATGGACAGAGGTAGCCGGTAAGCTCGGCCTGTCAAAACAAAGGGTGCTGGACCTGGTGGGGCTGCTCAATCTTCCGGATGAAATTAAAGAGGATATCCGCAGTAGGAAACTAACCGAGAAGCACGGCAGGGCTTTGAGGAAATTAAAAGACAGTAAAGAAGAGGTCCTTAAGATTTCTAAAATTATAAAGGGAGAAAAACTCTCAGGAGATGAGACGCTGAAGCTCGCAAAAGAAGTTAAAAGCAGGTTTGGAAGCTGCAGGTTGGACCCGGGGGCAGAGACCTTTAGGGTTGAGCCAGGGCGGAATCATGCCTGGAAAGTAATTAAAGTTTGTGAAAATTTACTCTCAGAGATTAAAAATGCAAAGACCAGTTTTCCGCTCCATACGGAAATGACCGGAGAAGATAAGAAAGAACTAAAAGAAATGTTTTTAGCCGTTACCGGAGAAATTGAAGATTTTATTAGGACTTATAACTTATAAGAAAGGATATACATGCCATACATAGACACAATTGCTGAGATTTTAAGTGAAGTTAAAGTCTGGCTATATTCTTTGATTGGTGTTGTTACCATAGTCGTTATAATAATACAGGCATTTAAATACCAGGCTGGTGAAGCGGTTGAAAAACAGGAAGCGCTTAAAAACATAAGAAGGACAATTATGATGAGCGGGGGAGTATTCTTACTGGCCTGGCTAGCAGATTACGTCATAGGTAAAATGGCTGCTGTTTAACTTTTTACTTCCGGAGGCCGCCAGTTAGATGCAAATGATTGATTGGATAAAAGAAATCATATCTTCCCTGATATGGGACGGCATTGCCGGCATTGGCGAGAACCTTTTTGAGTTTTTCTTTAAATTTATAAATACACTGGTTGTCCAGCCCACCGAGCCCGGTAAATATATCACTAACTTTAGCGAGTACCTGAAAGGGGTACAGTATTTTGCGGGAGGGCTTCTTGTTATTTTTGTGATCTTGGCTGTTTTCAGGCAGATCTCTGGCATTATGTACCAGAGTGAGAAGTCCATGGGTACCTATTTTATCCATGTTACTCTTGCAGGGGGACTCATATATATCCTTCCAAAAGTTGTTACCAGTGTTTTACTGCCGCTAAACAATGCGCTTATTAATTTTATAGGAAGTGTTGGAGTAGACGCTTCAAGGATCGAGGAGTCTCTTAGTTCTGGCGGTGGATGGGGTGCGGTTACAAAAGAAGCCGGTATGTTTGCAATTATGTCTCTGGTTCTTACCATAGCACTGATTGCTCTGTGTATCACCGGAGCCATCAGGTATATAGAGACTCTGATTGCAATACTTATTTCCCCTCTTGTAGCCCTATCGGTAATAAACAGTAGCGACGGCCTCCAGATATGGATTAGAGAGGTAGTGGCTATAGTTTTTACCCAGACAATCCATTTTCTGATCCTGCAGATACTTCTTTCAATAATGGGAGGGGTGGAAAACATGGTGCTTGTGGTGATCCTCTCCATAGGTGCAGTTGCAGTAGGACTCCGGGGCCCGCATATAATACGCCAGTATCTATACAGAACCGGAACATCTTCTACCCTGGTTGCGTCAGCCGGTTCTGTTGGAAGAATAGGCATGATGGGTATGATGTTAAGAAGGTAGAGAAGATGAGTGAAATAAGCGAGAAAAAAAGAGAACTTCCAAGGCATGTTGACGGACGCATAATGATAGGGCCAGTGCCCATTAAGAACTTCTTTATCCTTCTCCCGATTGCAGTAGCAGTAGTTGTACTGGTTATAAGATATTTTAATCCGCCTGTATTTTTTGCAGGCTTTCTTTCTCTGGGGATCCTTATAGGACTTGCAAGCGAGTTTCACCAGAGGGAAACAGGTTTTTTGGTAGTTATGGATATTACTAGATACATACTGGAAGGAGAAAAATATTTTGAAAGGAACAGTAAAACTATTAGCTTTAGCAAAAGATTTACTGGGAATAAAATCAAATGAGAAAAAGGGCGGCAAAGGTGATTTTTCCCTTCCCATAAAAAGTATCGGGGACTTTATAGAAGGAAAAGACGGTACCTATAAGACAGTTTTAAAAGTAAGCCCTGTAAACGGAGAACTTTTATCTGAGGGTAGCCTTGAGATGATAAGTGACGCCATACAGGGGGCACTTTCCTCTTTCGATGGGAGGATAGGAATATATATCCAGTCAGAAAGCGTCAATATTGATACCAATATTTCAAACATTGAAAAATTTAAAACCAGTCTTAACTCCGAAATCAAGCTGGTACTCCTTGAAGAACAGAAAAAGCATCTCCTGTCTATGGCGGGAAGAAGCAAAAATGTCCTTAATTTTTACACGGTTTTTGAAGTAAAAGAGAAGGACTGCACCTCTGCACGTGAACTTCTAGGCGATGCTTACCAGTCTTTTAAGGGCGAGCTTGAATCCCAGGACATGTATGTAGATAAGCTCTTTGGAAAAGATATAAAAACACTTCTTTACCAGAGGATGAATCCGGAAAGCTCACAGGTTGAAGTTTGCAGGGAAGATTGGGAGCTTGAAAACATCCTTCCCGAGAACGCTAAAATTTATAAGGACGGCAGGCACATTGAAATAGAAAACAGAATCTACCGGTTTTATTCTATTATTAAATATCCGGCCACAGTTGAGAGGTACAGATGGCTGAGGAGAGTCTTTAACACAAAGGGCGATATAAATATTGCCATAATCCTAACGCCTAAAAACAAGGCTACAATAACCAGGGAGCTTTCAAAAGCCGTAAGCGAAATAGGGGCCAAGGCCCTTGACTCCAGGAAGGATGAAGCACTGCGCCAGAAATATCAGGCCCAAAAGGAAAGTGCCGTAAAGATGATAGCTGAGCTTGGAAATGATAATGTAAGCCTGTATGATACAAATATAACGATAGGGATATCCGCGCCGGACATAGGGGAGCTAAACACCCTTTCTAGTCTCCTTCGTTCAAAAATTTCAAGCACGTACTGCCAGGCAACAGAGTTAAAATATAAAGGTTATGACCCATATATAACCACCCTTCCAATACTTGCTGAAAACAGGATAACACAGAACTATGTATGGAACTTAACTACAAGGGATGTAGCTTCAATAATACCTTATGACTCCTCAGAGCTTATGGAGCCTAAGGGTATATTTATAGGGGAGAATGTCGTATCAGGCGGGCTTGTCATAATAGATACCTATAGTAAGATCTATAACAACCCCCACGAGTGTATAATAGCGGATTCCGGATCCGGTAAGTCCTTCAGGATAAAAACTGATGCTATAAGGCATGTACCCTACAGAGACTACATAATAATGTTTGATCTCGAGGGAGAGCTTTACTACCCCTGGGGGAAAAGATATAAGTTCAGTCCCACTTCAGGGACTGTCTCAAACCCATTCCATATAAGAAATACAGTAGTTGACAGCGATGATGCCGGTGATGATAAAAAAGATATAGGGACCTATCTTTCTACAAAGGTTATGGACTGCATAATGTTTTTCAGGTGGATACTGAAAGATTTAAAGCCCTTTGAGGAGGCACTTCTTGAAGAAGATATAAGGGACTCCTACGAGAGGCAAGGCATCAGTTTTAAAAGTAAAATACTGCCGGGGACTTTTCCCACTCTTAACACTCTAAAAGATGTAATGAAAGCTAAAATTAAAGACAGTAAAACTACTGCTAAGGCCAAGGAAGCAAGAGATAATATACTCTCGTCGCTCCAGCCGTATATAAGCGGTGCCTATAGTTATATGTTTAACGGCCAGACAAACTGGGACTACGATTTTTTTACTGTATTTGATATTTCAGGTCTGCCTGAAGCGGTTACCCAGCCGCTTTATGACATACTCTTAAAAGATACCTGGCAGTTTTGTAAGGTGGACAGGCTTAAAACTAAGAGGGTATATGTTGACGAAGCACACCAGTTTGCAGACCCTGCTAACCCCCAGACACTAAAGTTCCTCTCTAATTCGATTAAGAGAGGCAGAAAATATGGGATAAGTTTTGTTACCGCAACCCAGAACCTTCCTGATTTTCTTTCAATAGAGCGTTACGGGCAGGCAATAATAGATAATAGCTACTTCAAGCTTTTTTTCAGGATGGGGGAGACTGACATACCGGTTATTAAAAAACTTTACAGCTTTAGTGATCAGGAGCTGGCGATACTTAGGGGAAGCACTGGAAAGCGTAAAGGTGCAAAAGGAAAAGGAATTTTTATAGCAGGATCCCAGAGAGTGGTTATCCAGGTCAGGGCTTCAAAATATGAGCTTGAAATAGTTGATCCAATCCAGTACGAGGAAGTTTATGACAGAAAATCCAGGTTTGCTTTCAAATAAATAGTAATGGCCGAGCCTATAATAGTAACTAAAATATCAGTTTATACTGCCAGTTTTATTAAAAAATACTGGCACATAATTCTTATACTATTATTTATTGTTATACTTCTACCGATTCTTATATTTTCAATTGCAATTAATATTTTATTTCCCCAGGTAGATAGGGAAGAATTTAAGATCTATAAAGGATTAACTGAAGAAACAGACATAGAATGGGTTTCTTTTGTGGCTTATGATGTGGTAAGGCTTGATAATTACCTGAAAGAAAATAGGCCAAATGAAAACGTTTTTGATTTTCTGGTAGTGGATTTTAAAGAATACGAGATAATTGAGACGGAAGAGGAAATAATCAAAATAGTAGATGGTAAACCAATTACAGAAACTTTTACCCAAAAAGAATATAAAGTCATTAGAGAACTTGAACTGCAAGGTTACTTTCCGATTAAAGAGCTTCTTGAATCGTTAGAGTATGATACTTTAGAAGAAAATATGACAGTTAAAAATGTTACTGATTTTCTTAACGATCTAAATGAAAAAGAAGAATACGAAATTGAAACTATTGTACTAACAGACGAAGAAATATCCGAAGGATTTGATGAAAAACACAAAGAGTGGTTTTTTGCTTTAGTTGAGATTCTTCCGCTTTTGGACCCGACAGCTGATTTTGATCCTGATGAATTTATAATACCTGAAATCATAGATAATCCCGATATACCCTCAATCTGGCCGGCCAGTGGAACTGTTACTTCTGAATTTGGAGAAGTGAGACTAACTCATATTCACAGGGGAATAGATATAGCCAATAATACAGGTGCCCCAGTAAGAGCAACAGCCAATGGTACAGTAATTGCAGTTGGCACAAGTGGAAACTTCGGAAAAAGAATTATGATCTATCATGGAACAGATGGAAACGGCACTACATATGTGACTGTATATGCTCACTTAAGTGAGTTTAAGGTTGAGGTAGGGGAAAAGGTAGGCCAGGGAGATTTAATTGGTCTTATGGGAAATACGGGTGTAAGCACAGGTACTCATCTTCACTATGAGGTTAGGGTAAATGGAACACCAGTAAATCCGAGAATGTTTTTACCTTAAGATAATTATTAGAAGACCTTATTTTAATTATATTTTATACTTATGCTATAATTTTTAAAAATAAGAGAAAAGTATTAAAAAGGTACTGGGCAGGAAATATTAAAAATATCTTATTAACAAAATATTATGCCTAATATAGCATTATTCAATTTAGAGGTAAGCAATTTAAAGAATCTCGGTCAGGATCGAGCAGTCGAATGTGTAAGACGACTTTTATGGGCTGAAGCAGGCCGAGTTGATATTGGGAGAAACCTTATAAATGTTCCTCAGTGCATTAATGTTAGAGATGGTGGTATTGATGCCTTCATAAAGGATGCGAATCCAACTTCAGACGAAGTAATCCCAAAAGGGACGAGTGGTTTTCAAATTAAATCGTCTGATTTAAGGCCTGGAGATTGCAAAAAAGAACTTCATATTAGTAAAAACTTAAATAAACCATTAAAACCTAGAATAAAAAGAGTTTTAGACGATGGTGGAACTTATATTCTTATATTATTTGCTGATATAACAAGCCCAGAAGCTACTGGTCCTAGGGAGCAAGCTATCAGAGATGAATTAAGTCGACTTCATTATTCAAATCCAAAAATACGGCTTTATACAGCAAGCCAACTAATTGGGTTCATAGAGCGTTTTCCTTCTCTAATTTCATGGTTTAAAAATGACTCAAGTTATTGTTTGCCATATGAATCATGGGCGGAACGTAGTGATATTAAGAAACCTAAATCGTTTGTCTTTGACAAAGAAAGAAAAAAATTTTCTGAAGAGATAGCAAATCAATTAAGAAATCCGGGTGGTCAATGTATTTGTTTTAGGATTATAGGACTTTCAGGCATAGGCAAAACTAGGTTTGTTTATGAAGCATTAGCATCTGATGATTTCAAACAAAGAGTTATTTATTTAAACGCAGATTCTTTTAAATTTTCCCCTTTATATCAAACTTTACAAAAAGATTCTAACTTATCTGCAATTATGGTAATAGATGAATGCGATATCCAGCAGCATGATGATTTCGTACGCTCATTTTCTGCTAGAGGTGATCGCTTAGCATTATTTACATTATCTTATGAAATTGGAAATGTTCCACCACCTTCTTTATCTTTTAAAATTAATAAACTAAGCCAAGAATCTATTGAAAGCATTCTTAGCGCTGAAGTGCCAGCTTTGCCAAAAAACGTAATCAAGAGATTAAGCCAATTTGCTGATGGGTATCCTCGTATAGCAGTTTTACTAACAGATAGTTATCTTGCTAATAAGAATAGCAATCAAAGAGATTTTTTGGATGTAAGTGATGAGGCTCTAATGAACCGTTTAATTGGCAGTCGGAATACTAATTCTGACCATTTTAAAAAAACCAAGAAAG
>Ga0315546_1002287_pt1 | contig 11205 bp, 12 predicted proteins | sample SalMarSW160170MG_FD_203833 | JGI IMG/M metagenome (GOLD analysis project Ga0315546, IMG submission 203833) | Salt marsh sediment microbial communities from the Plum Island Ecosystem LTER, Massachusetts, United States - Salt Marsh Sediment SW1601-170 ... | reverse complement strand
TTTGCGGGTGCCATAATCCTCTTGTGGGTGTGCGCCGACGAAGAGTTCCAGGTGCGTAACCGCAGAGACGGCTATGTGTTTCTTGCGTCCGAGTCCGCGTGTGAAACGTACTACGTCTCGCCAGCCACGCAGGTATCGCATTAACACTCCTGTGTCCAGCAGATACCTGGGAGCAGCCATTTCACACCCTGGAGAAGTCTGGGACGGTCCAGCTGGCGCGAAACTCCCGCAGCCAGCGGTCTATGTCCTTGTCCGTGGCGAACTCAGGGTAATCCTCGTCAGACCAGATGCCCGCTGTCTCCTCCAGCACCGCCAGCGTTTCCTCTTCCTCCAGTCGCTCCCGGAGCACCTCGGCGACGAAGGCGCTGCGCTGGCGTGGGGGCACCAATGTCTTCAATCGCTCCACCAGGGTTGTAGGAAGTGAAAGGGTGATTTTCGTGGTTGTCATAAACCCACCTCATGTATACCACCAACTTGCCTTGATTATACCACCATCCGCCGCGCGGGACAATCGGGGGGTGAACAGAAGCTATTCACCGACAGGCAAGGCGTCCAGCGCTACTGGCAGATCGGCCAGGTCGTCGAGAACGTGGCCCAGGGGGTGGGCGTCCACAGCCTGGGCGCACCAGGCGGGGGTGTACGGCGTGCGGACGAGGAAGAATGGGATGCCCATCATCAGCGGCAATGCGCCGGGCAGCGACAAAGTGTCGGCCACCACCGCCAACTGCAAATCGTCGTCACCGGCCTGGATCAGCGCCCGGTAGTAGGCCGGCCGGCGCAGATCTACCCGGTATTTCTCGGACACTGGCCAGATCTGGATCTCGCCCAGCTCTGGATGCAGAAAGCGATGCGTCCAATCGGGGTCCATCTCGTACTGGCGCGTGTCACCTAGCACGATGCTCTCGCCGTCCAGCGCCAGCGTCGCCAGGAGGCGGCGCACCTTGTCGCCCAGCGAGTTGGTGAGAATGACCGGTGTGCGGTCGTGGTGCTCAATCAGGGAAGCCAGCACGTCGCGGGCAGCGGGTCGAAAAGCGGGAGGCAATTCGGCTGTGTGGCGGTGAAACAAATAGTTGGTGCAATCCACTACTGGGTCGTACTCGGTCTTTGGAAAGGCGATGGCTACAGCCTGGGCGTAAGTCGGGTTTTCGCGCAGCATCACCTGCAGCGTCGTCGTGTTGAGGATGAAAGCGCCCTCGTTGCAGTAGGAAGCGATGAGGCCGTTGACCTCCCACCAGTAGCGGTGCGGTGCTTGCAGCAGGCGCGTCCGCGTAGCCTTGTAGTCCGCAGCCAACTGCTGGCGCGGCGCGTGGATAATCTCATTCGACAGCGTGTCCAGCGATTTTCCGGCCAGCGAATTAACCTGCGTTTCCTCGGCAGTCAATGTGCCATCAAAATCTATGATTACTTTCAACTTTCGGGACAACCTCCGGTATCCTCCTTGCTGTCTGACGGATGGAATCTCGACAGTGGGACTCTCATCCTACCGCACCACTGGCGAGCAGCACGGTGAATGTCGTCAGGAACCAGTGGATCAGGAATGGGTAAAGGAACGAACGGGTGCGCCAGGCAACGTAGCCGAACGCACTGCCGCCAAGGATGCAACTCAGTGTCTCCAGTTCTGGCTTGCCGAAGTGGGCGGTGGTGAAGGGGATGGCCTGGAGCAGGATGGCGTAGGGGCCGCAGACCGGATAGAGTGCGAACAGCAGGAAGCCGCGGAACAGAAACTCCCAGCCGAATAGATCCAGGGCGATATCGAGTGCGAAAGGTATGGCGGAATTGGCCTGGGGTGCGTAATAGCTCCGGAACTCCTCGGTGCGAGCCACAAACGGCATCACGAGTGCCATCACGCCGCAGCCCACCGCCGTGAGTGCTAACCCTGCCTTCCAGTCGCCCAACCGGAAGCCGTACCTGGTGGGCGACTCGTGGAAGACGAGCAGGATGATGAGCAGCGGCACGCCCAGGTATAAGAGCAGCCGGTCGCAGGCCTTGTAGTGGAGGATGCGGTGGTAGTGATTTATCACCATCGTCAATGTGGAGACGACGATGGCGGTGACGACTTTCCAGTCCACACGATTCTTCATCGCTGCCCTCGTACTTCGGCGTCAAACCGCTTGAAGAAGCCGACCATATAAGCGTGACGTTTCTCAGCAATGGCCCGGCCGGTCGGGGTGAAGAGCCGCTCCTTGATGCGGGAGAGTTTGACGATGAACTCGTGGACCGGGGTGTGCTCAGCCGGATCGTCACCCTCCTCCAGCCAGCGGGCCACATCCACGGTCTCGACGGGAGCCCACAGTCGCTGTCCGCGAGCACCGCCGTAAGCGAAGGCCCGCGCCACTCCCACCGCGCCGATAGCGTCTAGTTTGTCGGCGTCGAAGAGCACCTGTGCCTCCAGCGTGGCCGGTTCTGGGCCGGTGCGGAAGCGGTGGGCGGCGATGGCGTGGGCCACGGCCTCGACCTTTTCTGCGGGCTGACCAGCCAATATCTCCCGCGCCCGGTCGGCAGCGTGTACGGCGTGGTCGAGCCCATCCGCCTCGGCCTTTTCTCGCCCTACATCGTGCAAGAGCGCCGCTGCGCGCACCACTTCCAGATCGGCTCCCTCCGCCCGGCCGATGTGCTCCGCCAGCGCCAGCACCCGCAGCACGTGGTCGAAATCGTGTACCGCGTCGGCGGCCTCGTAATAGCGCCGTGCCTCAGCGATTGTGATCAACGCCTTGTCTTTGCGTCAGTAGCTCTGGGTTGACCGAGAGCAGTTGATAGACCTCGTTCACGTCACGGCGGGTGAGCAGGCCGAGAAATTGCTCCCCATCCATCACGGGCAGTGCATCAAGCCCTGACTCCGTCATCTGCCGGTGGACTTCGAACAGCTCATCGTCTAGCCCGACGGCGGGGAATTTCGTCTGCATCACCTCTCGCACCGGTGTCTCCGGCCGGTGCTGCTTGAGGGCCCGGATGACGTCGGTGTGCGTGAGTAAGCCCATGAGTCGCTCCCCATCGCAGACGGGAAAATCGGCCTGAAAACTCTCGAGGGTGAGGTCGGTAGCGTGGCTGACCGGATCATCGGGGGAGAGGGCCAGAGCACGTCGGGAGAAGGCGTGACGCACCCGCAGGCCCTGAAGTATGTCCCTGACGTGGACCATGCGCCCCTCCTGGGCAGCCCCGGAGTACACGAAGATGGCGATCAGAATCCACAAGAAATTACTGGTCAGCAGACCCAGCAACCCGAGGAACCAGGCCAGCCCCTGACCCACCCTGACAGCCAGCGCTGTAGCACGGGCGTGAGACATCACTGTCGCCAGCAGTGCGCGCAACACCCGCCCACCATCCATCGGAAACGCGGGGATGAGGTTGAAAGCGGCCAGCCCGAGGTTGGTGACGATGAGGTAAGGGAGGGTGTCCTTCCAACCCAGGCGTGCGGGGGTCGTCAACAATTTCCGCAGACCTTGGCCTAAATCCATGGGCAAGAGCATGCCGGCCACGATCAACAGCACGGCGATGACGACGTTGCTCAGCGGGCCGGCAATGGCCATGAGGAACTCCTGAGCCGGGCGCTCAGGCAGGCGATCCGTCTGCGAGACGCCGCCCAATGGCAGGAGGACGATGTCGCGCACCGGGAAACCCATACGGGCCGCCGTCAGGCTGTGTGCCAGTTCGTGGATCACGACGCAGATGAACAACATCAGAGTGACAACGACGCCGAAAGCGGCCCCTGAGAGCGAGAAACCTCCCGTGTTCAGGTAGCCGAACTGCGCGGCAGCCAACACCAGGATCAGCGGAAAGGTGATGTGCATCTTGATCTCGATGCCGCGCACTGTGAGAAGCTTAATACCGGTCATTCCGATCCTTTCTGAGAATATTGTGAGGTGTAACACGTCACGCATAGCATAGCATAGCATACTGCCAGGAAGATGTCAATTGCGTGGGGGGGGGGCAGAAGATGGAAAAACGTCTGCCAATCGGGAATGGTGCTGGCAGTACGTCTTCCCCGCCAGGAGCCTTTCAAAAGACCCTCGCAGTGGCGTCATACGCCGCCATCACCTCGGCGAAAGCGGCCTGCAAAGGGCCGTCTGAAAAGCGGCCCAACTGGCGGGGATAGACAAACCCATCAGTTGCCACACCTTCCGCCACAGTGATCGGCCCGCTGTGGATCACAGGAACAGCTCCATAAAAATCTCGTCCTCGTACTGCCCATCAATCTTGACCTGGCGTGCCAGCACCCCTTTGGGGACAAAGCCCAGGCTGCAGTAGAAATCCTGGGCGCCAGCGTTGCCCGCCCGCACATAGATAATGGCCTTCTCGTAGCCGTTGGCACGGGCGAAGTCGAGGACGTACTCCGTCAGGCGACGACCGACCCCCTTCCGTCGCCATTCGGGTAGGATAATGGTGCCCAGAACACCGACGTGATCAAAGGAGTCGGTGTACTTCGCCCAGAGATCCAGAGACTGAAAGCCGACGGCACGGCCATCCACTTCCGCCAGGAAGATGCCCTCGCGGTTGGAGAGGGAGGCGATGTAATCCCGCTCTTGCTGGGGCGTGAAGGGGCGATTCACGGCGGTGTAGACCCGCTCCGCGCAAACGACCTCCCAGGTGGCGGAGACGGCCTCGGCGTCATCAGGCATAGCACGGTGTATGGTGATCCGCATTAGTGTCCTCCTGTAGAAAGGGGGCATCCCCCGTCTTATGGCATATTCTGTGCGTTATTCTAGCACACTTTGTCTGGCGTTCAAGGCTCCAGAGTTGGTGATTCCCCACAACGTAAAGGGCTCGGTCGGGAAACCTTCGCTCATCAGGAGTGAGCTGAGAGTAGGGCAAGATGCCATCTTGTCCCACTTAAGCTCCCTCTGCGCGCTCTGCGTCTCGGCGGTGAGATGTGGGTAATCACCAGTCCAGGCTTCCTGCTTGTTGACTTCCCTGCAAAATTGGGCTATACTGGATACGCAGCAGGAAATAAGAACGGTTCGATAGAAGGAGAGCTGAAATGGATGACTCTGTGCTCTGGGCCACGGCGCTTTGGAGCGGTGTACTTGGTCTTCTGCTCCTCGCAGTGGCGGGCGTGGTGGCGGTATACTTGAACACCAGGGCGCGCAAGGCCAGGGATGTAGACTCCGCTGACACATCCCAGTCGCACGCCAGGGATGCAGCCCCCGCTGACAGAACCCGGCCGCCCGCTGGCTCGTCCAACGCGCAGCGTGCAACCGTCAGGAGTCCCTGGACCTGGGTCAAGGCCTGGTTCTTCGCCTTTGTTCACGCAGGCACAGTCAGTTTGGTGCTTGGTGGGATAACATTTTTTGAAGACCTCGCAAAAGCCAGCGATGAGATCCAACGTACAGGCGCAGTGACGTTCCCAAAACAACTTTTGCCGGGAACATTGTCTGGACCCACGTCTCTACGACGTCTCTCTCAGCCCTCTGGCGACTTGTCAAGGAGTGATGATCATCGTAGTGACGATCTCCGGCACGAAGCGACTGGCGCTGACGTCGAGGGCGAGGGCCTTGAGCAACCCGGAGCACCTCCTCCTGATGCGGTGGGGTGGGAGGTGGTGGGCCTGGTAAACGAGGTGAGTGCCGGCGGTGAGTAGCAACTGCCCGGCCAGGCGGGGCCTTTGAAGGGGGTCTTGCCGCCGGGGTATTTGCAGGACACGTTTTGAGAGCTGATTTGCCGCCCGCGCCGTCCCGTGCTACAATGTATTTTGCTATGGCGCGAGTTATCTTTATGGGTACGCCTGATTTCGCCGTACCGGTGCTCACGGCGCTGACCGGCGCGCACCAGGTGGTCGGCGTCGTCACGCAGCCGGATCGTCCGGCTGGGCGCGGGCGGCGGCTGACACCGTCGCCAGTCAAGCAGGTAGCGCTGGAGCGCGGCCTGCCGCTGGCTCAGCCACAATCGCTGCGCACGCCGGGGGCAGTGGCGCAACTGGCGGCCTGGGAGCCAGAGGTCATCATCGTGGCGGCCTTCGGCCAGATCCTGCGCCAGAACGTGCTTGACTTGCCCCCACATGGCTGCCTCAACGTCCACGCTTCGCTGCTCCCACGTTGGCGGGGTGCAGCCCCGGTGCCGGCGGCCATCCTGGCTGGTGACGAGGTCACCGGTGTGACGATTATGCAGATAGATGCTGGACTGGATACGGGGCCTATCCTGGCCCAGCAGGAGGAGCCGATCTGGCCCGACGACACACGGGCGATATTGGAGGGACGGCTGGCGCGCCTGGGTGCCGCATTGCTGGTGGAGACGTTGCCGGCGTACCTGGCAGGGGACAGGCTGTCCCGGCCCCAGCCGGAGGAGGGAGTGACCTACACGGAGCAATTGCACAAGGAGGACGGTCTGCTCGACTGGTCGTTCCCGGCGGCCGAGTTAGACCGGCGGGTGCGAGCGTTCACGCCCTGGCCGGGTGCGTTCACGACGTGGCGCGGGCGACGGCTCAGAGTGTTGCGGGCCACTCCGTTGCCCGGCTGGCGGGGGGACGCGCCACCGGGCACAGTGATTGCCCTGGTGGACGGAGTGGCCGTCGCCGCGGGCGGAGGGGCGCTGCGCCTGGAGGAGATGCAGTTAGCGGGCAAGCGACCAATGGATGTCGCGCCCTTTATTCGAGGCCAGCGCGATTTCGTGGGCAGCCGGTTGGGGGTGGCAGAGAAATAGCAGACAGGGCGAGGGTGTATCCTCGCTCTGTTTGTTGAAGCAGGATATTGGCCACGGTAGATGCGTTGGTTTCCTATTCTATCATGGCGTTTGCATAATAAGGGCGCACAGTGGTATAATCTGATGCGTAAAACGTAAGTCGTTTCATTGGCTCACAGGCACCAGCAACTCATTGTCACGATTCAGATAATAGTGGGGGGTAGAGTATGTCCGGTCACAGCAAATGGTCCACCATCAAGCACAAGAAAGCCGCCACGGATGCCAAGCGGGGCAAACTTTTCACCCGGCTGGCGCGGGAGATCACCATTGCGGCGCGTGAGGGGGGCGGCGACCCCGAGGTAAACTTCGGCCTGCGCCTGGCCATGGACAAGGCCAAGGCCGCCAACATGCCTAAGGATAACATCGGACGTGCCATCAAGCGCGGCACCGGGGAACTCAAAGGCGAGGAGTTGGTGGAGGTGGTGTACGAGGGGTACGCGCCTCACGGGGTCGCTCTGTTAGTAAAGGTGCTTACCGACAACAGGAACCGCACCGTCGCTACGGTCCGCCGTATTCTTACCCGGCAGGGTGGGACGTTAGCCGACGTGGGCGCCGTTGCCTGGCAGTTCGACCGCAAGGGATACATCGCGATTGCGCCTGATGGGGTGGATAAGGACACTCTCTTTGAAGCCGCGGTGGAGGCAGGAGCTGAGGACGTCGTGTTTAGCGATGACCTGATCGAGGTCTACGCCGAACTGGATACTTTCCAGGCGGTGCGGCAGGCACTGGAGGATGCAGGCATTCATTTTGAGAGGGCCGAGTTGGTGATGATCCCCAAGACGACGATGCAACTGGCGGAGAAGGAAACTCTTCAGGTGATGGGGATCATTGATGCGCTGGAGGAACTGGACGACATCCAGCAGGTTTATTCTAACCTGGACATCAGCGACGAGGTGATGACCAAATACGAGGCGGCGGCCTGACCCTGGATGCGCGTACTCGGCATTGACCCTGGCACCGCCATCACGGGCTACGGTGTGGTGGAGGAGGTGAAAGGGGACTTGAAATCGTTGGCGTTCGGGGTGATCAGGACGCCAGCCAGCCAACCCCTTCCCGTTCGCCTGCAGTCCATTTATCGGGCGGTGAGGGAGCTGGCGACGGAGTGGGAACCGGCTGCGGCCGCGGTGGAGGAGCTCTTTTTCAGCAGCAATGTGCGCACGGCGATGAGCGTGGGACAGGCACGGGGGGTGGCGCTTCTGGCCCTGGCCGATGCAGGCCTCACCGTGGCCGAATACACACCGCTGACGGTCAAGCAAGCGGTGACCGGGTATGGGAACGCGGACAAAGCACAGATGCAGGAGATGGTACGGTTGTTATTAGGGCTGGCAGAGGTGCCGCGCCCCGACGACGCTGCCGACGCGCTGGCGGTCGCCATCTGCCATCTTCACTCAGCACGCCTGACCGGGCTCTCCGATAGTTCCCTTCCCCCTCATAGGGGGAAGGGATGGGGATGGGAGTCCAAATGATCGCCAGGCTCAGCGGGACGGTGTGGAATATCGGAAAGAGCTACGTGGTGGTCCGTGTCGGAGGGATAGGCTTCCATGTGCATGTGCCCTCCGATGTCCTGGTGCAACTGGATGGCGTGGGCCAACCAGTGGAGTTATTCACCCACCTGCATGTGCGTGAGAACGAACTGGCGCTCTATGGCTTTCTCACGGAAGAGGAAATGACGCTGTTCGAACTGTTGCTGAGCATATCCGGGGTTGGCCCAAAAGTCGCGCTGGCATTGCTGGGCACTGTTTCGCCGGATACACTCCGCCAGGCCGTGGTACAGGAAGAGCCGGGCCTGCTATCCCGGGTACCAGGCATTGGGCCAAAAACTGCCCGGGCGATCATCTTTCATCTGAAGGACAAGATCATCCTCACCGGTGTGGAAGCGGTGCCCATGTTGAGTGATGCGGACACCGAGGTCATTGCCGCGCTGACCGGCCTGGGCTTCAGCCTGGTCGAGGCGCAGGCGGCGCTTCAGAGCCTGCCGAGAGATGAGAGCTTGCCTCTCGAGGAGCGAGTGCGCCAGGCGTTGGCTTACTTCGCCGCGCCCTGATCGGAGGGACGACAGTGGCACAAGATCAGGAATCAGAGAAGCGTCGTGGGTGGCTGCAGCAAATTCGCCGCCTCTTTGCTCTCAATATCCGAGGCAAGATCGTCCTGCCCTATCTGATCCTTACGCTGAGCGTAGCGATCATTGGCATCTATGTGGTGACCAGCCTGGTTGCCGGTTCCCTCGATGAGCGGTTGACCAATCAGTTGCTTGAAGCAGGGCGGGTGGTTTCGGACAGTATGGTGCGCTGGGAATCGGATCACCTGGAGTCAGCGCGAGCAATAGCCTATACAGTAGGGCTGGCTGAGGCTTTGCAGGCTGGCGATCGGGATAGGGTACTTGCACTGGCTCAACCGACGGCCTTTGTCCGGGGGGTAGAGTGCCTCATCATTGTTGACACACACGGCCAAGAGGTGCTGCACATGTTGCGAGAGGGTGATGGCTTGCATGAGCTCGTGGAGGGGCAGTTTGACACCTCGGGGCTATGGATGGTGCGGGCGTTGCTCGAGGCCGGCGATCCAGATGGGCCGCCAAAGCGTGGTCTGGTGTTCCACCCGGCAAAACAGTGTTACTACCACTTTACGGCTATCCCTGTTGGATTAGAGGACAGAGTGGTGGGTGTGGTCATCGTTGGTACCTCGCTCGACACGCTGCTGCCTCGCTTCAAGATCACTTCTCTGGCTGATGTGGTCATCTATCTTGATGGCGGCCGGGCCGTTGCCACCACCTTTGCGTTCATCGAGCAGTCCGTTGACACGGCTACCCTACTGGATGAGCTCTCGACCACGCCGGCATTGTATGAAAGTGCCCTGTACAGCACAGGTTCCACCGTAGGGGAGAACGTCCGTATTCGTGGCCGTTGGTACCGCCTCGCCCGCGGGTCTCTTCGCGTGGGCGACGATATTTTAGGAGTTTTCGCCGTCGCCTTGCCCTCGCACTTCATCGTCGAGGCTGGAGCCACCAGCCGCAATACCTATGCATTGATCTTCACTACTGCGATGGCGGGCGTCATATTGATCGGGTACCTGATCTCTCAGCGTATCACCAGCCCTCTCAGTCGCCTGGTACATACATCACAGGCTGTGGCGGACGGAGACCTTAAGCAGCGCACCGGCATCGTGAGCGCGGACGAGATCGGGACGTTGGCCACGACCTTCGACGAGATGACGGGGCGATTGTCGGAGCGAACTCACGCGCTGGAGGAGGCAGCCGGTCGCATGCGGGCGATCCTTTCCAGCATTGGTGATGGCGTGTTGCTGGAGGACGTGGAGGGGAACTTTATTTCGCTGAATATAGCAGCTGAGGCCATGCTGGAGGAGATGGCAGCCAATTTTCTGCTCGGCCCACTGCGCGATCTATCCGCAGGAGATTATGACCAGATTTTGGATATTCAACCGAGTCCCTGGCTCCTGGACCATCGGCGCTTCCAGGTGGACAAGAAGGTGATCAGTGCTCACTCCGCAGCCGTCCGAACGGACGACGGCGAGTGCCTGGGCACCGTGATTGTGATGCGGGACGTGACGGCCGAAGTCGAGGCGGAACGGCTCAAGGATGCTTTTATCACTCACGTCTCGCACGAACTGCGCACGCCGTTGACGGCGATCAAGGGTTACAGCGATCTCCTGCTCTTCGGCGTTGGTGGGGCCCTGGACGAGGAACAGCATAGTTTCCTGGAGATAATCGGCCGTAACACTGACAACCTGGTGGCAATGGTCAATGAACTGCTGGACTTTTCGGAGATGGAGGCGAGGGGGCGGCTGGGGTTGCTGAAATGTCCGATGTATCTATCCACCCTTGTCGAAGATGTGGTCGAGGAATGGCGTCCGCGGATGGACGAGAAGGGCTTGACATTTCAGGTGGATGCTCCTGCTGACCTGCCTCCAGTAGAGGCAGACGCCAGACGTCTACGCTGGGCACTCATCCACCTGGTGCGCAATGCCTGGCAGTACACACCGGCTGGCGGTAGCGTGACCCTGCGACTGTCTGAACGCGACGATCAGGTGAAACTCGACGTCATAGACACCGGGGTAGGTATCTCAACTGAAAACCAGAAGTATCTCTTCGATCGCTTCTACCGGGTCACGAACATGCCGGCAGACGACGTGCGGGGTTTTGGCATGGGGTTGTATGTGGCCAGGGTAATTGTCGAGGCACACGGAGGGGAGATCCTCGTCGTCAGTGAGGAGGGAGTCGGTAGCACGTTCAGCGTGATTCTTCCGGCGCTGCGGGATTATGAGGACGAGAAGGGCGCAGATTGAAGTGTCGTGACGGAGAGCGAATAACGTGGCTACAAGGGGGCCTCAGAGCAACCGTGACAGAGACCGGGAACGGCGCGATTTGCTGGTGTTCTTCCTGATACTGCTGCTGGGGTTCGCCTGTCTCCTGGCCACAGCACGGGTGGCGGTCAGGCTGGACCGTACCTGGCAAGTCTCTGCCAATATGCTCTCCGAACTGAATCCGGATGAGGACCTCGACACTGGAGAGGTGCGCAT
>Ga0315546_1002284_pt1 | contig 11207 bp, 6 predicted proteins | sample SalMarSW160170MG_FD_203833 | JGI IMG/M metagenome (GOLD analysis project Ga0315546, IMG submission 203833) | Salt marsh sediment microbial communities from the Plum Island Ecosystem LTER, Massachusetts, United States - Salt Marsh Sediment SW1601-170 ... | reverse complement strand
GGAACACAGGAAGTGATAATCACACATACTCTTACCTTTGAGATTAAAAATTCTTTTCTGGAATTATCGGCATGTGAACTCATAAACAACCTCTTTCTTAAGATCGATTATCAGTCAAAAAACTACAAAATTTTAGGGTGTAGTTTTCATTCTACGTAAAATCATTGTTTATGCGGATCGTTTAAGTTGAATATATTGTTTCCAGAATACATCCCATCTGCTCGATTTAACAAAGCATCGCAAATACAGAATGCGCTGTCCACCCAGACGAGACCATCGCATGCCGCTACGGCACAAACGCGTTTTTACAATGCTTTTGCAAGCAGCCTCAACCGGGCCACTGCCTATCGGCAGACCACGCACAATAAAATCAGCGTAGCTCATCCGATCCTTATTACGTCTGAAAAAGGTTCTCTCTGTTTCCAATTTCTCCTGACGACTTTTAGACAGGCCTATATTTTGAGAATAATAGCTTATCGAACGCAAAACGGACTCGGCTCCATCATCATCTTCGAGAAGCTTCTTGCGGTATTTATTGTACCAGGCATTGCTCAAATCGCTGCTTTTGCCAAACAACGCTTCGCTGGCTTTCGAGAGATGTTCGGTTGTATGATAAAAATCAATCAGTTTTTCATAGTCATCATACATCTGATTGTTTTGTGCGTAAGACCAGATAGAACGATGGCCATCACACAAAAATATTTTCGTTGTACCCGGCGGAGCCTTTTCTTCTGCGGCAAGTATTTCTCGTTCAAACTGCTGCTTAAATATTACCGCCCGCTGTTGAGGCATTCGAGCAACATAATGCGATTGCAGTCTTTGAGGTTTTTCTTCCTGTCCGGATGGCAATGCGTAACAGGAAATCGCTCCTGCCATAGCATTTCTATAAGCGGTATTTTCGCTCGAAGAGGCCTTGAGGCCAGGACGCTGTGCCGGACGGCCCTGTTGGACGCCCTGTTCCCGCAAAAGAACAAACACGCCGTCCACGCTGGCTACAAGAACATCAGTCTCTTCCGGAAGCTGTTGCGAGTCCTGAACGGCCTGCATAATTGTATCAGCGTGCGTTTCCACAAAATCGCCGATATTGTTGGTAATATTCTTGATGGCCGTTGCCGATGGATGAAACCATGCGCATTTTTCAAACAGTTGTTCCGTTTCACCAGCGGTCAGGTGAGCCATGGAAAATGCAACTGCCTGACGTACATCTTCAGTGGCGAATTCATCTTTCATCCCCCAAAAATCATCCAGCGGACAATAAGACTTTCCTCCAGCATCAGCTTGATACAGCGAGCGAGTTATCTGCATTGTGCCAAAGGGCGTCAGGAGGCTTTTGGGGCTGGCCATTTTCCAGCGGAGTTTCTGGCCATTGACATCCAGTATCGGCTCCTGAAGGTCATAGGATTCGATAAACGTTTGATAAGCTCGTCGGCCTGCTTCGGAGAAAGCGTCCTTCAGAGCAGCAGAAAATTCCAGAGCAACATCAGCGGTCAATTGGCTGGTGTCGGCTTTGCCGGCAAAATCTTCCATTTTTTGTTCAAAAACATTCATTGCAAGCTTAACAGCTTTTTGTATAATCATTTTTGGACTCCTTTTAATTTGCTTAACTATTTTTGTTACAATTACTTATAGTATAAGCAACGGAGTCCAATTTTTATCATATTTTACGTAAAACGGAAACTACACCCGTAGCAAATGTTAAAAATATCTTGTTTGAAAATGTTATAGTAATTTAATAGAAACGGCACTAGATTCCCCATAATGGCCAGGTGACCTGCCAATCTTAGAGAACTTGGACTGCATCGAATGCGGCCCTTGAGCCGCAACATTAGATGGCTACAAACAGCTATATTCGAGAGTTTAAAAGATCATGCTCCGTAGAAAAGATCAGAAGTTGTCATTTCGACCGAAGCCCCTGTGTCTTCTGTCGAAGACAGAAACAGGGGCGAAGCGGAGAAATCTGCACACAAAGTAGATTTCTCGACTCGCTCCCCTGCTTTCTTGCGAAAGCAAGAAGGGGAACTCGCTCGAAATGACGGTTTACAGTGTTTTTTTCAAAGCATTATCAAATTTGAAGGAGATGTATTATGAAAACAAAATTGTTTTTAATTCCATGCTTGCTATTGGCCAGTCTTTTTATTTGCTCCACTTTAATTTCGGCTGATAATCCGCAAAGCAGCACGAGTACGGAGCTCAAGCCGATACAGCTTTTGCCCCCACAAACGGATGGCGGCAGGCCCTTAATGCAGGTATTGAAAGACAGAAAATCTTCGCGCGAATTTGGTACGGAGAAGCTGCCTCCACAAGTGCTTTCAAATTTGCTTTGGGCGGCGTTCGGAATAAACCGCCAAGATTCGGCAAAGCGTACCGCACCATCCGCGATGAACTGGCAGGAAATCGATGTCTATATCGCAATGGCCGAAGGCCTTTACCTTTATGATGCAAAGACACATACATTGCAGCCGATTCTGGCGGAAGACGTCCGGGCTGCGGCCGGCATTCAGCCCTTCGTCAAGGATGTGCCTGTGAACCTCATCTACGTGGCGGATTTCACGAAAATGGGAAAAGCTACAAATGCCGATAAGGTTTTTTATTCAGCCGCTGACACAGGCTTTATAGCTGAGAACGTTTATTTATTCTGTGCATCCGAGGGATTGGCGACGGTTGTGCGTAATCTAATTGATAAGCCTGCTCTGACAAAAATTATGAAACTGCGACCGGAGCAGAGGGTCATCCTCGCACAATCGGTGGGCTATCCGAAAAAGTAGCCATTGAGAAAAGCAACAACCGCGTTGGGCGTGACATTTAACATAACAAGCTGATAAAGATCTAAGTTTATCGTAAAGAATTGATCGCACGAATAGTCCGCCAGAAATGGATGTACATCCTATGTTAAAAAGTTTACTCCTCCCAACTCATCCTCCTTACTCATCCTTTCATTTGGCCTTAATACGCCTGCGGCGTATTAACTATCAATCGCAGGAAAAAAAGCTCATACGTAAAGCGCGTACCTGTGGCAGTCCTAGGGACTCCTTACGGAGAGCTACGCACTTTACGTATACTATATGTGAATGCGAAAAAAAGATTTATGCTAATCATAGAAATTAAATGTGCCCAGAAGCAACCAACTATAGAACAGTGGGTAAGCTTCGCTTGTCCCTTCGATTTGGTTCGACTCTTTCGACTACGCTCAAGACAGGTTCGCTTACCAAAGGTCACTCAAAGCCTTCCCTGAGCTTGCCGAAGGGGCAGGCCCGCCAGAGGTGGGTAAACCTTTGTCCTCTTTTTTCGAGCATCGGGTATCAGGCCCGTCCTGAGTCCGTCGATTCGGCACGCCGGATTCGTGACGAACCGGGTCGAAGGACATCGGGCATCGTTATGAAGCAAATGTAGTGCCAGAGAGAGATTTTTTTTTGACAAGTCAAATACAAAATTGTAGATGTGCTTAAAAGTGCTAAAAAGTTGATAATATTTGATCAAAATGCGCTTGTTTTTGCAAATTTGCGCTCATTTTTGCACAGTTTTTGCACTTTTTGCTTTTGCTCTTAAGCTTTTATGCCTGATGCACTTATAACTATTTTCCGAAAATGTCCCACAAACTAAATGTCCAAACCATATTGGATATTCTCGCTCCGACGAGTCCGCTTCATGATATATAGGTGAAGCCTGATATTAAAATATAGAAGCATCTGTCTCGCCGGAAAGTTACCTATTCTATTACAGAATTATTTCTGCTGTTTTTAACTCATATCAGCCGAAAAATATATCCAGACATCCGGATTTTGATTAACTAATAAGTTTTGCCTAAGTCTATTAAAGGATTATGGTTACAGTAACAAAAAGAAATTCGTTAGCAGATTATATTGCTGTAATAATTGTTTTATTGATGGCTATCGGCACGATCTTTGTGTTTTCGGCAGGCGCTAACATCGGTCGGGAGCTTGACTTGCATAGATTCTATGATTTGTCCAGCCTTCGACAGATTTTGTTTTTTCCTATCGCCTGCTTAGTTATGTACATCGTCTCGTGTCTGAATTATCGTAGATTTAGCCTAACCAACGGCTGGCTAAAGTCTTTGTCGAGCTATTTATTACTCCTTAGTATAGCTTTACTTATAATTGTTTTAATCCCGAGTTTGGGCACAGAGGTTAACCGTGCCCGGCGATGGCTCAGGATACCGTTAGGGCCCGTAGTCATAAGTTTTCAGCCTTCCGAACTGGCAAAATGGGCGGCTGTTTTCTTTTTAGCCGCTGTTTGCGATAAGCTCGGCGATAAATTAAGGTTATACTGGAAAAGGTTCGTCCCGGTCTGTGCTGTCATCGGGGTAATAGTAGGACTGATAGTTATAGAAGATTTTGGTACAGCAGTATTTGTAGCACTTCTGGCCTTTTTAATGTTAATAATTGCTGGTGCAAAATGGTGGCATATTTTAACACCTTTGCCATTTGGCATTATTGGCTTTTTTGCCATACTTGTCCATTCGCCCGGTCGTATGCATCGACTTATTGCCTATTTTAATCCCGGGCAATGGACTGATTCAATAGCTTACCAGGCGAACCAGTCACTAATTGCGCTTGGTTCGGGCGGCTTGTGGGGCAAAGGGCTTGGTATGGGAATCTGCAAATACGGGCATCTGCCGGAAGATACAACAGACTTTATTTTTGCTATTATCGGCGAAGAGCTCGGCTTCGTCGGAAACGCAGCAATAATTGGAATATTTATTATCTTCGTTTTGCTGGGAATCTTAGTGATTGTGCGCTGCAGAGACCGCTTCGGCCAATTTTTAGCCGCTGGCATCGTTTTGACAATCGCACTTCAGGCGGTGATTAATATAGGCGTAGTGACAGTTGTACTGCCGACAAAAGGTATCCCACTGCCGTTTGTAAGCGCCGGCGGAACAAGTTTACTGTTGTCATCCGCAGCCGTTGGCGTGCTGTTAAACATCGCTAAACAGTCTGTTCTGAAGCCAGGCCAGTTGGAAAATACATCAATCTGATTTGTCACTTACGTCAATATAGCCTCCACGGCATTGTTACAATTCTGCCTATATTGCGGCTGATATAATACATAGATAATTAAGGAAACAGCAAAATGGCGGAGAAATAGCAATAAACTCTACACATTCAGTATTAAAAATGCTGGTTGGATTTATAGGGCTTGCTCGCCCTGCAAATGGAATCGGCAAAGATAGGGTTTAAGGTGATATGATTAGACACAGAGAAAAATTTTTTATAGCCGCAGAGGACACAGAGTTTTTAATTATTGTTCGGTGTAATATTCATCGGTAAAAAAATATGATATATGGTAAATTTCTCATTAGGACCATATTTATGAAGTGTTTCTTTTACTTGCTTTGAGGTGATATAGGATGAAGCCTCAAGGGTTTCGTTTTCATCCATATATAAATTCAAACGTCGTTTTTCAATAGCTGCTTTAACATCATTTACTGCTAAATCAATATTGCCATCCATTACATATCCAAGCATTCCACCTTTGTCCAAATTGCGCGCGTATTGGCCGTTAAAATAACGATACATTCCTTCTGTGACATATTTTCCAGATAGAGTATCGAAACCACTGGGGAATTTAACACGCAATCGCTTGCATTCGAAAGAAATATACGTTCTCTCTTGATTTTTATAAATGAATTTTAAATCAATTTCTCCTATCTCTTCGCCATATTCGTTTATTTCTGCGGGTCGAGGAACTATAGTAAAAAAGTGTTTTGAGCGATCCTTATTGTTAATTAGGTGGACATAAAATTTATCTGTTATTTTATCTTCAAGTCTTAGAGAAACTTTAAAGGATTCCCAAGACCAAAGAATTAGTTCTATCGCTTGTTTTACTTCCTCTATAGGAAATTGTTGTATCAAACGAGAAGAGGATTCCCCATGCATACCCATTAACTATTCCTCCGAGTTTGAAGAATGTAACCGGCGATTTCATCCGCATCATTCAGGGCTGTTGTCCTTGACCAGAATCTCATCTGCATGGGTTTTAAAACATACAGATTATCTCCATCAAATACTTTAAGATTCTGACAGAAAGCAAAAGGTCCTCTCCTTTCTTGCAGTAAAGATTCCATCCTCTTTAGAACAAGTGCAAGTTTTTCTTTCGTGTCTGTAATAGATACATTGCTTGAGACTCTATCTGTCAACGAAACTTTTACAACTGAATATGGTACCCCTTTGAAAATTTCACTCTTTACCTTGAATTGACTTCCCTTTCCGAAATGGTTCAACATCTCACAAAGTGTTTTAGCATAAGTCTTACAATCCCCCTTGTTAGGCTCTCTTAATGTTGGAATATTTTTTTGGTCCTGTCGGGGATGAAAGCTTTTAACAGCTAACAGAAGGGTGTCGTCAATAATCATCGATTCATAATCATCAATATTATAATATTTCCTAATCTGTGACTCTAATGTCTTGCTAATGCTTCTTGCCTTTTCTTCCAAACCAAACCAGCTTTGAGCGTTCATTTTCTTTTCAAAAATATTAACTATTCTAGATACTTCATTAATAATCTTTTTGGCTTTGGATGGATCGTAAGAATTTTCTGGTAAGACAAAAGGTATCTTATATATCTCATGTAAGTACACAACATCTCTCTCGATTGCCCATCTTGTGGAAGTATGAAATAAATAATAACGTGCAACATCCGAATTAAGAACAACCGCCAAAAAACGGAGTAAATTAGAGTCTTCAGTATTTTTATCTAATGCGGCAACGGATTGTATAGAGTCAGAAAAATAGACAGGCTGGTCACGATATGCAACCTTTTTTGCATCTCGACTAATTAAGATCTTTGGATTTTCAAAAAGTTTTCTATCAGGTGATCTTCGAAGTTTTTGAAACTCTGCGGGAATAGGTATTATACTCTCGGGATTTACAATCAAAAAGGATTCGTTTAGAAACGATATAAATTTTAGATTCTTATCCCACCATGGATAATAAGGCTTGGCATCTTTTTCAGCATCACTTTGTCTATAAGGTTCTCCTCCTCGTCCGAAAATTAGCTTTTTTCCACTATCTGGCTTTCCGATCAGTTCTTCTAGCTTAGGCAACTCATTTAATCTTGACAATAATCTGTTATCTCTCCAAGAACCCCAATAATGTGATTTCCATACGACAGGGGCATTTTTATTCTTTGCCGCATTCAGTAATTCTTTTTGTTGAAGTATTACCGTATCTTCTTCGCGAACATATATAACGCCACCTTTCTGGCTACGAATATCCATTTTAGGGGACTCATATAAAACATCACTCTTTTGTTCTGGCTTATGAGAGCGAAAACGAACGGAGAGACAAGGATTTTTAGCCTTAGAACCTGAAAACAAAACATGCCTTAGATCTGATAAGTTAATAACTCTCTCAAGAGTAACACTCTTCAACCAGCTTGCTTGGAACTTATTGGTTCTTTCATTAAACAATACTCCTGCGGGCAGTAGAAGACAGACAACTCCTTTTCCTGAGACATATTGCATTACTTCCCACATAAAGCCATGTGCAATCTGATTTGAAGGACACGGTTTCTCCGGATTGCTTTTCTTCCATTGCAAGAAGAAATCTTCATCTTTTTGATGTTTCCCACTTACCCAAGGAGGATTACCGATTACAATATCAAAATCACGTTTTTCAGGAAGAATATTTGGATTGAAAAGGTTATCCCAATGTACAGTATTCCAGCTTTCTTCCTTTGCATTTGCCAACAAAGGAGGCAATCTTTCACCATGTTCGAGAAGGTACTCAACGTCATTCGGTTCGAGCCATTCTAAATAAGCAAGATACAGACTAAAACAGGTGATATGGTAAGCGGTATCACTTATATCTACTCCATATAACTGTTTTAATTTCTGTTTTAATTTACGAGCCCATTCAATGCCCGTTGTTATCCTTGACTTTCGGTAAAAACTTTCAGCAATACGGCAAAACATAGAGACAAGAAACACACCACTACCACAGGCCGGGTCGAGAATTTCAAGCTCATGAATCGGCTTGCTTGTTTTTTTCTCTATATCTTCCAAGGCAATGTCTACGGTTAATTCAGCTAAATGCAAAGGAGTATAATAAGCTCCGGTTGCTCGTTTTGAATCCCCATCTCCTTGAGCTTCTCGAAGCTTTCCTTGCTCACCAAGAAAACTTTCCCATATTGCACTAATGGTCTCTATTGGGATCACACTGAAATCATAAGCCCAGAAACCAAGAACCTGTTGTCCTGTCCGAATTTCATGTCCTTGCAGGAAATTATCTACCGCTTGAATAAATTCATCCGTATAGAGTTCTCTTTCTTTTTCAATGCTATCGGGAAACAAACTTCCATTGAACATTCGCTTGACATAACCTAAAATACGGCATAAGGCCTCACGTTTTTGATGTGTTGTATTTAGTTCCTTAAAAAGGTGTCTGAGAAAATATCCTTCACCGTTTTCATTCGCTGGTTTAAGTTTTTTTAAGGTTTTGTGCTCAATATCAGTGAAATGTTTTCCAATCATTCCCCTTTCGATGAGATAGCAAACAAATAAAAGTCTGGTAAGGAAATGATGCGCAAACTTAAGGTTATTCTCTTTTTCTTCTTCTGTTTTTCCTGGCTGCGTTTTTGCCAGTTGAAGTGCTGTTGCGTTAAGATTATCGAGTAGATATTGATCGACTGCATTATTCCGTAAAAAAGCTTCCGGCTTTTGCTTATAAATCATACCGGACTCTATTGCATTCCATAACTGGTCAAGTTTCAATGTGTCGGCAACATCTTCGAGAATGGATTGAATCCGTCGTTCGCTTCCTTTTTTTTCTGGTTTGGTATAAGCCGTATATGCATGGATCTGAGTTGGGGATTTAACAATCAGCAAAGGAACCACAGCCTGATTCCAAAGGAATCTTTGCCATTGCCGTATGTCTTCATCTTGTATTTTTTTTGCCTTGACTTTTTTTAGATATGCTGCCGGTGACTTACCAACATAGAAAACGGCGTCAGGCTGGAAGATATGTTTATAATTTCCTCTAAGTGTACGGTAAACCATGTACGCGTGATGCAATCCTTTCGATTCACGCCAGAAGCTATCTGCATCATGATAAATCTGCTTTGACCAGGGAGTTATATTCACTACTTCAGATATGGTTTGAATCGCATCCATACAAGCATAATCTAAATCTTTATAACAGTAATTGCAAGAACTTTGAAACCTTGCAATGGCAAGCAGCGAAATTTCACTTGAAAATTAAGCCGTTTTTGGGTATAATATAACCTCGTAACGCGTATAGCGTATATCGTATCGCGTATATAGTATAGCGGATATTAAAACAGATGACAGAGAACGGAAGACGGAGGACAGAAGACAGCAAAATCCTTGTCCGCCGCAGGCGGAAGGGTAAAATCTTCACCCAACTTGTTCTACAAGTGTCGAGAATATTCGACAAATCAACCTATTTTTATGCAAAACAAAGCCAATTTTCAAATAACAGAAATTAACATAAGCTCTTTGATATAAAAATAATATGAGAAATTTTCCGTTTTCGGGCCACGGAAAAACAAAGCCAATCAAAGCCAATTTTCCTTGCTCCAAGGCCGGGTAAGGTGTGCAGCCGTCTCGGCTCCGATTTATGTAAAAATAGCACAAATTAAGGCTGAATGCTAATGGATATACTGGCGCGGCGTGCACTGTTCGGATTATAAGAGATTATGGGAATGGAGCCAATGGGATTCGAACCCACGACCTCTTGCATGCCATGCAAGCGCTCTCCCAACTGAGCTATGGCCCCGAAGTGATTTGATATTAACATAAATAACCGATATTTACAAGTAAATTCCTGATTTCGATTTTCTCGCAGCTACGTGTCTCACTTGTAAATGCGGCAACAATCAAAGAAATTTGGGTGCAACGCCCGGCTTAACTCCCCTTGCAGGCAGACTATATACAGTTCGTCTGTAAAAGTGCAGAGAACAACTTATTAAAGTCGCTATAAAACTCAATAGGTATGGTGATGGCTTGTACCTGACGTAAGTCGAAATAATCTGCAGCTTATCAACAAAGCGAACCTGCGTGAAAATATGATTGTCTTACTCCGGCTCCTCTTCTGTATCCCCATACTCTTCTTCATCCTCTTCTAATTCTTCATCTTGCTCTTCGGGTTCGCAAAAGCACTTATCAGGGATTTCGCCACAACCTGAACAAACTCCATCCTCTATCGGCAGACCACACGTTCTGCATGGTGAACAGCCACATTTTTCGCACATCATTCATTCTCCAAAAATTGTTATATAATTCGGCGTTTGAAACTACCCATTGGAATCCTACAAGTATAGCTGGAAACGACAGTTTCTTTCTACAAGGCGATTTTTATGAGTTTTTCCGCAACTTTGTAGCCGGCATCCAAACGTGCAACTTTCCTGCAGGCATCAGCCATCTCATGCCGTTGTTTTTCATCTTTCATCAGCATTTCCAGCTCTCCCCACAGCCATTCGGCTCTATCTTTTGCGTCCGGCAGGTCATCGACGATAATCGCCGCTCCGGCTTCAACGAGCTTACCTGCATTTAAATATTGATGCCTGTCCCTGTGGTACGGATAAGGCATACAGATACTGGGCACAGCCGCTGCGGCATATTCAGCTACACTTACCGCTCCGCTTCTACCAATCGCTAAATCCGCAGCAGCTAATAGATTCTGCATGTCATCATAATATCCAAGAACCTTATATTCGATTTTGGCGCCGGCGTACTTTTGGCTGACTTTTTCAAAGTTGGCCCGACCTGCCAGATGAACTATTTGCCAGTTGTCGGCGAAACCGTCAAGCTTTTGCAGCAGCGAACAGATAGTGTCGTTAATGTTTTCTGAGCCGCTCGACGCGCCGGTAATGAGCAGGATTTTTTTATTTTTATCAAGACCTAATTGCTCGATTGCTTTTTCCGGCTGTGGATTGGTAAAGCTGCTCCGCAGGGGACAGCCGACAATATTAATCTTGTTCTTGAATTTGGCAAGATATTGAATCGTATCCTCAAATTGAACGTAAATTTCATCTGCCCATCGGGCTATGAGTTTATTCGCACGACCCGGCACAATGTCAACATTCAAGAGTACAACGGGTACTTTTAGTTTATGAGCCGCCCGGCAGGCCGGCGCCGCTACATATCCTCCTATGCCGATGACTATCGCGTCGTTACTTGCAGCGATTATTTCCTTTGCAATTCGATAGCTTTTGAAAAATGTGGTGCAAAA
>Ga0315546_1002283_pt1 | contig 11208 bp, 13 predicted proteins | sample SalMarSW160170MG_FD_203833 | JGI IMG/M metagenome (GOLD analysis project Ga0315546, IMG submission 203833) | Salt marsh sediment microbial communities from the Plum Island Ecosystem LTER, Massachusetts, United States - Salt Marsh Sediment SW1601-170 ... | reverse complement strand
TTTATTGAAAGGATACGATTAAGGTAAGGGTCAGCCAGGTCCGAATTCCCCCGTGATGGCCGACTTGCGCACTGGCGGCCCACTGCTATAATTGTAGGCAGTTCGACACCTTCCCAAAGCAGATGGCAATGGATTTCTCTCTTACCCCCGAACACAAGATGACCCGCCAGATGGTGCGGGAGTTCGCCAAGCGCGAGGTAGCCCCCACCATCAAAGAGTACGATCGCACCCACAAGGTCAACCTCGACATTCTCCCCCGCATGGCCGAACTGGGCCTGCTGGGTATCTGCATTCCCACCCGTTACGGCGGGGCCGGGATGGACTACATCTGCCTGGGCCTGGTGTGCGAGGAGCTGGAGCGGGTGGACACCTCCCTGCGGGTGGTGATGAGCGTGCACGTCGGGCTCAACAGCCTGGGGTTGCTCCAATGGGGCACCGAGGAACAGAAGCAGCGTTGGTTGGTACCCCAGGCCCGTGGCGAGCGCTACGCCGCCGGTGCGATGAGCGAGCCGGACGCTGGCTCCGACGTGGCGGCGATGCGGGCCACCGCCCGCCGCGAGGGGGACGTCTACGTGCTTAACGGCGAGAAGATGTGGATCAGCCTGGCGACGGTGGCGCACAACTTCCTCGTCTTCGCCAGGACCAACCCCCGCGCCGACCCGCCTCACAGGGGCATCAGCGTCTTTATCGTCGAGCGGGAGATAACGGGCGTGGCGACCGGCGATATCCACGGCAAACTGGGGGTGCGCGCTGGCTCCACCGGCTGGATCAGCCTGGCCGATGTGGAGGTGCCAGTTGAGAACCGGATCGGCGAGGAGGGGGAGGGGTTCAAGGTCGCGATGAGTTGCCTGGACAACGGGCGCTACACCGTGGCCGCCGGGGCCACGGGGCTCATCCGCGCCTGCCTGGAAGCGTCGGTGAAGTACGCCCGCGAGCGCCGCACCTTCGGACAAGAGATCGGGCAGCATCAACTGATCCAGCAGATGATCGCCCGCATGGCGCGGGACTACGAGATGGCGCAGCTCCTCTACCTGCGGGCGGGATGGCTCAAGAACCAGGGGAGGCGGAACACACGGGAGACAAGCCTGGCCAAATGGTTCGCCACCGAGGCCAGTTTCGCCGCAGCCTCCGACGCGGTGCAGATCCACGGGGCTTACGGCTACTCCGACGAGTACGACGTCGAGCGCTACCTGCGCAACGCCAAGGGGGCCTGCATCTACGAAGGTTCCAGCCAGATCCACACACTGCTCCAGGCCCAGTATGCGCTGGGCTACCGGGAGGACCGGCCACTGCGGTGTGAACTGCCGGGGTATGAGGAGTAATGCGTGATTACGAGGAATGGCTGGAGACGGTGCCTGAGAAGATCACCGGCGATGCCTTGTGGAAAATGAAGGTGTACCGGCTGGCGCTGTTCGCGACGGACATGGGTTGGCACGATGTTACGAAACTGACCCGGGATAAACGTACTATCAGCCTATCAGACCAACTCTATCGAGCCCTTGGCTCCATCAGCGCGAACATCGTAGAGGGGTATAGTCGAATCTCTGGCAAGGACCGGGCACGCTTTTACGAGTATGCGCTCGGTTCGGCTAGAGAAAGCCGGGACTGGTACTATAAAGGGCGACATGTCCTGACCCAGCCCGTCACAAGCCACCGTATCGATCTGTTGTCTCAAATCATCCGCTTGCTGCTGGTGATGATCCCCGATCAGCGAAGGCGCGTGCTGAGAGAGGAGCCACCACAGTATGAAGTGGAGCCGAATGCGAAAACGTAATCTCGTTACGTATTACGTGTTACGCATTACGTATTAGTTCAAGGAGGTGTACCTTGCACATCGTAGTATGTACCAAACACACACCCGACTCGGAAGCCAAAATGTCGGTGGACGAGGCGGGCAATGTCTCCTGGGGAGAGTCGCCACTCATCATCAACCCCTGGGACGAATACGCCGTGGAGGAGGCATTGCTGCTCCGTGATAAGCACGGCGGGACCGTCACCGTCATCTCGGTGGGGCCGGAGGAGGCGCTGGAGGCCCTGAAGCACGCCGTCGCGATGGGGTGCGACGAGGCCATCCGCATCTGGGACGAGTCCTGTGCCGGCTCCGACACCCTCGCCACCAGTTACGTGCTGGCTAAGGTCATCGAGAAAATGGGCGACGTGGACCTGATCCTCTTCGGCAAGTCGGCGATTGATGCCGAGACATGGCAGACCGGCTCGGCTGTTGCCAGACGTCTGGACGTTCCATCGCTGATGTATGTGATCAAGATTGCCGAACTGGACCCCGATAGGGGGGCCATCACCGTCGAGCGGCTGCTGGAGGAGGGGCGACAGGTGGTGTTGGCCTCGCTGCCCGCCGTGGTCGGCACAACCAAGGGCATCAACGAGCCGCGCTATACCTCCTTCATCGGCATCCGCAAAGCGGCCCGCATGGAGTACCCTCTCTGGACGCTGGCCGACGTCGGTGCGGAGGCAGACAAGGCGGGCGCAGCCGGCTCCGGCGTGCGCTGGCCGCAGGTCTTCGCACCACCGGCGCGAGAGGGCGAGGCCGAAATCATTGAGGCCGAGACGGTCGAGGAGTCAGCGCGACTCCTGGCCGAAAAACTGTTGGCCGAGAAGGTGATCTAGGAGGCAATGCAATGAGCAACGACATCTTTGTCTGGGTAGAACAGTTCAAGGGTCAGCCCGCAGCCGCTTCCTGGGAGGCCATCGGCACGGCGCGGTGTCTGTCCGGTACGACGGGCGGCAGCGTGACCGCCTGTGTCTTCGGCGGGCAAGGAGTAGAAGCCCTGGCACAGGAAGCCATCTCCCACGGAGCTGATGAGGTCCTCCTGGCCGAGGACGCGACGCTGGCCGACTTCCGCGTCGAGCCACAGGTTGCATTGCTAGCCAAGGAGGTCCGCGAGGCCAAGCCTGCCATCGTCCTCCTCGGCGCGACCTTCCGCGGGCGTGAGTTAGGCCCCGCACTAGCGGTGGAACTGGACACCGGCTGTATCGCTGACTGCACCGCGCTAGAGTTCGAGGACGGCCAACTGATCGCCACACGCCCCATCTACGCGGGCAAGTTACTCTCCAGGTGCGTCATCCCTGAAAGGCGACCGCAAATCTTCACCACCCGCGTGCGTGCTTTCCCTAAGCCGGAGCCCGATCCCGCCCGCAGCGGCGAGGTGGTCCGGGTAGAGCCGGTCCTGGCCGAGGACGACATCCCGTCCAAAGTGACAGGCTTCCAGGAAACCAAGGGCGGCGTGAGCCTGGCCGACGCGGGCATCATCGTCTCTGGCGGGCGGGGCACCGGCGGGCCGGAGGGCTTCGAGCCTGTGCACGAACTGGCGAAGACGTTGGGTGGGGCGCTGGGGGCCTCCCGCGCTGCCGTAGACGCTGGCTGGATCCCCTACGAGCACCAGGTGGGCCAGACCGGCAAGACAGTCAGCCCCGATCTCTATATCGCCTGCGGAATCTCAGGCGCGATCCAGCACCAGGCTGGTATGCGCACCAGCAAGGTCATCGTCGCCATCAACAAGGACGCCGAAGCACCAATCTTCAAACTGGCGCACTACGGCATCGTCGGCGACCTGTTCAAGGTGGTGCCCGCGCTGACGGCGGCGCTTAAGGAAAAGCTGGAATAGTTCGGTAGATAGGAGAGCTGATCAACATAGCCCTCAAGACCCCGTCTTCTGGCAGCAGGAGACGGGGTTTGTTATTGCCGGGTGGGCTGTTTGTGTTATAATCAAGCCTTGTGAAGACTGGGCCTGAAACTCTCACCAGGTTATCGCAGATGGACGCACAAAGCCACGCTGAACAGCCGGGCACGGCCAAGGTTCCGACTGCCGAAGTGCTGGCTGAGGTGGAACGGCGACGGGTGGAAGCTCGGCGCCCGATGAGCGAGGGGCAGCGCCGGGTCATCGTCCTGGCCGACCGCTTCGTCTTCTGGCTCTCCACACACTGGTTGGCCATCTTCAACACGATGGCCTTCCTCTACGTGGGCATCCCCATCCTGGCCCCGGTGCTGATGCACCTGGGAGCCAAATGGCCAGCGATGCTCATCTACACCTTGTACAGGCCACTGTGTAATCAATTGCCACAGCGTTCCTGGTTTCTGTTCGGCCCGCAGTTTGTCTACACACCGCCAGAGTTTATGGAACAAGCGGGGATAGACGTGGTGAATGACCTGCTGCGGGCAGAAGCTTTCGTCGGCAATGAAGCCATGGGGTATAAGATGGCCCTCTGCGAGAGATGCACGGCCATCCACGGCGCGATTATCCTCTTTGGGCTGTTCTATGCACTGGGACGGCGGCACGTGCGCCCGCTGCCCTGGTGGGCCTACGTCAGTCTTGGTCTCCTACCGATGGCGCTGGATGGCGGTTACCAGTTCCTCTCATACGCCTTGCCCCTGCTGCTGCCTGGCTTCCCCATCACCCCTTACGAGGCCACGCCGCTGACACGCACCCTCACCGGAGGGCTCTTCGGCCTGACGACGGTCTGGCTGGCCTACCCTCTCATCCAGGAAACGACAGATGAGTTCCAGGAGACGCTGCACCAACGGTTCGGGTGGAAATAGACAATAGTGGAATGAGTAATTTTACGTATTACGCGTTACATTGTAGGCGGTAATGATACGAGAGTATATAGATGGCATTGTGTTGTATCGTTTCGAAGGGCTGAGCAGGGCCGAGGGCCTGATCCACGCCGCTCTGTCCCGCATCGGCGGCGTAAGTCGGGGGCCTTATGCCACACTTAACCTGGGCCACACCGTCGGCGACGATCTGGCAGCGGTGGAAGAGAACCACCGACAGGCTTTGAGCGCACTGGGATTGGCGCCTGGACAGGTCGTCAGCCCCTATCAGGTGCACGGCGCGCGCGTAGGAGTGGTCGGGCGAGCCCACCTGGGCACTGTCCAGCCGGCCACCGATGCACTGGTGACCAGTGTACCCGCCGTACCGCTGCTGATGCGCTTCGCCGACTGCGCGCCAGTTCTGTTCTTCGACCCTGTGCAACGTGTGGTGGGGATGGCCCACGCGGGGTGGCGCGGTGTGGTGGCGGGCGTCGTCCGAGCGACGATACGGACGATGACGGAACGGTTGGGCTGTGATCCGGCTGACCTGTGGGCCGGCATCGGCCCAACCATCGGCCCCTGTTGCTACGAGGTGGGGCCAGAGGTCGCGGCGGCGGTGGAAGCCGCCTGTTCGCCTGGGGCCGAGGTAGTGCGACGCACCGACGGGAGGACCTACCTCGATCTGCCCGCTGCGGTGGAAGCCCAACTCCGTGCCGTCGGGATCGAGCAGATCGAAAATGCTGGCCTATGCACTGCCTGCCACGTGAATGAGTTCTTCTCATACCGGGCTGAACATGGGCGCACTGGCCGTTTTGGTGTAGTGATGGAGTTGCTGAAATGACTGATATCGGACATAACCTGGCGCGAGTACAGGAGCGCATTGCCGAGGCGGCCCTGCGAGTTAGGCGGGACCCCGCCGAGATCACGCTGGTTGCCGTGGCTAAGACCCACCCCGCCGAGGCGGTTGTCGCCGCCTATCAGGCAGGCATACGTCACTTTGGCGAGAACCGCGTCGAGGAGGGGGCAACCAAGATCCCCGCCGTCCACGCTGCCATCTCCGGCCCTCGGCCGACCTGGCATATGGTGGGCCACGTGCAGAGCCGGAAAGCACAGGTGGTCGTGGCGCACTTCGACACCGTCCACTCCATAGATCGGCTCAAGATCGCGCGGCGGCTGAGCCGCTTCGCGCAGGAGGCCGGGCGGGCACTGCCGGTGCTGTTGGAGTGTAACGTCTCCGGCGAGGAGACCAAGTTTGGCTTTGACCTGCCGGGTTGGGAGCAAGACGAAGCGCGACGCAAGGCTTTCTTCGCCGTCGTCGAGGAGATCCTGGCGCTGCCTGGACTTTCAGTCCAGGGCCTGATGACGATGGCACCCCTCGTCACCGACCCGGAGACTGTGCGGCCGGTCTTTGCCAGCCTGTGCAGCCTGTTGGACGCGCTACGGGAACGCTTCCCAGCCCACGATTGGCGTCACCTCTCAATGGGCATGACCGACGACTTCGAGGTCGCGGTAGGGGAAGGAGCGACGATGGTGCGTATTGGACGCGCTATTTTTGGTAGACGGGGGAAACTGGAGAGCCAATGAACATACTACTGCAACTCATACACCTAATCTTCACCCTTTACTCTCTCGCCTTCATCGCCCGCGCGTTGCTGTCCTGGTTTCGCATCAGTTACTACCATCCGGTAGCGCGTTTCCTGATTCAGATCACCGAACCGCTGTTGGCCCCACTGCGCCGCTACATTCCGCCTATAGGGGGGCTAGACTTTACGCCTATGGTGGCGCTGCTCATCCTTTGGTTCGTGGAGCAACTGCTGCAGATGCTGATCCTGGCGATGTTTTAGCGCTGGAGGCTGGGATGACGCTGCCGGTGGCTGAGAGAAAAGAGGGATGCACCTTCCGGGTGCGCGTCCTGCCTCGGAGCAAGCGGGACGAAGTCGTTGGGCTGCACGGCGACGCGCTCAAGATACGGCTGACGGCCCCGCCAGTGAAGGGCAAGGCCAACCGGGCACTGCGGGAGTTCCTGGCCGAGCGGCTGGGAGTCTCACCCTCGGCCGTCGAGATTCTCAGCGGCCACACTTCACGTCAGAAGCGGGTGCGCGTGAAGGGCATCTCCGCCGACGCTGTTCGCGCCCTCACGGAGTAGCACGCTGACGATCCTCATCTACTCGTACTCGTTTACTCGCCTACTCAATCCTCAACTCATACCGCATGCTGATCTCGGCCAGTGCCTCCAATGCTGCGCTCGCGACAACCAGATCGGCGTCGGTCAGTGCGGTTCGCAGCCGCGCGACGTCATCAGGACGACCAACCTGAGCCAGTACTTGCACCGTGGCCAGGCGGACTGATACATCACCTTCGCTCAAAGCACGCCGGAGCATCTGCCGTGCCGCATCGCCCAACCCGACCCCCTCGCCCTGGGACGCTGCCCACGAGATGAGCCAGGGCAACTGTTCGACCTCAAGTGGAGGCGCAACGCCAGAGACTTTCTCCTGCTCCTCCAATTCATCCAACGCCGCCGATGCAGCCGAACGCACGATCCACTGCTCATCCTCACGCGCTACTCTCTCCAGCAGACCCCGCGCTCCTACCTGCGCCAACCCGAAAATCGCCGCCCGCCGGGCCATGACGTCCTCCGACTCGACCGCTTCGCGCAAGAAAGCCACACCCTCCTCTCCACACTGGGCCAATGCCTCGGCCGCTACTGGACTGAGCGTGTCATCTCCTTCCAGCAGTATCTGCGCCAACCATCGCGTCGCAGCGTCAATCTCCAGGTACGCCAGCCCACGCACAGCCGCCTCACGTACGGCGGGCTCCTCATCCTCCAGCACAGCCTCAAGCGTGGGCAAGTCTGACTCCCCCGCTATCCTGGTCAATCCCATAACAGCGGCAACGCGCACTTCAGCGTCCGGATGCTGTAGTGCCTGCTTGAGGAAGTAGGTGACGCCAGGCACACCGGTCGCCGCCAATGCCCCCGCCAGTGCATGCCGAACCTGCGCAGGTTGGCCGGGCTGAAGACAACCACGTGCCAGTACCGCCATCGCCCCGTCGCGCCATGATGCATCCTCTGGAGCCACACGGACCCAGGAACTGAGGGTGTGGAGACGCGTGTGGAACATGTCGTCCGGGCTGCGCAGCCATGCTGCCACCAGCGGCCCTATATCGCCGAGTTCGGCGCAGAAGCGCAGCATCTCGGCCCAACGGGGATCGTCCATCCGCTCGACGAGGCTGGCAGGATCAACGGCGACCAACTGGCGCGCCGCCAAATACGCTTGCCAGAGCGGATGGGCGAAAGCGTAGCGATTATGGCCCACCTGACGAAGCAATCCTCGTTCGCCGGTCAGCGCGCGGAAGACGTGGGCAGCTGCACGTGCCGGACGCTCCTCAGGAGGGGGAAGTACAGACTCGACGGTAGCATCAATTTCCTCACGACTCGTGGTCGCACGCCCTTCCTGCTGGAGGCTTGACGCTACTTGTCCCAATGTCGTCCGGCAAGCCGCCAACAACCAGGACTCCTCCTCTTGCCACAGCAGCAAATCCAGTGCGCGGTCGAACAGCGCTGCCCGTTTGATCGGCGATTGTCCGTCCGAAAGATGCACGAATGCCTGCAACGCCAGCTCCAACGGGGAGGATCCCGCTTGCGCTGCACGGTGCAGCCCGGCTACCAACTTGCGGAGGGCAACGGGGAGGGGCTCGTCAGCCGGAGTGTGTGCCTCCAACCACAGCCGCGCGAATGTCTCTACCTGCCCGGCACCCCACGCTGCCAGTGTCAGGGGAACGAAGCCCACCTCAGTCAAATGCGCATAGCCCCGCGTCCCTGCGCCGACCAGCCACAGGTTTCCTGGCGAGGTGTTGACCAGTTCGGCCAACCACGCTGCTGCCTGCTGGCGTTGCTGTGGCAACAGTTCGTCCCACCCGTCGGCAAGCACGATGGCCTGACCAGCCTCCAGGCGCTGACGCAAGGGGCGCACCATCCCGCTGCTGCCCCCGATGGCGACCACCGCTGCGGTGAGGAGTATCTCTGTCCCATCTTTCTCCCGGCCACTCTCACTGTCTGTTTCGTCCCAATCCATCGCCGGGAGCAGCACGTAGAGTGGCAATCGCCCCTGAACCATCTCCAGCGTCGCTCCGGCCTTAGCATCGCCTCCTACTGCGCGGGCACACACGAGAGCGATGTAGGCCAGCAGTGTAGTTCTCCCCGCCCCAGGAGTGCCCAGGATCACCAACTGAGAGTGTCCACTCAGTATCCGGCGCAGCGGCAAGACCCGAGGGCCGGCAGGCTCAAGTTCAACCTCGGAGAGGGATTGAGGAGGAGGGGAAGGGGAAAACAACTCTGGCTCGACGAAGACAGCATCCAATGAGACCATGTGTGTCGGTACGATGAGAGAGATCACCCGCGTGGCCACCAGTTCACGGTAGCGAGCCTCAGAGCTAGCCTGCAGGCGATGATACAATCGGGCCAGCGGGGCCACCATGGTTTCCCAACCCAGGCGCACCGCGTCACGAAAGTGGTAAGCCAGTCCGGTCAGTAGAAGGGCTACCGCCACACCGATCAGTGCTGACACGATGTCAAATCGCCAGGGTTGAGGAGCCGGAGCAGGCCCCAACAGATAGAGCATAGTGGAGCGGACGGTGCAGAGCATAATTCGTTCCTGGAGGCACTACTTACACTTTTGCTGAGGAGCAACCAGTTGATACCCAACCCCCCGTTCGGTGAGGATGAGCCTGGGGCTGGAAGGATCCGCCTCAATCTTTTGACGCAAGTACCAGACGTACAATTTCAGATATTGGCGTCGGTTCTCATGTTCCTGCCCCCATACACGGCGCAGGAGCGTCTCGTGCGGGACCACGTGTCCGGCCTCCTGAACCAGGACTGCCAGGAGTTTGTACTCCAACGGCGTAAGAAAGATGCGCTCTTCACTCACTTTGACAGTGCGCATCTCCAGGTCTACAAAGAGCCGTCCACTCTCATAAGTCACCTTGTGAGAGGCAGTGCGCCGCGCCCTGTGCAGGGCGGCCTTGACGCGGGCGAGAAGTTCCTTGTAACTGAAAGGCTTGATCATGTAGTCGTCAGCGCCCAGCTCGAGGCCGCGGATCACATCCCGCTCAGACCCCAGCGCGGTAGAGAAGATAATTGGGGCATCAGTAATATTCTTCAGCCGCTCACAGACTACCCAGCCATCAATGTCGGGTAAGAGGATATCAAGCAGGACCAGTTCCGGATTTGAGTCGTGGGCCGCTTGTAATCCACTCGCCCCATCCTGGCAGACTGTGACCTGATAACCGGCATGCTCCAGTTGGATACGCATCATGCGTGACAAGGCATCATCATCTTCAATGAGCAGGATTCGCTCCCCCACAACTTCACCTCCTCCATGTCCAAAGACCAGACGGATCTAGCGCTGGTTGAAACTTTTGCATATAATAATTAGATTTGGCGCAAATGTCAACTGCGCCGAGGAACGCGTGACTGGCACATTAGTACTCTAGTACCCTGGTACATTAGTACTATTGACACCGGGCCACTTATGCGCTAAAATGAGGACGATGCTGGGACGGGTTGGTTGCCCGCCCCCCCCGAAACCCACATCAAAAGCTGTTTGTGGTTACCCTCCTTTCGCAGGCCACGGCCTCTCTGCCATAGAGAGGCCGTGGCATTTCTACCATCGGCCATCATATACGCACGATGATGCGCTCACAGTTACCGCAGTAGCCCAGTCCCTCCTGCCGCAACTGCCACTCCAGGCTTGGTGGTACAGCGACACCGCATACACCACATGCCTTATCGCGCACCTGGACTACAGCCAGCCCACCCTTTCTGCACCGCAAGGCCTGATAGGCAGCCAGATCTCCGACCTCGATCCTGGGCAGCAGTTCCGCCCGCGCCTGCTCAATTTCTGCTAGCCTCCCCTGCAGCATCTCCCGCTCGGCCATCAGGTCTGCCTGCTGGGCCGACCAATGGGCTTGTGTCTCATTGAGATGCTTCTGAGCCTGAGCGTGCACGGCCTCTGCCTCCTCCTGCTTAACCATCGCCTCCAGCAAGTCATCCTCCAGTTTTTGCCGTCGCCGTCGGAGCGCGGCGCCCTTTGCCTGCAGGTCTGCTAATTCTTTGGGGTTCTTGACCACGCCGCCGTAGAGCCGCTGCTCGGAGCGTGAGATTTCGTCCGAGACTCCCTGAGTTTCCAGTTCCAGATCGCGTTGTCGTAGCGCCCACCTTTGGGCCAGCGCCTGTGCGCTTTCCAATGCCCGGTGTGCTTGCTTCAGCGATTCGCTCTCTCCCAACGCAGCCTCTACCTCAGCCAGGCGACGTTGCTTCGCGTCTCCCTCACTATCCAGACATTGCAGGCGATAGAGGTCTGCCCCTCTCGTCATTGGCCGTCCTCCCAATCGTGGGACGAAAAGAGCCCAATGCCTGGTGGCATCAGGCTCCCCAGGTAACTATCTACGTGGCTTGCCGTCAGTTGCGCAACCCGGTCCATACATTCCATCAGGCTATCGAGCATCCAGTATCCAGTATCCCGCATCAAGTTTCCGAGTCTGGTTCCGACTCCGGCACCGCCTCAGCAGTCTCAGCCATCGGTGCAGCAGCTCTCGCTCTGGCGTGTCGCACGACCAGCAAAGTCACCGCTCCCACCACGCAGACAATGGCGAACAGTTGC
>Ga0315546_1002281_pt1 | contig 11220 bp, 14 predicted proteins | sample SalMarSW160170MG_FD_203833 | JGI IMG/M metagenome (GOLD analysis project Ga0315546, IMG submission 203833) | Salt marsh sediment microbial communities from the Plum Island Ecosystem LTER, Massachusetts, United States - Salt Marsh Sediment SW1601-170 ... | reverse complement strand
AGGAGTTTTCTCTTCTGTGGAAAGAGTGCCCATCCGTACAACAAATTCCTTCCTATCCTTATCATCATCGACAATGGGCCTCTTTTCTATTCCCCGGATCATCACATGATGCAGGGTTCCGGGTGTATCAAGTCTCGCCTGCCGTGGCATTATCTTGCATTCCTTTTAAAAACTATCTCTACCATTATCACACTATCATAATATTTCATCAAATTCAAGAACGTCCCTGAAAATTCATAGCAGAGCTCTTTTACGGCCCAGTAGCATAATAAATATTGCTCCTCAGCTTTAGCATTTTCTAGTTTTTTATTTATTTAGCCCCGTCCCCTTTCACATATAAAATTGCATTTCTGATTTTGGTACATTTATTAATGGCCTGCTGCTGCCTCCCTCGCATGAATGCCGCATATTTATCTGCTAAAAACGAACTTGATCTAACTTCAAGTGCGGCAACAGCTCGCCTTATATGCTCATCATTTTCAATATCAATACTTCGTGTGGGAAAATCGTTGACCTTAAATATGAGTATATCTGGCCTTTTCCCTATGGCATTAAGTTCACTCTGATATTCCATATAGAAATCAGCAAATCCATCATCACCTGCGGCTATTGATTCAGAACGTCCATATTCAACAGCAAAATAATCATCTGAATATTCATTGATTGCCTTAAAGACGATTTTTTCTGCCCAATCGCCCTGCTCTTTATTTGTAAGAAATTCAGAGTTCGCCATCGTCGGTGGGTGGCCGCTCATTTGTATTTCAGTGTCAATCTCCAGCGGCGATTGTTCGATTAGATTAAGGATATCGTCTTTGTACATACGTGCTCCTCCTTGATTATTATGCCCAACGCTACGATAACGCGCCGGGCGGCGTTTTTCGCCCGGTCGGGTTTATTGTTTTGTTAAGCGCTGATTTCAACTATTTTGTCATTGCCAAACCATTGATTATTACTCTCGGATCGGCGACGAAGCTCGTTATGAAGCCCCTTTACAATATCATATAATTCTTTGAAACCCATGCCCGATATATTTTTACCTTGGTAAGTTGTTTTTGAAAATGATTGCTCAAGTGCCCCAAAGCCATGAATAGAAGGGTTTCTTAAGTAGTAATAGGCGATTGCTGCAAGAGTTGAACGCCAACATTCTTTTGATAAGTTTTGAGATTCCTCAGGAGTAAGAGAAAAAGACAATTTTGACAAAAACTCATCCTGAGAAACTAGAACATACTCAGGACCTGGGAAAACCTTTTCGATTGTTTTAGCTATTTGCTGCCATTGAGGCGAGATATAACCAAAAGTTGTGTTTGAGAGATTAGGTGGTGTATCCTTCCGGGAACTGACCAAGAACCCGGGAAATAAAAACATTCAAAAGAAAGGATACACACACCATGAGCAAAGATAACGTACTTGATTTTAAAAAGCCAGAGCCATTTGTTGATGACCCTATAAACAATGTCCTACGCGCAGGAGCCAGAAAATTGTTGACCGAGGCCTTAGAAACAGAGATAGAAGGCTTTCTCTCCCAGTACCGCGATCTCAAAGACCATCAGGACCGCCAGAGAGTGGTTCGCAATGGCTATCTCCCTGAGCGTGATATTCAAACCGGGATTGGCCAGATATCTGTTAAGGTCCCTCGTGCCAGGGATCGCCAACCGGATCATGAATCAGGGCCTCTCCGCTTCACCTCTTCCCTCTTGCCTCCGTACCTCCGGAAAACAAGAAGCATGGAAGAGCTGATACCATGGCTGTACCTGAAAGGTATCTCCACTACTGATTTCACCGAAGCGCTTGCAGCACTGGTTGGGAGAGATGCCCCCGGATTATCCGCCGCCACGGTCAGCCGTCTGAAAGACATATGGCAGGAGGATCTGGAGCAATGGCAAAAACGAGATCTGTCTCATAAGCGATACGTCTATATCTGGGCTGACGGTATCTACTGCAACGTGCGCATGGAAGAAAGACAGTGCCTTCTGGTGATTATCGGCGCCACCGAAGATGGTAAAAAGGAACTCCTTGCCCTTACCAGCGGATTCAGAGAGAGCGAGCTCTCCTGGACAGAGCTGCTCCTCGACCTGAAGCACAGAGGGCTCACAGCCGCTCCTGAATTGGCCATCGGTGACGGCGCCCTTGGCTTCTGGAAGGCCCTCACCAAGGTGTATGGTACTACCCGCTGGCAACGGTGCTGGGTGCATAAGACCGCCAATGTTTTGAATAAATTGCCAAAGAGCTTACAGACTAAAGCCAAGGAGAAACTCCATCAGATCTGGATGGCACCCAATAAAGCAGAAGCCCAATGGCATTGTGATGCCTTTATCAGCCTCTATGAGGCAAAATATCCCAAGGCTACCCAATGCCTTACAAAGGATCGGGATGCATTGTTAAGCTTCTATGACTTTCCTGCTGAGCACTGGATACATATACGAACGACCAATCCCATAGAGTCAACCTTTTCAACCGTTAGACTAAGGACAGCCAAGGTGCGGAGCTGCTTTTCTTCAAAGACGGTTGTAACCATGGCATTTAAGCTGTGCCAGTGTGCTCAGAAGAGATGGCAACGTCTTTATGGCTACCGGAAGCTAGGAAAGGTAATCAGTGGAATAAAATTCGTCGATGGTATTGAGGAAATGAGGAACGCTGCCTAATGCTCCATACACAACATTTGACAATAACTCCATTGAGGCTTTAAGCTCTTAAAAACTCTAATAGCCATTAATGGGTGAACTAAACCCATCAAATGGTTGCCTCCAAAATCAATAATGGCTTTAACGAAGTTTTCTCCTGACTTGTTAGACGAAGGCCAAAAAAGCCATTGTGAAAAACTATCAATGTAACTAAGGCACAAAGTTAAAGCTTCGTCGTAGTGTTTTTCATTATTGAGCCACTGCAGAAATTCAATACGCTCGTCTGCATTGTTATGAAAAGATTTTATGAACTCAATTTTGGCTGCTATATCTTCTTCGGACATATTTTTAGACGCTTAACGCTCGAATCACCTGCCCGAATCCCGCCCAGCGGGATGAGGGTCAGAGTGGATTTGCTTGTTAGGTCTTTAGATAGCAAGATGGCGGTCGGCGGTCATTGGCATTTCGTGCACCCGGTAGCCAACTTTCTCGACCCAATGGGACCACATCCTTGCCGTTCGGTCGTCCCATTGTGGGGACCGCTACCCCCCACTCTCTCCATCTCGCTATTATAAGGGCCTAACGTTGCTATGAGCCGCCGCCTTCAGCGGTCGGCTCGATGGCCTTAGGCGGTCTCTGTTACTTCACTATCATTATTCCCCCACAGCTTCCCAAGAGGATTGACGGATTGGAATTTCGCTATATGATGAATCATTAAGTAAAAGTTCAACTCTATGACGGAAGTCTTCAGTTGCCTGTGGATGAACCCAAATCGAGTCAATGAGTACGCGAAGATCTGCTTTTATAAAACATCCATTGGGGCTATGATTTAAGCCGAGCTGCTTTTTGCGAGAGAGATTGACTGTTGCCCTTAACTCATTTTCCCAGCGGTATTTTTCCCTCTTTGCAAAAAACGGAAACAAGAAATAATTGACATTCCATTTGTGGTATGAGTCTGGGAGTCTGTTTTCCTCATCTCCATAACGTATTTTCCCTATCCAGACTACAGGTTCATCATTTACTTTTATAGTAAAACAACCTTTAAGCCTTCCTATGGTTGAACGTATTGCAACTGACTCCGTATTTTTTGTATAAGATGCCCATCTTTTTTTGGATTCGTGCGAATTTACATTCCAGCAACTTAATAATCTTGATGGGATTTCCTTTTGGGTATGCCACTGTATGAAGGTATAAGATTTACTATCATCAGATACGACTGTTCCCCATCGTGTCTCTAATTTATTGAGCATATTTTCTGGATACTCGCCTTCTAAATTGTCGGTCTGCTTGTCTGCTCTTGAGAAAAAGATGGAGTTTTTTTGTAACATTGATAGAAGCTTTGGATAATCCATATACCGCCAAATTGCGCTATTGTCATCGGGCAAAAATAAGTCTGGATGTTTGTAATAATATGCCATTTCTTATTGCCCAGACAGGGTTTTTTAATGCCTGCCTAACGCCAAAATCAGCCGCCGCTGAAAGTGGTCGGCTGGATTGCCTTGTTGGGCGAAACAGCAGGTTTGACGTGGAATATCGTCGTATGTGACCAATACTCGTCATCTTGGTATTTCTTTCTCGGACCGAGGAAGATTGCTTTGGCACAGTACATCCCTGGCCGGAGCCAGATTGGCACGCCAACAATATATGACTCTTTGGGCTCCAGCCAGAAATCAACCTCTCTGTAATTGTCTTTGGGGTCTTCAAACTCATTCAGGTAGTTGATTTGCTCAAGGCTCTCCTCAGTGGTATTAACACCTTCTATATCGCCTCGTGATATTTTTGCATTCATTGGCTTGAGGGAATACCAATCAAAGATAAGCGGCTCTTGCTCGATGGGAATCGGCCGAATTTTAAGTGTGCCGGCATGCATACATTGGTCAAAATCATCGTCGTACAGGAACTCCTTAGTCCCCCTTTTTCGACGAGCGTTGATCCTCGTTTCGCCTTTGTTTTCTAGGCTTATGACTATAGACACAAGCTTTACTTCACCCAAATCATGCATAACTTTCGCATCGAGCGTGAGATTCAGAAAAGAAAATCGTTCGCGCTTTAGACCGAATCGACGGATCGCATAGTAGAGACCTGTTGCCAAGGTAAGAAAGGTCATCAGCGACACTATCAGTTCAAGATATGCTTTCATGCAAACCTTTCGCCTCCTTTCGGCGCCCAACGCCGCCGATCAGCCGCGTAGGTTTTTGCGTCGGCTGAATTGGCCTTGTTAAATGGCTTGAAGAGTAAGCGATTCTTTATTGAGAACATGCGCTTTACCTGAGACGCTGGTTTTGGTGATATTTCCGTTTTCAAGATATGCACCAACTTCCAGGAGACTTGGCTTCCCCATCGCGTATCCTTGTTGTATATTAAAGTAATTCCACCCAGATTTACAGCTACCGTACATGGTCAGATACGATCCTAAGGCACAGGCAGCAACGCCCGTGGCAGGATCTTCATTGTACCCAGCCCGTTTTGGGAATTGGCGTGCCGAATAGGAGTTCGGCGTCCCTGTGTCATTCTTAGCAAAAGGATAAAATCCCGTAGTGCCATACTGGCCGCATAGGCTCCAAAGCATCTCGAAGTCAGGCTCAACCCGATCCAAGATATCATTGCTTACAATTGGAACAATAAGCTTTGGCCTTGACGTTGAAACCGAAACAATCGGTCCATTATCCTTGGTGATTGCAGTTAGCGGAATGCGAAGAGCCAAACAAACTTCGTCGGTTGTAGGATTTGAATCACTGAATTTGGGAGGAAATTGAAAGACTGTTACCTTCAACCCACCGCCTTCTTCTTTCCACTCTACCGTTATTTGGCCAAGAACTGTCTCAATTTTTACAGGCGTTTTAGAGATATACCCCATCTTTTTTAAAACAGTCGTTGCCGCTATGGTTCCATGTACACACATTTCCATCTCGTATTTTGGTACAAAATACTTTAGACCGAAATCGGAACCGGTTTCTTCCGAATTGAGTACGATTATTGTTTCAGCGCCAAATGTTGCGGCCATCCGTTTGCCATGCTCCGTTTTTAAGTCATCTCCATCAAGAACAACAGGACAAGGATTTCCACCATTCGGTCCGTTTTGGAATACGCTGGTATGTATGACCGTTTTTTTGAATTTACTCATTGACCTACTCCGCCTTATGCCATTTAACGCCCGGCATAAGGCGCGGCGGTTTTTTGCCGTCGCCCTTAATGCCGTTGTTGTGTTTCTCGTATCAATTTACCAATTTCGATTACTGGTTTTGGAAAATCTTGCCATCGATTCTCCCAACAGACAACATAGTCCAGATCGGCAAAAGGATGATTCCAGCTTCCTTTTGAAAGAATGTATTTCAGCTCAACTTGAATTTCCTTATTCTGCGTCTCATCAAAACAAGTAGCATCTATTCCCTTACCAGCGCTGATATCAAGAATTTGCCAGGGTAAAATATGTTCTGAACAAAGAATTGTGAACAGGGCAAGGACTCCTTGTTCCTCTTGTGGTGCATACGGAAATCCTGCGATTCCTGTCCGTTCCCATTTCGTTCGTTTGGTATTGAGCGGAATCGGGGGAACGGGGCGTTTTTGCTGTCCAATCTTATGAAGTGCATTCTTTATGAGCTCGATAATTTCAGATTGTGATTCCGACTCCCTAAATTTTAATCCTTTTTGGAGTCCCCCTTCTCGCAAATTTGCCACATAGCCAAGCTCGATTGCTTTTTCAATAAAAGAGGCAAGTGTAGGATATCGACGCTTGCTCATATTAAGGCCATACTCTTTTCTTTCTGAAGCTTTCGGGTATCGCCCAAGAGCGGCAGTCGCCTTAGAAAGACGATGAAAATAGGTCTCATCTGAAACTGGTTGCTTGGTTTCGGGTTTGATTCCTGCCATCTCACAAAGATCTGTCCAATTTTGGCCACCATCATAGACCTGATAATGATTGAACTTTCCCTGCTGAAAATATTCACTTCGACTGAGTGTTGTCTTTCCCAAACGATGGGCAACTCGTTTAATATCTTCGACTATTTCCTGTGTGATATCTGATTCCATTTACTTCCTTCTGAAACACAACGTAGCCTTCAGCCGCGAGCGAAGCGAGTCGGACTGAAAGGCATTGTTATCATTTCCCTGCATTCTGTCTTCTAATAGGCATTTAAAAGGGCAGATCTTCTTCAACTCTAATTCTGTTCAGCCTATTATATAAATTTGTCAAGACAACATTCTTTTTGTATAAATTTAGACCATTTAATAAATTGTAAAACTCTTTAACACAAGCAACAGGGATAGCATTCCTATTACGGTAACGAAAGCCAACGTTTGTAAAACATCTAATTAGCTTGTCTGTATTTTGTAAATATGTTTCAAGGGAATTGTTATTTATTAATAAGGCCATCGATTTCATTATAGACCTAATATCATATTTAGGCTCAAAGTGTTCCTTAAATGAAGCAATTTCTGTAACCAAATGATCAGCAAATATTTGATATGTTCGCATTTCAAAATCTGAAAAATCCAAACCACTCAATACACCTTCTGATATCTCTGTTAAAACAGCATCAAACGAGTCATACCTCTCAATTGGGTCAACTTTTGTCATTCTTTCTAAGATATGATCGTAATCAAATTCGCAATCTTTATTCAGTAAAAGCTTTTTAAATAGCTTCCCTACAAAATACACTTCGGTTTGATGGTTATAAGTCCCATCATAATTAACCTCTGCTGGAAATTCAGTTACAGGCCAATTTAAGATAACACTATTCACGTTTATATCATTTTTCGAAAGCCGTTTACCAAATCCAAAGTCGATAATTTTGGCATGTTCATTTTGATCTATTAAAATATTTGCTGGTCGGATATCTCTATGTAGAATTTTAACTGATTCTAAATATTTGAATGCTGAAATAACATCCAAAAAGATATCATCCCACTGCCTACCGGAGATATTTGTTTCGAAACGATCTATTTCTACACCATTAACATATTCCATTTGAAGATAGCCTAATTTTGATTCGGGATATAAATAGTGATTATAAACCCTAACAATATTGGGGTGAGATATTTGAAACAATATTTTAATCTCATCAACAAAACGACTATAATACTCATCTATATGGTTAGAATCTTTTGGCGCATATTTTTTAAAGGCAAAAAGCATATCAGTTGTTTCATCTTCAAAAAGGTGAGTATCGCCTGTCCCACCACTACCCAATGGTTTGATATATTTGAAATGCTTTTTTCTATCGAATTCAATTAAAGCACCACTTTGTAAGGTTCTGCTTTTTTCAGGCATATCTTTCATTCACATTCTATGTTTCAATGATGATAACGACATGCATAAGCGGTTGCAATGGAGAGCAGCGGAATTGCAATCCGTCTTAATGCAATTGTTCGGTCCAATTATGCCTCGGCCCCAACCAAGGCGTGATGGATGTCAGATATCGCGGAATAGATATCTTCAAGTAAGACACCCACCTCTTTCTCCGAAATCCGAACTTCTCGCCCTTCACGCTCTGCTTGTTGTGCGCGTTCTAAGTACTTTCTATCCACTACCCCAAGGTTGTGAGTCACGGGGTGCCTCTTTTCGAAGCACCTGCCCAAGCGCTCCCAAAGATCCGACTGGGTTGGCGAGTAACCGAAAAGCTTTAACAGCTGCTCCTTTGTTCTCTTGGTACTTTGAAAAGAAGTTCCGATCTTCTTCATCTTGGTGTCAACAGTCGATAGATCGACACCACGTTCGGTCAAGGCGCGGCGAACGAGAGCCTTTACTGATGCTTCGAAAATCGATACTGCGTCTTCGAGGCAATTTTCCAAATCTTTAGCTGCCACGCGTTTGCCAAGGTCTTGTTCCCGGCGGCCTACATCTCTAAGCATCCTCTGTATTACGGCTACTTCCGCTGACACATGCGTCAAAAAGATGTCCTTGCCGCAATCTGAACACCAAGTTGCCAGACCGAAAACAGTCTGGTCGAGGGTACAGTGAGGGCAAACAACATCTCGCCGAACTTCGTCCTCATATGGCCGACGAACATGACTTGGGGTACCGGGTTTGTAACTCATCTCCATTGAAATGAAACCACCGCCCAACTTCTTTTTTCCAGAAGGCCCCAGCCCAAGAGCATCCTTGATCATGGCATCAATGCCGCCCTGCGCTTCTTTAAGGGCGATGTCCTTAGCATATCTAATCTGCTCCTGGGTTGTGAAATCGCTCGGCTCGGCTTCATGTTTACAGTACGGGCAGTAGGCCAAATCTTGCCCTTCGGTAATACCGGTACCAGGCGTGACTTTGAAGTAAGCCGGAGAACAGAGGCTGTTTGGGCATTCGCGAGCAACACGACCATCTTCATCCTTGGGTATTGTGATAGACATTTGGTACTGATCATTCCCCAGACTTTTTACGTTGTGTGGCCCACCTTCACGAAATAATCGTTTTGTCACAATGACCTCCCTTGCGCCGCCAAAGGTTAAGTTTAGACGTCGATGGTGTGCGTCCACTGAGGAATCCAGCCTTTGCTCAAATGAGAAACAAGATTTTTGTCTCCGTAGAACTGAATTCGCCCCCCAGACTGAAATGCCAAGGCCGATTGGTCGACTTGCAGCCCATTTGCTCGGGCAGCCATCGTCAACTGATGCAAAAGCCCGGCATTATCGCCAGCTGTTGATTTAGCGTCGAAAACGGCGAAATTGATCCATCCGCCAGTTGTTGAGCGCTCCCTGAGATGTGCCATGTTGATTTTCATTAGAACCTCCCTTTGTCAAGCCGAACACCAAGCTCACCAGCATGGAAGGGCGCAAGCCCTGACAGGTCTGGGTGAAGCGATTGGTTAGGAGATTTTTAATTATGTCAGATTTAATTAACGAAGTTGAACGTTTAACTGAGGCTGATACGCCTGTATCAACTCCTGTTCGATTGCATCCCGCGTGGCCGCCAGCGGAACCGCCATCGCATGGACGTGGGTGGCCCCAAGAGACTGTGCCCTATCCCATTGCTCGTGCGATGGAATTCTGTTTTGAAAACTGTCACATTGCCCGATGTAGTAAGGAACCCACTGATTCTGCGGATTTACTCCTGCAAAAATGTAGATTCCCGCTACATTGTTCCATTGCGTCTCAGTGGGTAAATAAACGGTGAATTCATGAGACAGCCAAGTAACTTGTGTGTCCATATTTAAGCCTCCTAACGCCTAGCTCAGGCGCACGCTTTAGCGGGTCGCCTGGAGCTGCTTGTTAGCCGCTTTGCGTGTATATTTTTTAATCTTTCTGGGATAGCCAGATCTCAACTCCTTACATCTTTCGGCAACGCATGCCTTGCAATAACAATGCAAGCCATCCCCTCGTTTATAAAAAAATTCTTCATCGGCTGGCCACATTTCATGGCATCTTGCACATTCTTTTTCTAACCCGATTTCAGTCTCTATAATCATGGCGGCTAACGAAAAGCTCACCAGCCCGTGCCTTTACGGGTCTGGTGGAGTGAATTGTTAACCATTTTTTTTGGAGGTACTATGGGAAATACCCATGAGTATAGGGATGAGTTTTTCACAGTGGACGAAGTTGCATTGTTGCGATTTATGTCTATGTGCCAAAAGAGTTACACTCCTGATTTATGGGAGGCGTTTGAAAAAACAGCACGTCTGCTGATTTTAATTCGACCCGATCTTCGATCCGGGTGTTTTGAGCGGATCGAAGCGTATTTACACGGCTCTGCCAGTCGATGGCCAGTACGGGGCGATGAAAATCAAGTGACGAGTCTTCCAGCATCATAAACGTCACGATTTTTATTGATGTAGGTTCCGAGTCCGTCTTGGGAGTTTGCAAGTTGTTTCATCGTGGCTATATGGTAAGTAGCAAGTGGAGGCGAACGGTACTCGTAAGTTTTACCATTTTTGTAGTGAACGTGAATCCAGTTGATACCATCATCGTAGCCGTCGATTCCAGATGCTGGATTGTTGTATGGTTTCATAACATTTCCTTTCGTTTTTGGGTTAACGCCCCGCATAAGCCGCGAGTGTAACGAGTCGGTCTTCATGCGGTTGTTAGCACAAATATTTAATCGAAAGAGGCAGTATAATGAAAACATGTTCAAATTGTGGGGAAGTTATTAAATTTAAAGTTGTACCCAAAGAAACCTTTCCAGTAAATGTTTTATCAAGAAAGGATTATTTGGCATATTTGGATGATCACCCAGAATTAATTATGCGTACACGATTACCCAATGAGCCAGGTTCTTTTTGTCCAGCGTGTGGAAGTGAACTTATTGGGCTTCTTCCGTAGAAAATAGATTTGCTCCACATTCAGTGCAGTGAGATAACGATTGAGTGTCATGAAGCATAATAGACTTATGGCATTTCGGGCATTCTCTAATGAGTAAAGACCCACAAACATTACAATATTTTTCTGTGTGTCGTTCAGCAATAAGTTTGTTTTTGCATTCAGGACAAAATATATACCGATGTTTTTTCATTATGACATACCCCTTATTAAATTGTTTTAGTGCTAACGTTGAGGATGAGCAGACCCCGAAGGGGCAAGGCCCGATAGGGCCGCAGCTCCGGCGAAGCCGGAGTTCTGCTCGATCCTGTTGTTGGACGAATGTTATCGCCTCCTATGGAATTTTCTGAAA
>Ga0315546_1002278_pt1 | contig 11226 bp, 11 predicted proteins | sample SalMarSW160170MG_FD_203833 | JGI IMG/M metagenome (GOLD analysis project Ga0315546, IMG submission 203833) | Salt marsh sediment microbial communities from the Plum Island Ecosystem LTER, Massachusetts, United States - Salt Marsh Sediment SW1601-170 ... | reverse complement strand
CCCTATGATCCCGGCGAGTCTCTGAAAGAGGCGCTGCAGTCGTTCCCGGTGCTGGTCAAGCCGGGCGGCGTGATGGGCTTCCCCGCCGATGCCGACGACGGTCGCCCTGCCCGCCGCACCGTCGTGGCCCAGGACCGTCAGGGACGTATCCTGCTTATCGTTGCGCCCCGAGGCTACCTCAGCCTTCACGAACTGGCATGTTTCCTCGCTGAGTCCGACCTTGACCTGGACGTGGCGCTCAACCTGGACGGAGGCTTCTCCACAGGGCTGTGGTTGAAGACGGACGAGAAGTCTGTGGAGATAGATTCTCGCATCCCGGTGCCCTCGGTCATCTCCGCTGGCGACTGACTCCGCACGAGTGCAAAAACCAGACTTTTGCTCCCCTTTCGACGTATAATAATTGTGTGAGCCACAAGCCCCGATTATCGCCAGGAGCCGTGATTGAGTGAGGTGGTCTGACGAAAATGTGGAACCGTTCATTTGCCCCCCTATCTGGGGGCAAAATCAGATTGGCTATCCTGCCCGGAATGACCACCACGGACCGGCTGTCCCGATGACCCAATACCTGATCGAGCGTGCGATGGCGGGCGATGAAGCCGCTGCCCGGGAACTACACGACGCTCACTACCCGGCCGTCCTCCGGCTGGCCTACATGCTTTTGCAACACCTGCAGGACGCCGAGGACGCGGCACAGGATGCCTTCGTCTATGCCTTCGAGCACCTGGCCCAGTATAACCCGGAACGGGCTGCTTTCGCCACCTGGCTCAAGATCATCGTCACCAGCCGCTGCCGGGACCGCCAACGCCGGCGCCGCATCAAGTGGCTCTCTCTGCAAGAGTTGGTGGAGGCCGGACTTGAGCCTGAGGATGAGACACCCAACCATCAGCCGGACGTTGTGCTTGAATTGGTGGGGGTGCAACAGGTGGTGTGGGAGGCATTGAGACAAGTACCACGCAAGTCGCGCCAGGCTTTGATCCTGCGCTACTTCGGGGACCTTTCATACCCCGAGATGGCCCAGGCCCTCGGCTGCCCGGTCAGCACTGCCAAGTCTCGCGTCATCTATGGCCACCAGGTGCTGGCCCGGCTGCTGGAGCGCGATGCGCGCATCGAGTTAGACTACCACAGCCACCACGTAGGAGATGTGCCGTGAACAAGCATCTCAACGACCGTCAACTGCTGTCCTACCTGGAAGATGACCTCTCGCCTGAGCGCCGCGAGCGAGCTGAGGCACACCTGCGTGCCTGTCCCGCTTGTCGTGCTCGCCTGGAACGGCTGGCCCAGACAGCAGCAGACCTGACCACGACACTGCACGCCGTGGGAGAGCAGGTCCTGCTGACACCGGCCCGTTCGTGGGAGGCGGTGACCCGGCACTGGAAGAGACAGCGCCCGAGACTGCTCATCCCCCCATTCCACCCGCTCCTGCGCCAGGTGGCGACGCTGGCCGTCCTGGTGCTCATCGTCGCCGGGCTCGCTGGCCTGATCCACACCCTGGCCATCACCGGCCCTACGTTGACCAAGGCCACGCCAATGCCCAGTCCCACACCCCCGGCCAGCCCGTCACCCGTACCTGGGCCGTTACCGCGCTCGTACCCTGATCGCCTGGCTGCCCCCCTCTCTCTCCTGATCCTCGGTACCGACGGCGAGAGCGCCACGTCCGACGAGACCGACGCGCTGATACTCTTCCACCTGGATGCCAAAGCCGAATGTGCGTTCCTGCTCTCCATCCCTCGCAACCTGTACGTAGAGGTGCCCAGCCACGGACAGGCACGCGCTGGTAGTGTCTACAGGTTGGGTGAGCAAGATGAGGCCACCAGCGGCCTGGCGCTGGCCCAGGAGACAATCTCGGCCACCCTGGGCCTCCCTGTGCAGCACGCCGCACTGGTGCGCTTCGAGAGTTTCGTCGCGCTGATTGACGCCATCGGCGGCGTGGACGTTGAGGTCCCTCATCCCATCGAAGACCCGACCTTTCCAGACGGCCACGGCGGCAGCGATCCGCTGTCCATCCCCGCCGGCACGCAACACTTCGACGGCGCGCTCGCCCTTCGCTATGCCCGCACCCGCGTCGTCCCGGCCCCCGGCTTCGACCGCGCTTTCCGCCAGCAGCAACTCATCCTGGTCGCGCACGACCGGGTGACGCGGTTCGACCTGCTGCCCGACCTCATCGCCCAGGCCCCCACCATTTGGTCGGCCATCGCAGGGGGTCTCGAGACGGACCTTTCCCTGAGCGACGTGATTGACCTGGCGTTCCTGGCGACTGGCCTCACCGCCGACGACATCACCACGGCCACCCTCGATGAGTGCTGCACTGTTCAGCACACCACGCCTGCTGGCGAGCGCGTGCTGCTGCCCCAGCCGGACGAGATCGAGGCACTGATAGAGAACTTGTTGGAGGAAGGACGATGATCCGCCGAATGACATCCATGGCCATCCTGCTGCTGGGGCTGACTGTGTTGACAGCCTGTAGCAAGGCTGCAGGTACCCCGGTCCGGCCGACGCCCACCATCCACCACGCAACCCCCACCCCCGTTGTCCGCGAGCCACCCATCCCACTGCCCAAATCGCACTCACAGTTTGAGCTGACCACCGTGCTTCTCCTGGGCACCGACCGGCGCAGCACAGATAGCAGTTCCGACAACACCGATACGCTGATGCTCTTCCACCTAGATCCGAACGGTCGGCGCATCGCGATCCTTTCCATCCCTCGCGACCTCTACGTCGAGATTCCCGACCACGGGCAGGGACGCATCAACACCGCCTACGCCTGGGGCGAGCAAGACGGGACGGGCGGCCTGGCTTTGGCCCGCCAGACCATTTCCACCACCCTCGGCATCCCGGTCCAACACGCCGTTCTGCTCGACTTTCACGCCTTCGTCACGCTGATTGACGCCATCGGCGGCGTGGACGTGGACGTGCCATATACCATCTCTGACCCCACCTATCCGGACAGCGGCATCGGCTACGATCCCTTCTACCTGCCCGCCGGTCAGCATCACCTGGAGGGTGCCACGGCTCTCAAGTATGCCCGCACTCGCGCCACTCCCGGCGGCGACTTCGACCGTACCGCCCGCCAGCAACAACTGGTGCTGGCTGTACGCGACCGGGTGACGCGGCTCGACCTGATGCCGGGCCTCATCGCGCAATCCCCACAGCTCTGGGCCGTCCTCCAGACCGCTCTCGAGACCGACCTGACGTTGGGGGAGATTGTGGATCTGGCCATCATCGCCAGCCGCACCCCCGCCGACCAGATTGTCACCGCCGGTATTGACCAAACCTGCACTCATTTCTGGACCACACCCGGCGGAGCCCAGGTCCTGATTCTCGACCAGGCCGCCATCGAGGCCCTGCTCACCGATCTCTTCGCCCCCCCGTCCGCCGCCGCAGCCCATTGACCCCCATTGCTCATTGTTCATTGTTCATTGTCCATTGTCCATTGTCCATTCCGCATTTGTCATTTGCTCATTTGTCATTTATAATGTTTCTCAATGACCATCCTATTCGCGCTCCTCGGCCTCCTCGTCGGCGGCATGGTCAATCAGCTCGGCTCCGATCTGCCCGCCCGGCGGAGCCTCACCCGTTCTCACTGTCCCTACTGCGGGCGAAACCGCCCCTGGTGGCAATGGCTTGCCCTGCCCGCCTACCTGATCGAGCACGCCAGGTGTCCCTCCTGTGACGCTCCGATTAGCTTGCGCCACCCCCTGGTCGAGATCGGGCTGGCGCTGGCTTACAGCTACTTCTGGATCGTGCTCGGTCCCTCCATCAAACTGGCTCTCTACCTCCTATACAGCGCCATCTTTGCTCTTATCTTCATCACCGACGTCGAGCGGCGGCTGATCCTCAACGTGGTGATCTATCCATCTATTCTCTTTGCCATCGCCGCTAGTTTTTTCACACCGGATATGACGTGGTGGAGCGCACTGGCCGGCGGCGCGATCGGTTTTGTCTTCTTCCTCGTCGCCGCGCTGGTGGGGAATGGACTCTTCGGCGGCGGGGCGTTAGGCGGCGGTGACGTCAAACTGGCGGCGCTCGTCGGGCTCATCACCGGCTTCCCGCTGGTCATCGAGGCGCTGGTGTTGACCATGCTCCTTGGAGCAGCCGTCAGTCTGATCCTGCTGATCACCCGCGTGCATGGCCTGCGCGACCCCATCTCCTACGGGCCATTCCTCATCGTCGGCGCCGTCATCACCCTGCTGTGGGGCTACCCCATCGCCGAATGGTTCCTGCGCTAGGCTGGCTGCTGGATCCGGAGAACCCGTCGTTTGCTGCCTCACCCTGACAGGACTGGTGCAGTTAGAGCCGGTAAATTCCCCGATTTCTGGAGAAACTTTTGCCAGGCTGATGCGTATTCTTTATGAGAACGTCTTACCGGATGTTGTAACAAATCACGCCCAGGAAGGTAAACGATGGTGGCTGACAGTAACAAAAAACTACGGCGGCAAAACGGAATTGTTGCGGGCATTTGTGGCGGTCTGGGCACTTTTTTTGACCTCAACCCGTGGTGGTTCCGTCTGCTTTTCCTGATCTTGATGATTCCGGGCGGCATTCCGGGACTCTTGCCCTACGTGATCCTCTGGATCGTCATCCCCCGAAAGTGATGAAGGGAAACGAGCGCACGCCACTGGGATCTCGTTCGCCGAGGCCTCGTCCTCGTTCGCCGAAGGTCTCTGACTGAGGCGTAAAGGGCTCGGTCGGGAGACCTTCGCCCATCGGCGAATGGCCTCGTCCTCGTTCGCCGAAGGTCTCTGACCGAGGCGCAAAGGGCTCGGTCGGGAGACCTTCGCCCATCGGCCTGGTAGTTAGCATTTAGCATATCTAATTTTTAAGGAGGAACCGAAAATGGCATCTCTGCTGGAAAAAGTCTCGACGTTGATCTCCGCGAACTTGCACTCTCTGGTGGACCAGGCTCTGAAGAGCAATAGCCTGGCTGTGATAGACCAATACATTCGACAGGTAGAGGATCACCTGGAGAACCTGGGAGACGCCACGGCCACGGTGGGTGGGGAAGTCAAGTCCATCAAGCGCAGGCTGCACGACCAGGAGCAGAAAGAGGACGAGCTGGACCGGGCGATTGATGCCTTCCTCATGGAGGGCAACGAGGAGACAGCTACGGCTGCCCAGAGCAAGCTCAACAGCACCCAGCGGCTGATTGAGACCTACAAGGAGCAACTCACCCGCCTGCAGGCCGAGTACCGGAAGCTGTTGGACGCCAAAGTCAAACTGGAGGCTCGCCTCGCTACAATGAAGCAGGAGCGGGAAGAACTCCAGGCACTTCTGGAGTTGGCCAAGAGCAAAGAGACCGCGGTCGAGGCGATGAAGGGGCTGGACGATCTGATGGGCTCGGGGGACACCGACATCAGCCGCATTGCTCAAAGCATCTACGCCCGGTTGGACAAAGCCACCACCGCCACCGAAATGCGGGCCGCCAGCCTCGACGAGCAGATTGACCAGGTGCTGGATCGCGGCGTCATTGACAGCCAACTGGCCGAACGCAAGAAGAGGCTGGGGTTGAGCGAATAAATGAACCGTACTCGCTGGATCTTTGTAGCTATTTTGCTCGTCGCACTTCTGATTGTCGGTGCCTCCCTGACCTGGCGCGCCCTGAGCGACAGGAGCGGCACCGATGACGGGCTCACCGTAGAGCGGCCCGACACCGTCACCGTGCGCGTGCTCACCGCTCTGCCGGTGGAGCCGTGGGTACGGAGCGCAGCCGAGGCCTTCAACGCTACTGACCCTGTTGTGGACGGCGTGCAGGTGGAGATCGTGGCGATGGATGGCCTGACCGCCCTGGGCCGCTGGGATCGCAACGACTTCGGCGCTCTGCCGGCTGACGTGCGGCCGGAGGATTTGAGCGAGGCGGAGCAAGCCGCCCTGAGAGACTTCCCCACGGCCTGGATCCCCGACAGCCGTTATCTGGTGGAACTGGCCAATGCCTCCTACAAGGAACGGCTGGGCCGGGACGTCTTCCTGACCGATGGTGAGTACCGGGCCCACCCCATCGCCATCAGCCTCTTTACCTGGGGCATCTACGAGAGCAGGGCCGAGGTGCTGGAGGATCGTTTCGACACCATCACCTGGAGCACCATCCACGACGCTGCCGTCGCCGGGGGGGGGTGGCCTGAGTTGGGCGGCGACCCTGGCTGGGGTTACTTCAAGCTGGTGGTGCCTAATCCACGCAAGAACGTGGGCGGCCTGGCTGCTATGATCGCCGCTGGTGGCGAGTATTACGGCCGCACCGACGTCGGCGTGGAGGACTTCACCAATCCAGAGTTCCAGGCCTGGCTGGGCGAGTTGATGGGCTCCGTGACCGATTTTAGCAGCGCCAGCGCTTACACCGCCGAGGACTTTGCTCTCTTCGGTTACAGCGTGGGCGACGGCGGCCAACTGCTGGAGAGCGACCTGCTGCAGAACATGCAGGGTATCCTCACGCGGTGGGAAGACCCGCTGATGCTCTACTATCCCCGCTACGTCACCTGGTTCGACTTTCCCTTCACTGTCTGGATAGGACCGGAGACCAGCGCGCTGGAGAAGAACGCGGCGTTGGGTTTCCAGCGCTTCCTGCTGAGTGAGTCGCAGCAGGAGGCCGCCTTGGCCTACGGCCTGCGCCCGGCCAACCCCAACGTGGCCGTTGACGCCAGCCCGGACAGCCTCTTCGTCAAGTGGCAGGATCGGGGCGTCGAGCCCATCGTACCCCGCGCCGACGCTATGCGCAGTCCGAACCGGGACGTGCTTCTGACTCTGCTGCGCTGGTTCGACTTGAACGTGGTGGAGTAAGATGGCGGATATGAGGTCTTCTCCACGAAATTCGCAATCCCCGCAATCAACAGGGCGCACCTCCGATCAGCGCAACTGCCTGTTGGTGGTTGTCATCTTCCTCATCGTCGCGTGCACGTGCGGTGGGCTGGCCATCACCCTGGGGAGCGGCCTGTGGGACAGTCTTTTCGGCCAGTTTGACCAGGACGAGGTTATACAACCTGTTCCGTGGTCCGCCGACAGCGCCGAACTGACGGTCGCCGTATCGCCAGGTATGGCGTCCGTCTTTCAGGAACTGGCCGGGCAGTTTAACCGCCAGCAGCAGCGCACCCCTGACGGCAATGATATGCAGGTACAGACGCTGGTGTTGGTTCCCGAGAAGATGGTGGAGCAAAGCCTGAACGCGCCTTCCTTCCAGGCCCTGTCACCGGACAGCAGCCTATGGCTGAATCAGTTGGAGCAGCGCTGGGCCAAACTTCAGGATGCGGATGCGGGCGAGGAGTCCCTGATCCCCATCGGGAACCGGCGGGCCAGCAACCCGGTGCGCTATGCCACCAGCCCCGTCGTGATCATTGCCTGGGAGAGCGTCGCCAGGGAGCTGGGCTGGCCCGAGCGCCCGATAGGCTGGCAGGAGATTCAGCGCCAGGCCACGGAGCACTCGAACTTCAAATGGAATCACCCCAGCACCAGCCACGCCAGCGGCCTGCTGACCACCCTGGCCGAGTTCTACGCCGGCGCTGGCCTGACCCGAGGGCTGACCCCCGAAGCGGCCACCGATCCACAAACGCTGGAGTACGTGCGGGCCGTGGAGGCCACCGTCCGCTTCTACGGCGAGGGCGAGGAGGTGATCGTTGGACGTCTGGCCGCCGAAGGGCGTAACTTCCTGGACGCCTTCGTGGCCCAGGAACAGGTCGTCATCGCCTGGAACCAATCACAACGGGGCGAACGCGAGCGGCTCGTGGCCATTTATCCGGCTGAGGGCACCCTCTGGGCCGACCATCCCCTGGCCCTGCTGGAGTTGGGCGGCACCTCCCCCGAAGCGGGAGGGAGTACCGCCGTTACCGATAATCAGCGCCGCACCTTCCAGGCGTTTGCGCAATTCCTGGGCACTACCAGCGTTCAGCGCCAATTGCTGGCCGCCGGGTATCGCCCGGCCGATCTGAGCATCTCCCTGGACGAGCCAGGGAGTCCCTTCGCCAACACTGACGCTGTGGACTGGCGCCAACCCCAGACGACGCTCCAGGTTCCACCCGCCTCGGTGGTGGAGGTCGTGCAGAACGTCTGGTGGTACACCAAACGGCCCACCAACGTCTACCTGGTGGTGGACACGAGCGGCAGTATGGAAGGGGCCAAGTTGGAGCATACCAGGGAAGCCCTGCAGGCCTTTGTGAATCAGATCCGAGGCGACCGGGACCAGGTGGGGTTGATCGAGTTTGGCAGCGGCGTCAAGCTGTTTGAACCGTTGCAACCCCTGGATGACCGCGGTCGCCAGGAGCTGATCGAGCAAATCAACGGGATGGAGGCTGACGGCCAGACTGCTCTGCTTGATGCTGTCTGGGAAGCCTACGACGACTTACAGAGAACGGGCGACGAGGAAGCGATCAATGCCATTGTGGTCATGACCGACGGTCGAGAAAACGCCAGCGCCTATAGTGCCTCCGACCTGCGGCAGCGCTTTGAACAGGAGCAGGCTGTGACCGTGGTCGTGTTCACGGTCGCCTTCGGCGGGGACGCCGACGCGGGTCTCTTGCAGGAGGTCGCCCGCATCGGCAACGGCCAGTTCCGCCGGGCCGACGAGACGGACATTGAGGAACTCTACAAGATCATCTCGACCTACTTCTGAGACGTGAAACGTCAAACGTCAAACGTGAGACGTGAAGCGTGAAACGTCAAACGTGAGACGTGAAACGTGACTGTCACGCATCACGTTTTACGCAGTACGCAACACGCAATACACTTTATGGCTACCACTCGGTTTGAACTTCAGGAAAAAGCCCGCAGTGCCATCCTGCAATACGCCTTCTTCCGCTGGGAGAGCGCGGCGGTTTTGGCTGGCACGATCCTGCTGACTATGCTGCTGCCCCACCCATTTCCCTGGTGGCCGGTGTGGGGCTGGCCGCTACTGGGCCTGCTGGGGCTGGCCGGCATGGTCTACTCCAGCCTGACCGATGCCGAGGCCAATGCCAGGGTGCTGTTGGAACTCTTCCAGCAACAGTTTGACCCCCGCAAGGTCCAGGATGAGGCGCTGCGCCAGGAGGTGGAGACCGCGCTGGAGTACCAGCGACGCATCGAGGCTCAAACGCGCGGACAGCGACCCGGCGTGCTGCGGGATCGGCTGGAGGATACCGCCGGTCAACTCAGCGACTGGATCAGCAACATCTATAAGTTAGCCCTGAAACTGGACGGTCACCGCCGAGATGAGCTGCTGGCCCGGGAGCGGGAGACGGTGCCGAAGGAGATTGAGAAGCTGGCCGCCCGGCGCAGGCTGGAGAGCGATCTGAGCATTCAGCGAGAGTTGGACACGGTCTTGGAAAGCAAAGGGAGACAATGGCAGACGCTGCGAGCTCTGGACGACCGTATGAAGCAGGCCGAGTTGCAACTGGAACAGAGCATGGCCGCCCTGGCCACGGTCCACAGCCAGGTGCAATTGATTGACGCCCGGGATGTGGATAGCGGCCGGTCCGATCGCCTGGAGGCGGATATCCGGGAACAGGTCGAGCAACTGAACGATCTGATCAGCAGTATCAACGAGATTTCTAGCGAAATGTCAGGGGGAGAGTTCTGATATATGAGGAAATACGTGCTTGTGACACTGACCCTGGTGCTCATTGCCAGTTTGTCCAGCTTGCTCTCGACCGGTTGCAGCAGCGACAAAGTCCCCAACAAGGGGGATGTAATCGTCTTCGTGGCCGTACCCCTGAGCGGCTTTATGGCCAACGGTGGCCAGACCGTGCTGGGCGGCGTGCGCCTGGCGGCGGAGGAGATCAATCGCAATGGCGGCCTGCTGGGACATCGGGTCATCGTCTGTCCCCTGGACGACGAAGCGGACAGCGACGTGGCAGTGGCTCAAGTGGAGCAGATCCGGCAGGCTTTGAATACGGGGGAGCAGGTGTTGGCCGTGATCGGCCATCTGAACAGCGGCCAGACCCTCGCTGCTATGGAACTCTACAAGGATATGAGGCTGGTGGTGGTCACCCCCACATCGTCTGAGCAGAGTCTGACTGAGCGGGGGTATGATAACTTCTTCCGGGTCAACGCCAACGACAGTGTGCAGGCTGCAGTGGACGCACGCTTTCTGGTGGAAAAGTTAGGCGCCAGGCGGGTGGCGGTTATCTTCAACAATACCGAGTACGGACGAGGGTTGGCCGCTTTGTTGATCCAGGAGCTGGAGCAGCGTGGGGCCGAGGCCGTGCCCCAGTTGGAGGTGGAGGAAGGCCAGGGCCGCTACGAGAGCGAGGTGGTTCAGACAAAAGAGGCCCATCCCGATACCATTTTCTACGCGGGTTACGAGATCGAGGCCCCTTACCTGCGGGCAGCCCTGGTGGAAGCTGGTGTGACTGTGCCCATGCTGGCCAGCGATGGGGCCTTCCTGGGTGCCACCATAGATGAGGCGGCCGGCACGGCCGAGGGAATGTACGTCAGTGCCTTTGCCCCCAGTCCCCGCAACGTGGCGGATGTGCGCTGGTTCGAGGCCTACCAGGCGGTGGAGCACCGCAATCCCGACACCTATTCCGTCAACGGCTACGTGGCCATGCAAGTGCTGGCTGAGGGTGTGCGCGAGGCTGATTCTCTGAATGCTGCTACCGTCGCCGACGCCCTGCGCCAGAACAGCCTCAAGACCATTCTGGACGATCTACGCTACCAGCCCAACGGCGACCTGGTTGATCCGCAGATATGGATCTACCAGGTCGTGGATGGGGAGTTCCAACAGATTCAGTGGTAATACGTAGTCGCCTGGCAAAGCTGCGCCCCAAACCGACAAGTTGAATGCGTGTTGGCGAGTGGGGCGGTTTTGGCAAGTCTGGCGGGCCCAACCAGGCCAGCTAACGGCTAACCGTTAAAAGTGCTTGCCGTATGGGGATGAAGCGCTCGCCAGGCCAGAGCCAGGTTACGTTAATCCAGAAGCCAGACACAGCCACGGAACGCAGGATGCCATCGCCGTCGGGCATGATAGGGACGAAGCGCGTGCCCTGAAGCTGGTAGAACTCGGTGCCCGCGGGCCCATAGGGGTCAATCAGCCACAACTCCCGCACACCGGCCCGCTCGTAGGCCCTGAACTTGGGACCCCGGTCGTAGCGCACTGTGCCGGCCGAGAGGATCTCGATCACCAGATCAGGCGCACCGAAGACGCCTTTTGACTCCAGAATATCCGCCCGTTCTCTGGCGATAAAGAAGATGTCCGGCTCAAAGGTTTGATCCACGTCCAACCCCACCGGTGTCCGGGAACCGAGCACCTCTCCCAAATCGTGGTCTTCAACG
>Ga0315546_1002275_pt1 | contig 11227 bp, 13 predicted proteins | sample SalMarSW160170MG_FD_203833 | JGI IMG/M metagenome (GOLD analysis project Ga0315546, IMG submission 203833) | Salt marsh sediment microbial communities from the Plum Island Ecosystem LTER, Massachusetts, United States - Salt Marsh Sediment SW1601-170 ... | reverse complement strand
GCAAACAATATTCTCAGGCTCAGTTTCAAGAGCAGCGAATTGAAGAACCTTTAAGTTATAAAGAAGAGTTTGATAAAGTGTTTATTTCGTTTGTTTTGCATGGGTTTGAAGACAATCAGAAGCTAAAGATTATTGATAATGTTTTCCGAGCCTTAAAACCAGGAGGTATTTTTTATATTTTAGATTATAGCCGCTTTGATCTTGAAAAATTATGGTTTCCTATCCGTTGGGTATTTATTCATGGAGAATGTGAGTTAGCAGTGGAATTTCTTAAGCTTGATTTAAAAAGAATGCTTTTTAATCAAGGGTTTACTAATTTTGAAGAAGAGTTTTTCTTTAAAAAATATTTGCGGTTACTGAAGGCAGTAAAGCCAATAAGTTAGAGGCTATTAAATAAAGAAGATAAAATGAACGAGTCTTTGAAGCAAGAACTTGAATCAACATTCAAGGATATTCTGGTAACCGACCGTAGAGACAACCGAGTGAGCGTAATCGTTAAACGTGGGCAGGTACTTGCAGTCCTCAGGTTCCTAAGGGATAAAAGATTTGACCACCTAGCCCTTGTTTCTTGCATTGACTGGATAGAAGAGAAAGAATTTGAGCTGGTTTATATTTTAACTCGTTATATGCAAGGTGACGAAGAGCATACAGATCAGGAAAGTTTACATCTAATTGTAAAAACCAGGATTTCAAGACAAAGCCCGCAATTGGAAACGGTAACGGGTATTTTCCCCAATGCAGAGCCATACGAGCGGGAGATACATGAGCTTTTCGGCATACGTTTTGAAGGTCATCAGAGACTGACCCCGCTTTTTTTGGAAAGGGAATATAAAATTCCTCCATTTCGAAAGGATTTTGATACCCGTAAATATGTGGAGGAAGTTTTTGGTAATATTCCTTCTGTAGAAGATAATAAATGAGTCCAGACAGATTATGACTGAATTAACCCGAACGGACATAGAAAAAACACTGTCTAAAGTGATGCATCCCGAGATCAACCACAGCTTGGTCGACCTGGGGATGATTGAAGATGTGGTATATAAACAAAAGCACGTCTCACTTACTTTGAACCTTCCCTCTCTGCAGGTACCTGTCAAAGGTATTCTGGTGGAAAGTATAAAAAAGGCGCTGGCGGATCTGGATAGCTCAATTGAAGTAGAAATAAACATTGAGCAAATGACTGAGCAGCAGCGAGAGAAATTTATGAAAATGGCTAAAGAAGGATGGAAGCTTTGAGTGTAAATACAAACAGCAAAAAGACCGGTTCTGCCAGGGAGCTTGAACTCTACTTCGGCCCTCAGCATTTGGGAATGGTGGGAAATTTCAGCATTACTCTCAAGGTCGAGGGCGACCGTATCTTAGAGGCACAGGCCAACCCTGGGTATCTTCATCGCGGTTTTGAAAAATTGATGGAATACAGAACCTGGATACAGAATTTTCCGATGGTCTGCAGAATAAATGTGGTTGAGCCTGACTCAATGGAAATGGTATATGCCATGGCCGTGGAGAAACTGGCAAATATAGAAGTACCAGAAAAAGCAAATTATGTAAGGAGTATTTACCTTGAGCTTGCGCGGGTCGGGTCGCATCTGTTTGGCTTGTGGGCCTATGCCAATATGCTCGGCTTCGATACCGTGGCTCAGTGGGCAATGTATCACCGAGACCTCATTTTGGATTTGTTTGAAGAGCTAACCGGCGGAAGGGTCTATCACATATATATATGGCCAGGTGGTGTAAGACGCGATTTTCCGCCAGGATTTAAGGAAAAAGTAGTAAACACGCTGCACTCCATAGGCGGCTGTGTGCCGGATTACGATGCCATGTTTTTTAACAACCGTTTATTCTATGAAAGGGCAAAAGGGATTGGCCAATTAACCCAACAGCAGGCAAAGCAATGGGGAGCAACAGGACAAACCCTGCGGGCGACAGGGATGGCATATGATATCAGAAGGGTTGAACCCTATGCCGCTTATGACAAGGTGGACTGGGATGTCCCTGTAAGGCAAGATGGTGATGCTTATTCAAGGGTTTGGGTTATAAGAGACGAAATGATCGAAAGCGTTCATATGATATTCAAGCTGCTCGATGCGATGCCCGAAGGCCCAGTTTATAATCGCGTACCAAATCCGTTTAAATGGAAAATACCAAAAGGTGAAGCTTATGTCAGATGTGAGTCTTCACGTGGAGAGTTGGGCCTTTACCTGGTAAGTAACGGTGAAGATAAGCCTTACAGGGTGCACTTTAGAACCCCTTCCTATCCTAATGGTCTAATCATTTTGGAAAAGTTACTGAAAAATGCCAGTATTGCTGATGTCGGAAATATAATGATAAGTTTATATGTGGTTGCCCCCGAGATAGACAGATGAAACCCGCCCTTCCTAATAGAAATTGGTATTATGTGTATTTACTCAGAAGCAGTAAAACACAACGGATTTATATAGGATGTACTAATGATTTAGGAAATAGACTGAAAGAACATAATGAAGGTAACGTTTATTCAACTAAAAGAATGCTACCGGTAGAGTTAATATATTATGAGGCATATAGATCTAAGGACATTGCATATAAACGAGAAAAAAATTTGAAGTCTTATGGAAGTGGATTGGCGGGGCTAAAATTACGTCTTGGAATTAAAAAGAAAGGAAGGGCGGGGTGAAAGAAAAAACAAAAGATAAAAAGGGTAGTATCTTAAGTCCCTTCAAGGCGGTTAGCTATTTGTTCAAAAAGCCGCGTACCTTGAGATATCCTTTTGAACGCAAAGAGCCGGCGCTGCGATACCGAGGTTTTCATCTTAATGACTGGGAAAAATGTACTGGCTGTGGCAACTGCGCTGATATATGTCCCAATGAAGCAATCGAGATGGTAGAGATCCCTGAATTGAAGCCCAAACCTGAGGAAGGCATAAAGAATGAAAGACCCAAACTCGATTATGGCAGATGTTGTTTCTGTGGCTTGTGTGTGGATATTTGCCCTCCTGCTTCTCTTAGATTGTCCAGAGATTATTTTCATATTCACTTTGATACGGATACCTTTAGCTTTTTACCGAAAGATGAAAAGTCAGACAAAGAGCATTTCCTTGGTTCCGAACAATATTCCATACTTAAGGCCAGCTTGACTCACCGCAAAGAAAACTACGAAGGATTTACCTCTGACCTTGGATATTCTTTATTTGAGCCGCAGCGTGTATCCATGCCCGAGGTTCCACCCGAGGAAAGGAAACTATCCTTTATTGAACAGGTTATAGGTTACAGCAAAGAAGAAGCCCAAAAAGAAGCATCTCGTTGCTTGGAATGTAAATTGTGTGAGGATGCTTGTCCGGCTCACCTAAAAATTTCCGATTATATTAGGGCTATCTATGAAGACAAGCCTGCCGAATCTTTAAGAAAAATACTTGAGGATAACCCGATTCCTTCCATCTGTGGAAGAATATGTATGAAACATTGTGAAGCAGCGTGCTCTTTGAGTGTTAGAGGAGAAGCGGTAGCTGTAAGGTGGCTAAAACGATTTGTAGCCGACTCTATCAAAGACTATAAAGCTACATTGGAGCTTAGGCCAGCTAAACCTACAGGCAAGAAGATCGCTGTTATTGGCGCAGGCCCGAGTGGTCTATCTGTGGCTTATTTTCTTACCTTGAGGGGACATAAGACAGTAGTGTTTGATTCCCTGCCTGGTGGCGGTGGAATGATGCGGATAGGTCCTCCCCTTTACAGATTGCCTATTGAGGCTATAGACAAGGATGTTAATCATATTGCTTCTTTGGGAGTTGAGTTTAGATTCAATACCACAGTAGGCAAAGATGTTCTATTTGAAGATATCCTAAAAGAATATGACGCAATTCATCTTGGTATAGGAACAACAGTAAGCCGTTCCACAAAGATCAAAAACATTAATGAAGCTCATCTGGCACTTCCTTTTCTACAAGAGAACAAAATCGGCCAAGGAACTAAAGTAGGTAAAGAGATAATCGTTATCGGCGGTGGAAACGTGGCTATGGATGTGGCCAGAGAGGCCCTGCGTTTGCAATGTATGCAATATTCTAATGAAGAGGTAGTAACTAAAACGGTTTCTCTGGAAGATTGGGACGAGCTGCCCGCAACAGAGGATGAAATTGAAGAAGCGAAGGCAGAAGGAATTCAATTTAATCCCGGGTGGGGACCAAAAGAAGTTAAAGTTGAAGATGGCAGAATAAAAGGACTTTCATGTGTGAAAGTTAAATCGGTATTTGATGAACAGGGCAAATTCAGCCCCACTTTTTATGAAGAAAAGCAAATGTTCCTGCAAGGGGACATGATAATTGAAGCCATTGGCCAGGCTCCTGACTTTTCGTTCCTGCCAAAAGAGCTCTTTGAAAAACTGGAGTTTACGCCCCAAAGAAAAGTAAAGGTTGACGAAAATGGTATGACCTCAATCCCCAAGGTATTTGCCGGCGGCGATATAGTAAATCTGAATTTAGATGCAGTAACAGCCATTGCCGATGCTAAAATAGCAGCAGAGGGAATTCATAAAATGCTCTGTGGGAGATAGCTAATGGAAATACTGGTTAAGTATGAAAATGGATTCCGTTTCTCTGCTACATGCAAAGGATACACAGTTACAACTGGACGTGGTGAGGATGGAGATAAAGAGCGGGACGGAATGTGGCCGGCTCAGCTATTCGGGGCTTCAATTGGTATGTGTATAGGTGGCTATGTCGCCAAGTTCTGCAAAGAGCGGAATATTCCTTGCGAGGATATGACGATCGAACTAAGCCGCCGGATTGAAGCAAACCCATCGGGAACCACCCCGTCGGGAGCTAAGCCATCGCGCACCGCAAGAATCGATGCCAAAATCCGCCTTGGCGCAAAATTGTCCGAGCAGCAGCGCCAGGGTATCTTAGAAGCAGCCGACAGCTGCCATATAACTAAGAGTATCGAAGAGGGAATGCAAATTGTTTGTTATCTGGCGGAACCCGACAACCAGTAACCGTTTAAGGCTTTACTTTTCGGAAAGAACCATTTATGGAAATGCTTAGGGAAAATCAGGATGGGTTGTTTAACGATGGATAAACAGACTTCCAACAAGGACCCCAATCGGTTCCTGTGATGCGATATCCCGTCGAATCGAGCGTAAAACACGATAAACTTACTATAGAATTATCGATGTCTTAAATCTTCCTTTGAAGATGAAGAAAATAAATGCTTGAAAATACGAATTACGTTCCCAATAAAGAGAAGCAAAAAATCGACGAGATTTGCGAGGAGATTCGCGAAGTTCTCGAGGGCAAGAAAGATGTTAGTGCTCTCCGCAGAGAGGGTAGTTTATCGCCCAAGCTTGAAAAACTTATTGCACTGGGTTCAGTGATTGCAAGCCGGCGCGACCCTGACGTTGTTGTACCATGTGTGATTGAGTGTCTAAAAACTGGGGCTACACGCGAAGAGATCATGGATGTCTTGCGGCAGGTTATTTTGATGGCTGAGGTACCTGCGAAGGCCTATAGCGAGATCGTACAGAAGGCAATAGATGACTTCGAAAGCCAAAACTGAAGATAAATATGGAATAGCCCGTTAATCATGGGGTTTTTCCGGTCTCATCCATAGTGTCCCTGCGTTAAAACGTCATTTGTGATCAGCAACAATTGAAAGTACGGGCCAACGACAATTAAAACTGCCGTTTTTGGGCAATGTTGGCCGACCATCTGAGAGAGTGGACTGAGCGAATTATAGGACTGTTCAAGGAGCTCTCAGATGGTCACAGATGAACAGGTAAGGAGATTTATGAAGCAGGTACAAAAAGGTAAATCATTGTCGTTGGCGGCGGCGAAGGCCGCAATGAGTGAGAACACCTCTCGTGCTCATCAATCCTGGAAGAAGCCTCGGCCGAGCGATCATTCGCTCTATAGGTCTGAAGAATCTGCCGGCCAATTTGTCTGACCCCAGATTATGTACCACATTGAATTAGAGAGTTATCCACATTCCTTGTCCTGTACTCCCGCGTAAACTCATCCAGCACAGTCAGAATCTTCAGCTTCCTGCCGTCATCGGTTTGATCACTGATAAAATCATAGCTCCAGACATGATTGATACGCTCAGCTTTCTTTACACAGCAGCTATTGCCTGAACTGCCTTCGGCCTTCTTAAATTTGCGTCTGTAAGGCACCTGTAATACCAATTGTAAATAATTAAGGCGCTGAAGGTCAAAAGGACGGTACTGTTCATAGTGGCATAAAACCGATAACCTTTTTTGCATGGAGGCTGCTATGAACCTCAAATTACATCACACATCAGATGAGTTATTAAAGCTGTACAAAACAGAATCCAACCCAAAACTTGCCCGAAGAATTCATGCAGTATATCTGGCATCTAAAGGCCTGACCTGTGCACAGATTATAAACATAACTGGAGCTGGCCGCCGTACCATCCAAAAATGGGTAAAAAAATATAACCACGGTGGGATAGAAGAATTAAAAGATAAATCCCGTTCTGGCCAGCCAACTAAACTGCCCCGGCAGATGCAAGAGGCCTTCTGTCAACGTATCCAAGCAGGTCCTCTTGAACAAGACGGCGTCTCCGTTCTTAACGGCCCGGCCATCAGGCGGCTTTTGGAGCATGAATTTGGTGTGGTTTATTCTCTCTGGGGAGTTTATAGCTTATTACATCGTCTGAGACACTCATGTCTTTGCCCTCGTCCACAACACGAAAAAGCCGATCCTAATGCACAGCAAGAGTTTAAAAAAAGTTCCCCGAAGCCCTGGATGAAGTCCAAGCAAAACATCCGGACAAGAAGATAGAAGGATGCTTTCAGGATGAGGTACGTTTTGGCCAGCAAGGCACAATAACAAGGGTGTGGGCATTGCGAGGTTCAATACCTCGTGCCTTGCGACAGACAAAATATGAATGGCTGTATACCCCTATGCGATGGGCAGTTACCCCGTCTCGTGTTAAAATCAGCAGCCAGCTTTCCTCCTCACCAATGGCAGTTTCCAGAAGGATGCCCGTATGGGAAACCGGGTATGTCTTTCAAACCGCGGGTAGCGATCGATAAAGCCGTCGCCTCTCTCCTGGAGGGGTGTCAACAGGGCTGATCAACGGCCGCTGTTTGGCGCCTTTCAGCTTTCTTAAAGGCATCCACTTTTAACTTAAATCTGAAGTTCTTCGGTGTTACTTTACTGCCTGATGGAGGTAGAGTAATCTCTACAAAACGAGCAGCTCGCCCAGCTTCGTGTTTGAGCGCTCCAATCTTTTGCAATAATCTATCACGATCTCTGCAGCTCTTTTGCAATCTCCGAAGGCCCTGAAACAACCGTCGCAACTTGTGTCGGCGTATACTCTTTTCTTTTTCACGCCGCTCTGTACTCTGGGTCTGCGTGAAGAATGCCTGAACCATCTGATTATCTTCGGGTTGGACAGACTCCAGTACGTACTCGATAAATACAAAGACTTTTTCAACCAACACAGGCCACATCAGGGTATTGGGACCAAGCAAAGCCGAGGATTTACCCGATGTTTATTAACTGACCACTATTCTGCTTAGTCAAGATCCTCATCTTCGGATAGCTTATGAGCAATACTCTGGGCATCATCACCAACACAGAACAGACGACGATTTTGATGAGGCCGAGTGGATCGCTGAGGATCTGGTTGAGCGACACGAAGCTGGCTCTGCCTGGCAGGAACATATGATCCTAACACGCACATCAACATCAAGGTGACGGGCTAAGCGCCAAAGCTGCACCACTCGCAAAAACTGCGATTTTTAGCTGAAAAACGGGTCTGGATGTTATCTGGAGGGGTTAATAGCGGGGGCATCATATGGGGGTCTATAGATGAAAAAAGCCTTAATGAATGTCGGAGTTGTCGGTTTACAAGAGCTACGGTTTTCTGTAACTCTTTATATATCAAAGGCTTACCCAATGTCGGCCGTGATGACCCCGACACAATGAACAGACGGGCTGCATAGCTCACACCAGAGGTCCAACTGCGTCTGTATGGTCTCGTGTGACTTGTCCGTTTTGTCCGGACAAGGGGGCCTCTAAAACACATAAGCCTTGTTGTAAGCGACCTTTACATAATGTCCGGCCATAACAGTCGGACAGGGCTATTTCTGATGTCACTTTTGTCAGTGACAGCCGACCTTCGCGAAACGTAACCATTTACAAGATAAACACTTATGAATGTCACAGCGGAAACATGTGACAAGCTTAGACTGTATGCCGCATAGCCTATACCAGAGGTCTATGAAACCATCTCCATCGGTGTCCAGCACTTGGAAGACCTGACTGGGACTGCCACGCCGGAAGGACACCTTCCACCTGCGCCAGAATAAGCCCAAATAAGGCCAAACATCTCATAAATAACATGCCAGATTATGCGAATATATCGGGCAAACAGCCCAGTATAAACTTGCTATATCCCCCATTATATGCCACTATATAGAGTGATGTAACCCTTTTATTAGAGGCTGTTTACATGATTAAAAGAGGCAATGGCTCAGCCCTTAAAACCGGGGCGGCCGGCTATATCCGAAGATCAACCGACAAGCAGGAACAGTCCATCGAGGACCAGAAAAAGGCCATCCAAAAATATATCGATGAAAACGGCTTTCACCTCTTGAGATTCTACATTGATGATGCCATCAGCGGTACCTCCACATTGGGCAGGCGCGCCTTTTTGCAGATGATATCAGATGCCGAAAGCCCCTCCTGTGACTTCGATAAGATCATCGTATACGATGTGAAAAGATTCGGACGTCTGGACAACGATGAGGCTGGGTACTACAGGCACAGATTACGCTGCCATGGTGTTGAGATATGTTACATCAGCGAGAACTTTAATGGCGATAGCACCGATGACCTGCTGCGACCCGTCAAGCAATGGCAGGCCCGGCAGGAATCCAAGGACCTATCGAAGGTCACCATTAGAGGATTGCTTTCTAAGGCCCAGACAGGCTTTTGGATGGGAGGCGTGCCACCATATGGCTATGACCTCCACTACGAAAATGCCGATGGCCAATTCCTGATGATCCTGCGATACATGCCGGATGGCTCCAAGCAAGTCCTGAATGAGCAGGGAAAGGTCATCCGTATTCTTTCCCGTGGAGAATCGCTCAATATATCAAAACGTGATCATGCCAGGTTAACGTCCAGTGATCCCGAGAGGGTAAAAGTAATCGGTCGTATCTTCAAGATGTATGCAGAGGAAGGTAAAGGCTATAAATCTTCGGCTGATACACTCAACCAGCAGGGCATTGCTACGCCGCGTGGCCCGGAATGGTCTTATATCTACAGCGGCAAGTGGACAGATACCACTATTAGGGCCATCCTGGTTAACCCACTCTATGCCGGAGATATGGTATGGAATCGCCGTACGGATGGCCGGTTCCACAGGATCAGTAATGGGCAAGCTATAGACCATCAGAACATACATGGGGCCCGATTAGTGCCCAACCACAAGCAGGACTGGATTGTGGTTCGTGATGCTCATCCTGCCCTGATAAGTCGCAGACTGTTTGAGCAGGCCAGGCAAAGGCTTGAAAATCATCCCAAGTCAATCGAGCAGCGACAACATGCTTCAAATCGTAATACTCATGGTAGGACCTAGAACGGCCAACGCAGCCGGTTCATACTATCCGGTCTGATTAAATGCGGTCTCTGCAGCAATCGTTATCAGGGCGTCACACGGGTCAAGGGCAAAAAGCGGTTAGACGGGATGCGTGTAAGAACTTACTACTATGGCTGCGGCGGTTACATCTCAAAAGGCACAAGCGTCTGCCAGGTGAACACGATTCCAAAAGATACTCTCGAATCGACGGTTATAAACGCGGTGCTGGATTTTTACGGGCCTTATTTTGAGAATGGTGGCCGGCAAAAGCTGGCTGAAGCCATTAAAGCCCAGATCGGAACAGAAAAACAAGACATCGCTGTAGCACGTCAGCGAGCTGAATCCGAACTGGAAAGAGTTGGTGGAATCATAAATAACCTGTTAGATAATATTACAGAAACAAATCGCGAGCATGTGGATTCAAGGCTAAATGAACTTACCCAGCAAAAACAGCAGCTTGAGGCAAGAATTAAAGAGCTGGATAGGCTCTCGTTATCGCAAGCCGAGGTCGAGACTATAGCTGCTGATGCAATGCAGTTTTTATCTGGTCTTGAATGCACCCTCCGTCAGGGTCTGCCCCAGGAAAAGCTTGTTGCCCTGCGGCGATGTATTGAAAAGGTCTCGATTAACAAGCCGGATGGCACTGTGAAACTGACGGTACGTTCGGTCCCAGTTGGGAATCTGGAGGGTACTGTAGAACGTCAAGTATCTCTTTGATTGTGCTATGGCAGAACCAGAATTATCGGTGGATTAAAGAAGTTGATGTTAAAGCAATAGAACCTGAGATTATTTTATAGGAGGAGGTATCATGCAAGTACCTGCTCATTTGGTTGAAACATGAAGTTTCTAAAGATATGCTGCTGAGCAGTCGATAACTAATGATATGGAAATAGAGTTGGCCACATCTGATATGGAAAAATCAATGCAGGAACAAAAATAGCATTCCGCAGAAGACATAACTTGTATGAAGAAATGTCCCTTTTGTGCCGAGCAGATTATTGGCTTACTTACAACATTTATGCCGGTAGCCAAAAGCGATAAATCTTAAAGTTTTGCAAAGTAAAACATTATCAATCGGGCCAACGGTCTTTGAAACGATGTGTGTGAATCATACAGATTAAGAGGTGCTCGCTCAGTCTACCTCTGCTGCATTCATTTCTCAACTACCGTTAATTTCAGTGTAGCGACAGGTCCGAAAACGCATTGGTCAAAAGTCCAGCAGAACTATTGAATGGTTGGAGCTATCCTCATTGGCTGGAGTTGCTTGGGCTCGGGAGATTCAGCCATAACTAAACCACCATATCCTACCTCGATTGTATAACACAAATCCATTATATGTGATGTCCCATAAAACCTGTCGAAAGTATTACAAAAAACCGGTATTTTTGAACCAAACCACGGCGTGATGTGGGGCCGCAGGCTTTGCCTTAAAACATCCGGATCGGTAGAATCAAATCCTGTATCTTTTAGTACCGTGCCAAAATTGAAATGACTATCTCTAACGAGAGGCCCAGGATTTATCTCGGACGTTGAAAAAATCGTTAAGAAACATAACACAAAATACGATATTGATAATAATAATTCGTTGTGGAGGTTCATCTTCTAAGCGTAAAGAAAAGACATACATGGAGGTGGGAAATTCGATAATATAA
>Ga0315546_1002272_pt1 | contig 11232 bp, 13 predicted proteins | sample SalMarSW160170MG_FD_203833 | JGI IMG/M metagenome (GOLD analysis project Ga0315546, IMG submission 203833) | Salt marsh sediment microbial communities from the Plum Island Ecosystem LTER, Massachusetts, United States - Salt Marsh Sediment SW1601-170 ... | reverse complement strand
TCGGTTTTATCGATGTAGTTGGAGAAATCGGTATCCGTATGAAGCCGCGGAATGAAGGCGAGAAAAACTAGGGTAATTAACAGGATAACGCCGATAGTAAAATAGGGATGATCGGCGATCAGTTCAAAGAACTTCCTCATCTAAGCCATCCTTGCTTAAGGTAGAGCGCGGCATAGAAGCCTGGCCAGAGGTCCTCGCTAACGTCAACCGCCTCGGCGATCCCTTGAAAGACCTGATCGATAATTCCGGAAAGAGCCGTAAGACCAGCGTATTCCGGTGAAGTTTCTTCAAAGAAGCGGGTAACAAGCCAGATCTGCCCCACTGTTCCATCATCGATCCCTCGGGGGATGATCAGGATGATGTCGTAGGGCTCCTCAGCAAGCGCAATACCACTTAAGGGATCTTCGTAGCTTAACTCGACATCGACAAGCTTGACTGAGACGTCAACCATTCCGCTGTTGCGAAGGATCCCGGCCAATGCTCCCACCCGCATCGTCGAGGAGAAGGTTTTGGTCTCATCCACGAGGAGCAAGCGCTCTCCTTCTCGTGTTCCTTGGTCGCTCTCCCCCTGCCCATACCCCGCCAGGGCAACCGTGAACAGCCAAGCGAGGACCCACAAGAGTGAAGCAGCTTTAATCCCTTGTTTCATCGGCTATCTCCTTTCTTCAATCCGTTCCAGATAAAATCGGCAAGCTCGGCAGGAGCGGTCTGAAATAGCTCTCGCACTACCGCCCGAGGATGGATCATCTCCCATGAAGCAATCGATTGCACAACGGCAAACAGCGCAGGAGCGATGATGCGAGGATTGCACGGCCTGACCCAGCCTTGATCTATTCCTTCCTGGATTAAGGCTTCAATCCGCTCCACCACTTTACGGTGAAAATCGACCAGTTTGTCCTTGAACCTCTTCCCCGGGTTGAACTGCTCCTGCAAAAGGACCTGGGCGAGCTCCGTATTTTCCTGGAGAAGGGAGAAATGATCTGCAAGAATCTGCGCGATCTGCTCGGGAACCGACAGCCCGCTTCCTCGAAGCTCTTCAAAGAAGGAAATACGTGCCTCGAACTCCGTTTTGAAGATGGAGAGGAGAATCTCCTCTTTACTGTCAAAGTAGTTGTAGATCGTCCCCACTGCCACTCCGGCCTCGTTGGCGATCTCCTCTGCCCGCGTTTTGTAAAACCCTTTGCGCGAGAAGACGCGGATCGCGGCCTGTCTAATCAGTCCTTTCTTATCACCTTGAGACATCATCCCCCCCTTTTCTGAATGAACATTCATTCATATTGTGCCTCAGCCAGGCTCCTCTGTCAAGGTGAGAAAAACGAAACGCGGATAAACAGAATGAAAAAGGTAATTCCGAATCAGCCACACGCACTGATGCTCTTTCGCACGATCTGACGAACGTGCGCTGGACAAACCGGTGGAGGCAACGTGACTGTAGATAGAACTCACCAGGAAGATGCCTTCGCTACGCCATTACAAAACTTCAAGAAGAGAGCCGAGATGAACGATTGGAGAACTCTTCAGGGGCATTCGACAACGCCTTTGCTTGACTGCAGATCGGCTCTCTCTGCGTCTCACCAGGTGGCGTTCGAGGACTTCCGAGCACGCCTTAGGGGCGTACCCAGGACCAGCGTGAGAACACTCGCAGTGCGGGCTAGGCGGTGGGACAGTCCGTGAATTCAACGGTCCCGGTTTCTCACCTTCTGACTGACTGGTCCAGAGATAGGCGGGGTCACGGGTCCGGTTTCTCACCTCTTGGCCGGTCCAGAGATAGGGGCAGGGGCATGATCGATTAGACCAACTCTAGAATTGGACCGGCCGTGGGGCGCTGGTCAGAAATGGAGCGCGTGTTGCACGGAGACTTCTGCGGAGCGTAGAATCGCGTTGAGGAGGAAAACATGACTGGTCGAATACTCAGTGCGCTGTTGGTTCGGTTGATTGCTCTTTGTTCTCTTCTTTGTCTCTTCCTGGCGACCGTTTGTTTCCTTGGGTATTCGGCAACGATTTCCGTTCCAGGTGATTACCCCACCATTCAAGCCGCGATTGACGCAGCAAGCCCAGGTGATGTGATACTGTTGAGTGAAGGAGTAGGGGTAACAGGAACCAGAGTTAAGTGGGCCGACTATGACTGGGGAACCAACACACTGCATATCCGCAAGAGTCTAACTCTCCGCGGAATGGGGATCTCGCGGAGTGTGCTTCAGGGAGGATTGCAGGTCAGCGGTTATCCATACATCATCATTGAAGGTGATGCCATACATGTCATAATAGAAGACGTCTTTCTGTTATGCGATCCTTCTATGTTTAGTGACCCGGACCCCTTCATGTGGGGGGGTGGGCCGTGGGTTCGAATCAAAGGTGCTCCTCACGTCGAGTTCCGAAACGTACGGATCACCAATTACGGCAACGATCACAGGTATGCAGAAGGCATACAGACAGGAGATGCTAGCCGTGTTGAAATCGACTCCGTGGATTTCTCTCTTGTGTCAAAGGCTGTGGAAGCCTACGGTGAGTCCAATCTTTCCATAAGAAACTGTACCATTTCGGCTACCTACTGGGGTATCACATGGGCCTCATCAGGCTTGCTCGAGGCGGTGAACGTCTCAATCAAGGGGAATTCAATCCCAGATCGAGTTTCTCCAACAGGGGTATCCATCAGTAGTGGGCAGGCTGTGATGGAGGACTGTGATATCTCATCGTGCGCTGAGGGGGTTCGTATTTATTCGTCTGAGTGCACTCTCAGGAATGCGGTAGTGCATTCAAATACCGGAACAGGGATACGTAGTCAGGACAGCTCCTTGGAGATGTCAGATTGCGAAATACGCGACAACGAAGCTGGCGTCATCTGCTCGGGAGGCAGGGTAGAAGCTGAGAATTGCACTATCCAGGGCAACGAAGAGAACGGCTTAAGCCTGGGGTCCGCAGAAGGTCTCATTTCTAACTGCAGGATTCTAGGGAATGAAGCAGGCATATCTTTGGAGGGGACTGCTCGGGCGATTATCACCGACAGTGCTGTGAAGAACAACGATGGGTGGGGCATTGCCGCCAGAGGTAGCGCAGTTGCTGTTGGATGGAGGAACACCGTTACGGGCAACCAGCGGGACTTGTTCGGGGTTTCAGACTGGCTAGTTAAACCGGAACACCTCGCTGACAAGCAAGAGATATCTGTCCCCAGGGAGATGACGACTATTGAGGAAGCCATTTACAGAGTTGTGGAAGGTGGCACCGTTGTTGTTGAGTCAGGTGATTACTCCCAGGAGCGTGTGGCGATATACAAGAGGATAAACCTCGATGGACACGGTCACGACGTGGTAGTAGGCGGCATTACTCTCTTCAATGAACTAGGGGATGTACACGCCAGCAATCTTACGATTGTTGGCGATACAGATGATGTGGGGATTCTGGTTCCCAGCGGCAATCATTTTCAACTCGAGGATTCCGTCATTCTAAAGTGGGGCACAGGGCTTCGTCTCTTACCAGGGAGCACTGCCACCGTATCGAACTCCACGATCTCAGAGAATCGGACCGGGATTGAGGACTACGCGTCTGCACTCCTGCTCCGAGGGTGTAGCATGTCGCTAAACGGACTGCAGGCAATTGACAGCTCTTCAGAAGACTTGCGAATCGACGATTGCGCAATTCGAGATAATGGCAAGGACTACCCTTACGCAGCAATCAGCTTTTCTGGGAAGAGCGCTCTCATTGAAAATTCAATCATCGAGGGCAACAACAGCTTCGGTGTGGAGGTGGGCAGCGGTAGCTGCGACATCGAGAGTTGTTCTATCTCGGAGAACGGAGCCGGTGTCGATTCCAGCGGGACTCTTGTCATCAGTGGATCGCGCATTATGAACAACAGGGAATATGGGATCTGTGCTTCGAGGGGGGATGTAACGGTTATCAGTACTGAGGTAGCACTCAACAAATACGGAGTGTTTCTCGGCGATGGAGGGGAGTACATAGAGAACCTGGTAGGTCGCAATATCTGTATTCGCGACAATTCCTCAGGAAACCTCCGCCCGTCTATTGAGCGATACCCATGGCCGCGTGAGTTTGAGGAATGCGAGTACTCAGCTGACGTAGAGCCCCCGCCCCTCATCGGGGACTTGGCAATAGACAGAGCCGAAGGCGAGGATGTCGCTCTCACATTGACATGGACCAATCCGGCGGATTCGGAACTAGATCGAGTACGGGTCTGTCGGAAAGAGGACTCCTGGCCGACAGACCATTCAGATGGAGACACGATCTACGAGGATCTGGATTCTGTAAGTGGGGCTGCCGTCCAGCACGTTGAGCGCGATCAGACAGCCGGCCACACATACTACTACGCCGTCTTCTCTGCGGACTCCACTCAGAACTGGAACGACGCAGTACAGGAAGGTAAGAACGCTCAATCAATTGCGATAACTCAAGCCTTGCCGGACCAGCCTCCGAACTGCGTGCTTCGATTGCGCGACGCGTGCACTGGAGGACGGGTTTCGGACCTCGATGTGGGGCAGAGGTTTGAGATCTGCTTGGAAGGTTCAGAGGACGATCAAGCGATAGAGGCAGTACGCTTTTCCAGCGACGAAGTCGAAGACGGTCAGCCAACAGGGGATTGGACAGACTGGTATGCGTGGGCCACATCAGAGGAGGATTGGGTTTCCGCCACAAGGACTAGGAGATGGTCGTTCGCCACACCGGGCCAAAAGGAGTTGTGGGTCGAAGTGAGGGATGCCGGGGGCAACTCCACACAGTGCTCCGCATCGGTGTATGTCCACCCTGGCTATGCGGTGATCGTTGCGGGTCAAGGAGGATGGCGCGAAAAGCGCGGAATTGACCACTCTGCGAACAACGCGTACAGAGCGCTTCGGAATCTTGGCTTTGACGATGATCACATTCTTTACCTCAATTCAGTCGCCCCTCAAGACATAGACGATGATGGCGATGACGAGGTCGACGGGGATGCTGCACTCGACACATTCACGGACGCCATTCGTCAGGTAGCAGAAGCGACAAGCGAAAGCGCGACGCCAGTACTCATTTACCTTGTTGGCCATGGCTATCAAGATTGCTTCATCTTCGACGAGGACGATTCTGAAAACGGATTCCTTTGGGTGGGCCAGACATCTGGGGTCTCCGGTTTTGCTGAGCTGCTTTCGCAGTTGGCCGAATCGGTTCCTTGTGTAGTCATGATCGGTTCATGCTACTCCGGTTGTTTCATAGCTACCCCCGAGGCCAGCCCGGGCAGCATCTCCGCAGAGAGCAGGATGGTCGTTACCTCATGCCATGATGATGAGGAAAGAGCTCTGTGGGGATGGGTCCGGAGCAGCGACACATTGTGGGGGGACCTGATGATCGGGAGCGACTTGCGGACGGCATTCGAGAACAGATCTCTCCCAGGGGACATCACACACCTGTGGCTTGACGACAATGGCGACACGATTGGGCACCCGCCAAACAAGCTGGGGGATGACGGTGACGTGGCAGAGCAGTTCCAAATCGGGGTGCCCGGCAGTGACAGCCTAGCGCTCAAGTCGTGGCTCTTCTACTGGTTACGCAGTCCTGGGGAACTTCGCGTGTGCGACACGGACGGACTCATTACGGGATTGGTGGATGGCGAGATTAGTGAAGAGATTCCGGGCTCGTTGTTTGATGTGCGGAATAACATTGTGGTCATGTTTGATCCGCCTGATTCCTACTACTGTGAGGTGGTTGGAACAGCAGAAGGAACGTACGACCTAGACTGTGTGCTTGTGGCTAACGGCAAGGACTACGCGGTCGCTGCTGCAGAGATGCCGACGCTTCAGGGAGCAGTCCACAGGTACTCCGTTGACTGGAACGTCATTGCCCAGGGAGGAGAAGGCATGACCCTGCAGATGGATGCCACTGGCGACGGTAAATTCGAAGAGACATATCAGGCGGGCGAGCGCCTTGAAGGGAGCGCCCTCGAACCCCCTACCCCAGTTGAGGCAGAAGCGATAGACGAAGACGCAAGGTTCCCCATCTGGCCGATAGCGGTTGGCGTGGCAGTATTGGTTCTTGCCGCGATGTTACTGGGGTTCCTGCGTCGCCGGTCACACATGCGGTCCAGCCACTAGTTCTCAATTCACGAATCGCGAGGGGCCTTGGCATCCTCGTGAGGAAGGGCAAGCTGAAGGTCACTGATGGAGGGTCCAACGGTGGAAGATGGCTATGCAGTTCTCAAGCGCTTCTTTGGGCCCTATCTCCCCGAGCAGCTGCCCACGGAGACGCCCATCGCGGAGCTTCTGGCAGACATCTCTGAGACCCTGCCGGATACCATCAGTGATTGCGGCGACATCCTCGTCAACGAGCTCAAACGCACCGCCCCCGAGTTCTTCGAGGAGTACCGTCGGGAAATCAATGGCTTCACCAAGAGGCTTCAGGAGGAATGGCGCGCTCCTCTCGACCTGCTTGAGAGAACCCTCATTCTCTCGATGGATTCAGGAAGGGAGTTCCTGGCAGATCGGAGAAGGGAGAACCCATCGGACATTGGCTTCCTTCACGTTGCCTTGGTGGGGCTTCATGCTCGAGGGTGCCAAGTTGCAAACGAGATTCTACGACTTCTCTCTGGTGGCTTCGCTGACGGAGCGCACGCACGTTGGCGCACACTGCACGAGCTTGCTGTGACCGCGAGCTTCATCGCGGAGCACGGAGAGGAGCTTGCAGAAAGGTATCTCTTACATCAGTACGTTGAGGCGTACAAGGAGGCGCTGATTTACAGGGAGCACGAAGAGAGCCTTGGACTTGAGCCTCTTCCGGATAGTCAACTGAGGCAGTTGGCTAGTACGTGCGACGAGCTGTGCACGAGATTCGGACAAAGCTTCCGCCTAGACTATGGATGGGCCTCCGAGGTACTCGCTCCCGAGAGCCCCACGTTTGCCCGGATCCGAAAGATGGTGGGCTTGTCGCATCTGCATCCTCAGTACAAGCTAGCGTGCCAGAACGTTCACGGTGCCGCAAAGGCCTTATTCTTCAGACTTGGCGTTCCCGGCGAGCTGAAGCACTTCCCCATAACGCTTGCTGGACCAAGCAACGCAGGTCTTGCTGACCCCGGAATCCAAACGGCACAAGCACTCCTCTTGCTGACTTGCAGTCTGCTTGGTGGCGAGGACACGACTTTCGAGCGGCTAGTCGTTCTGGATGCGCTTACGAAAACGGTGAGAAGTACGCAGGAAGCATTCTTCGAGGTGCATCAGAGACTTGAGAGCCGATGATGGGTGTGTCAATCTTGCTTCTCCCCCAGCTGGCTAGCTGCTGGGTTTGGTTCTCCATTCATACACATCGTCTCGGTTTGACGCACCAAGGGATAACGTAGACGGGAAAGGCGTTTTAGCTTGTTCTGGTGGAGCCTGGGTGAACGATTGGAGAACCTTCGTTCTGACGTGCTCTTGGGTGTGAAGTCCTCTCCTACAGGCTACTTGCCACCCACCACTTGCTGAGCCCACCTCCCAAGATGGGAGACCCGACGTGAACGATTGGAGAACTCCTCAGAAGCCCTCTGGCAATGCCTCCTCGACGCAGTAAATCGAATCCTCGGCGTAGTCATTGGGCGTTTGGTTCATGTCCTGCCGCGCACCCCTCAGTGCAAAAGCGCTTGGAACCACTCCGCGACCCCGTCGGGAGGAGATCGAGTGCCCACTTGTCCCAGCTTATTGTGGGCCGCCACCCGATGTGCGATACACGCGGCTGGACCAAGACACTCATATCCTGTATTGTCCTAGCATCGCCCTCTTAGGCGTAAAAGGAGGGGGGATCGTTGAGTGATCCGATCTCGGTTGTAGCGGCCGTGGCTTCGACACTCGCACCTCTTCTAGGCTGGCCCGAGTATGATGTCCGACGCTATACACGCCTTGTATATGTAGATCCAGACATTCGAATCATGCTTGAGACAGAGTCAACGCGAATCGGGAAGGTAGTTGCTGAAGGTGTGGTTGACATCATGAAGAGGAGAATGAAGCGTCTACGAGACAGACAGCGCAGAGCTAGCAGGCTCTCTCAACGGACAGACATGGCTGCTCTCTCACCTGTGGACAGACGGTTTGTCGACCAGGTCGAGGCTGAGATCGAGCGGCGTGAAAGGGAGTTCCGGAGATTGACAGGAGGAGCGTAGTGTCCTTCCGTGGCAAGGTGCGGCTCAAGATAAAGCATCAGGTCAGATACAAGGATGGTCACCTGCGCGAGACCAGGAGACCTAGCAGGCTTGAGATCAACTTGAAGTCAAGAGAAGAGGCTGCTGACGTCCAGAAGCTTGTAGAGAAGACAATTGATAGTCTACACCATCAGCAGTTCTTCTCGGGCGTTGTCAGCTTCATCAACTGGCTCCCGCAAGAGGAGGGGGAGGACAAGTCGAAGGTCAGGCTCTTCGCGGTCTACGACGTATCACTCGACATCAGCATTGAGGAAGACGGGCGGAAGACGGAGTCGCACGACACAATGCGCATAGTGAAGGCAGCTCCCATCTTCGGCGATCCCTGAGTCTAAACTCGACTCAGGCAGCCATTCTTGCAGATGCTCCTGCCAGGACCCGCTATCGGTACTTCTCGTTGTTGTACTTGCACACTAGGTAGACGATAACAAAGACCCCGCAGATGATGAAAAGCCCGATTAGGAAGCTGAACATCTCTTCCATGCGCTCCTCAACTCCCTCCGGGTCGTACTGCCAATTTCCCTGGAGTCCCATCTGCAGGAACGGATCAGCCTCCGACTGCTGAGCCAGTGCTGTCCAGGCGCTGACGAAGTCCAGATCTCTCATCCTATCCACAAGACAGCATGAAACCGCGAGCAACAGTACGCACGCCGCGGCTCCAACCACTACGAGTGCCCTCATGAAAGCCTCCAGACGGGCATGTTGTTGTGCAACCCCGGTGCCTGTGACCTCAGTTTAGCTTACATTCTCACTCTCCGGCAAGCCGTCTCGGGAGGGCGACCTGTGCTGGACCGGGATTCGGCGCAACAGTGCCTAAGTCAGGCGGGGCATCACGAGCGCCTCACCTCGACTGGCGACATGGCCATGGGGCTGGGTATGATGTTGCGCTCTCACCACAAGGGAGGACGAGTATGTGGACGCGTTGAGTGCTGTAACTAACATAGCTTCAGTTCTCGCTTCGGCTCTGGGATGGCCTGAGCGTGATGTCCGCCGCTATACGAGGCTCATCTATGTCGACCGAGACATCAGGCTTCTGCTAGAAACCGAGTCCTCGCAGGTTGGTGAGATCATCGCAAAAGGTGTCATTGAGATCATGAAGGAGAGGATGAAGCAGCTGCGTGACCGTGAGTGGCACGCCATAGAGCTTCAGCAGCGTGCTTCTTCCCGAGCACTGAGTAACCGCGAGAAGGAATTCGTAGTTGACGTAGAAGGAGAAATCGAGCGTCGTGAGAGAGATTTCCGGCGTTTGGTCATGGACGCGGACGGATGAATTTCCGTCGCACCGCGAAGATCACTGTCCGGTATAGCGTCATGCACCGAGACGGACACCTTGAGGAGGTCCGCCGCCTCTCTGATCACAGGTCAGTATCAGGGCTCGCGCAGCTCATCCTATAACCAACCTGGGGCTCGGGCAACCTGACCAGAAGCTCGGGTCACTGCGGCAGTTCTCCATTCATGAACCTCGGGTCTGTCGACAGAATCGGGATGATCCAAAGGCAGGAACAGCATTAACTCTGAGTTCGTATGGAGGTGAGCGGATTCGAACCGCCAGCCTCCCGCGTGCAAGGCGGGCGCTCTCCCAGTTAGAGCTACACCCCCATTAGTAAACAAGATTATAACGGCGCTCTTTAACTGATCAACCAGTTGACACCACAAGAATCAAGACGGTAAAGTGATGTCCACACAAAGTGCACACAGGAGGAAATCATGATCAAGAGATCTTTTCTGCTGATATTCGGGCTCGTTTCATTGTTCGCTCTGATCGGCCAAGCCGGCCTCCCGGACAAGGGATGGGGAATCGGAATCCAGATCAACTATCCGTTCACCGGGTTCAGCGTCCGCTTCTTCAACGCCGACGGGATCGGCTTCGAGTTCAACATCTTCCCCAACCCGACGTCCCGCTATGTGGAGAGCGATTACGAAGTGCGGCGGCTCGAACTGACGCTCTCGGGAAAGCTCCTCTATCCGGTCCGGCAGGATGAGAACGTCAACTACTACTTCTCCGGTGGCGCCGCGATCACATTCGCCTTCGAAGAGGAAGAAACGCCTCTAACAGAGGGTATTAAACAGCCGACAATCCACTCCGGTATGGAAGGGGCAATCCTCTCTGGAATGGGCGTGATCGAGGTTGAGGGGATCTGGCTCGATCGGCTGGTGGGCACTTTTGAGTACGGCCTCACCTGGGACCTGTTCGACCCGCTTAACTTTTCGTTCCTCTCCGGCGGGATCGGGATGCATTATTACATTTAGGGGTTGGAAAGGGAGACAGGGCCTCATCACTGCAAGAGAGTACTAAAGGTAGACGAAGTGACAGACGTTCCAGGCGGTGTTGAAGGACCAGGTTGCGACAAGGGAGAGATTGAACACCGCCGCGATCTTCTTTCCCTTAAGCAGGATGTAGAACGGTCCGACAAGTCCGACGAACCTGAGAGAAACGAGGAGGCCGAGGTCAACGCTCTTCCCCTTAAACCAGGGAAGGAAGTAGAGCCCCTGAATCAGGTACCCCAACAAAGAGAGAAAGAGGAATACCCGCAGATCCAAACCGTGAGCATCGGCAAGGTGCTTGGCACGGTGTACCCAGAATAACAAGTGTTTTACAAGAAAATTTCGCACTGCGGGAATCACTAACCTTCGAGTCTCTGGTGTGTGATTATACCCCAGGTTCTCCCCGCAGGCAAGATCAAGGAAGAAGAGGCCCCTTTTCGGGGCCCCTTCCGGCTTCTTGTCTCGGGTCTTCTTGTAAGGAGGTACTTTTTTGCTCTATCACAAGTCTACGCCCTGTGTGTGGAGCTTGCGTGGAGGACATATGGACATTTTGTGAACTCCACGCGTGAAAAAAACAACAGCGCCCTTTCGGATATCATCGTCTTCCCATGAGGAAACACACTGAAGAGCCTGCTCCGTCTCATCCGGGTCACCTGCTTGCAGTTTCGGAGGCGCTCCTCACGGCCCTCATTTGGTCCTCCTCGTTTGTTGGGGTGAAGGCGGCCCTCACCTATACCGGCCCGTTCACCGTGGCTGGTTTGCGCTACTTCCTTGCTTTCCTGTTCCTCCTCCCGTGGCTCTTGAAGCAACAGGGAAGATCACCC
>Ga0315546_1002248_pt1 | contig 11334 bp, 12 predicted proteins | sample SalMarSW160170MG_FD_203833 | JGI IMG/M metagenome (GOLD analysis project Ga0315546, IMG submission 203833) | Salt marsh sediment microbial communities from the Plum Island Ecosystem LTER, Massachusetts, United States - Salt Marsh Sediment SW1601-170 ... | reverse complement strand
GAGCAACGCAAACAGGAAGAGGAAATAACCAAACAGCGCCGCTTGCAGGTGGGCACCGGTGAACGTGCCGAAAAGATAAGAACCTACAACTTCCCTCAAGACCGCGTTTCCGACCACCGCATTGGCCTAACCCTGCGCAACCTGCCCCGTATCCTAGAGGGGGAGCTTGACGAGCTCATTGACGCCCTAGCCACCAGTGACCAGGCCAAACGGATGGAGAGGCAACTGGCATGACCCTAAAACAGGCTCTCAGCCACGCTAGGGGCATTCTGGCTGAAAACAATGTTGAGGATGCCCCTCTGGAGGGCGAGCTTCTGCTAGGGCATGCCTTAAAAATAAGCCGAACCCGGTTATATCTAGACCTGGACCATGAATTAAGCCCCCGGCAAGAGCAAACCTTCTGGCGACTGGTCGAACGCCGCCTGAACGGCGAGCCCACCGCCTATATAACCACACACCGCGAATTCTACGGGCTCGATTTCTATGCCGACTCTCGCGTCCTCATCCCCCGGCCGGAAAGCGAGCTGCTGGTAGAGGTAGCCCTCGGTCTGGCTCGAAATCACCCCTTATCCACTATTGCCGACATTGGCACCGGCTGTGGGGCTATTGCCATCAGCCTGGCGCTTGAGCTGCCAGAGACCAAGATTTACGCCACCGATATATCAGCCCCCGCCCTTGAGGTCGCCTCACTCAACTGCCAGAAACATGGGGTGATAGATAGAATCTGTCTCCTCCACGGCGATATGCTTGACCCCCTGCCCCAGCCGGTTGACCTTATAATAGCCAACTTACCTTATGTCAAGGAATCAGAAATAGCCGGGGTAAAATTTGAGCCGCGGCTGGCGCTTGATGGAGGCTCAGATGGAACGGAGAGAATACGCCAGCTATGCCGACAGGTGAGCGGCAAGCTACGCCCCGGCGGCTCTCTGCTTCTGGAGATTGGACAGGGACAGAGAGAGGCGGTAACCGCCCTACTTAATACCCTCTTCCCCAATGGCGAAATAGAGGCCGTGCCTGACTTGAGCGGCATAGACCGGGTGATACACTTGAGCCTCACCGCCAGCAAACTCAAGGTGGCTAGATAATGAATACTAGCTCTACCATGGTCTCGGCAATACTCCTGGCTGCCGGCGAAGCCAAACGCATGGGCAAGCTCAAGCAACTGATGCCCCTGGGCAACACCACTATCGTGGAACAAACCATTGATAACCTCTCAAGTTCTAGGGTAAGCGAGGTCATCGTAGTGCTGGGGCATAGAGCTGAAGAGATAATGAAGAGAATAGCAAGTAGACCTATCAAGATGGTAATAAATCCGCTCTACCGCCAGGGTATGAGCACCTCCATAGCCGCCGGGCTAACATTCATTGATAGCCAAGCCCAGGCAGTTATGCTCGCCCTGGGCGACCAGCCCTTTGTTGACAGCCAGACTCTCAATAAGCTGATAAAGGAATTTGAGGCTCATGACAAGGGTATTGCCATCCCCACCTATAAGGGCAAAAGAGGACACCCTCTTATCTTCTCTATAAAATATAAAGCGCAGCTATCCGGGTTAAAGGGCGATATCGGGGGCAGAGAGATAATCAAGCGTCACCCCGAGGACATCCTTGAGGTAGCCGTTGACTGTGAAGGCATCGTTATCGACGTCGACACTATGCCCCAAGGTTCAGCTTGACACACAATCGCCCCGATGTTAAATTAATCAATTGGGTTCTTTACTCAAGGAAAGCAGGAGGAACGAGCATTATGAATATGATTGTCTGCATCAAGCAAGTGATTGACCCTGAGGCACCACCCGCCAGCTTCAAGATTGACTCTTCCGGCAATAAGGTGGTGCCGCCAGCGGGGGTATCGCCGGTCATTGACCCCTACGCTGAATATGCGGTAGAGACAGCGCTCAAGCTTAAGGATGCCCTGGGGGGTAAAATCACTGCCATAAGCCTAGGCACAAACCAGCTCCGGGATATAGTTAAAAAGCCGCTAGCCATGGGGGCTGATGAGCTTATCTTATTGGAGGATGAGTCCTTTGACGGGGGCGATAGTTGGTCAACAGCCTATGCCCTGGCCATGACCATCAAAAAGCTCGGCGAATACGATATCGTCTTCTGTGGCCGGGAGGCTTCTGACTGGAACGCCGGACAGGTAGGCTCAGGCATTGCCGAGATACTGGAGCTACCCAGCATAACCCTGGCCAAGAAGATAGACATCACCGATGGCAAGGCAAGGGTAGAGCGGGTAACTGATGAAGGCTACGAGGTGATTGAGCTGTCCCTACCCGCCTTGATTACAGTAAGCAATGAGATTGGTGAGCCCCGCTACCCCACCATAAAAGGGATTATGGCCGCCAAAAAGAAGGAGCCGGTTATCTGGAAACCAGCCGATATCGGGGTCGAGGTCTCCCAGCTCGGGGCGGCTGGCAGGCACACCAAGCTGCTAAAATTATTCCAACCAGTCCGCGAAGGTAAATGCGAGATTATTGAAGGCGAAAGCCCTGAAGAAGCGGCGGCCAGTCTAGCCCTTAAGCTCAGGGAGTCCAAAATACTATAGGAGTTCTTAACCAGTTTTTAACATTCTTTTGCTATGACTTAAGGAGGCGAATAAATGGCTGAATATAAAGGTGTTATGATTTTTGGCGAGGCGGCAGAAGGAAAACTGGCGTCAATCGCCACCGAGCTACTGGGTTGCGGTAGAAAGCTGGCTGATGACCTGGGACAGGAGTTATCCGCCGTATTAGTCGGCAGCGGCATCAGCAACCTGGCTCAGGAAGCAATTGCCTTTGGCGCCGATAAAGCCTATGTCGTTGATGACCCACTGCTCAAGGATTATCAAACCGATTCCTACGTCTCAGTTATGGGAAAGGTGGTGGGGCAAGTGATGCCCCAGGTTCTCCTTCTGGGGCAGACCTCTATCGGTCGTGACCTGGCACCCAGACTAGCTTTCAGGCTGAATACGGCTGCCTCCCTGGGCTGCCTGGAGCTGGCTATTGACCCCAAGTCAAAGCTATTGCTGCAGACCAAGCCGGTCTACGGAGGCAACGCTCAAGCCGTTTTCACTTGCCAGTCCTACCCGCAAATAGCTACCGTTAGAGCCAAGGCGATGACGCCGCTGGAGCCAGACAAATCAAGAAAAGGGGAAGTAACCACTATTGACGCCGGCCTGGACCCTTCGGCAATAAGAACCAAAGTGCTGGAGAAGGTGGCAGAAAAGGTGGAGGGGATAAGGCTTGAGGACGCCGAGGTGATAGTAGGCGGCGGTAGAGGCATTGGCAGTGTTGAAGGTTTCCAGCAGCTAGAGGAACTTGCCAGGATGCTGAAGGGAGCAGTAGGCGCTACCAGACCCCCCTGTGATAATGAGTGGGTGCCAGCCGGGGCGCAGATAGGGCTTACCGGCAAGATTGTTGCCCCCGACCTCTACATAGCCGTAGCTCTGTCTGGTTCCAGCCAGCATATGTCCGGCTGTTCTGGCTCCAAGACCATAGTCGCCATAAATAAAGACCCTGAGGCAAATATCTTCAGGGAAGCTCGCTTCGGCGTAGTGGGCGACTGGAAAAAAGCTCTACCCGCCTTCACCGAGAAGCTCAAGGAACTGCTCGCCGGGTAAGATTAACCCTTTTCGGCTTGTCGGGCGGCGATAATCTTCTCGGTGATGTGAGCCGGCACCTCTTCATAGTGGCTGAAGCTGGTCTTATAGCTGCCTCTACCCTGGGTTATTGATTTCAGGTCTATGGCATAGCGCAGAATCTCAGCCAGTGGCACCTGAGCCTCAATAGTGTTAACCCCATCCCCGGGGTTCATCCCCTGCACCCGCGCCCGCTTGGTATTAAGGTCGCCAATAATATCACCGGTGAAGTCCTCAGGGACGGTAACCTCGATATTCATTATTGGCTCAAGCAGGATAGGTTGCCCCTCGGCTAATCCTTTCCTGAGCGCCCCCGCCCCAGCAATCTTGAAGCATATATCCGAGGAATCGACCGGGTGAAAGCTACCGTCATAGACTGTCGTCTTTATGTCAATAACCGGGTAGCGAGCCAGAACTCCTTCGTGAATGGCCTCATTAACTCCCTTTTCCACCGATGGAATGTAATTCTTTGGTATACGGCCACCTACCACCTTATCAGCGAACTCACGACCACTCCCCCGAGGTAAAGGCTCAAGCTCCAGAAAGACATGCCCGTATTGACCATGTCCTCCCGTCTGCTTCTTATGCTTATACTCAGCCTTGGCCCCCGCGGTAATCGTCTCTTTATAGGGAACCTTGGGCGTTTCCAGCCTCACCCCGACGCCAAATTTACGCCGCATCTTGTCGGCGGCTACCTCAAGGTGGGACTCACCAATTCCTGATAGAATTGTCTCGTTGGTATCAGTCTCACGGCGCACCTCAAGGGTGGGGTCTTCCTCAGACAATCTGGATAGCGCCGCTCCCAGCTTATCCAGGTCAGCCTTGGTCTTGGGGTGTACCGCCAGGCTAAACGCTGGCTGGGGGAACTCTATGGGGGCAATCTTCACCGGCTGAGCCTGACTACACAATGTATCCCCGGTGCCGGTCAGGGTTAGTTTGGCTACCGCCCCCATATCCCCGGCCCCGAGCTGAGGCACTGGCTCCTGGGTCTTGCCCCTTAAAATAAATAGCTGACCGATGCGCTCGGCCCCACCTTGGGTGGCATTCCACACCTGGGAATTACTTTTAATGGCACCGTTATAGACTCGGAAATAGGTAAGTTTACCCACATAGGGGTCGGCACTGGTCTTAAACACCAGAGCCGCCAGCGGGGCAGCCTCACTGGGTTCAATTGCTTTTTTGGCGGAATCACTGATAGTTATTACCTCTCGCTCTTTAGCCGAGGGCAGATAATTATAAATGGCGTCCAGAAGCAAGGTAGTCCCTACATTCTGTAGCGCCGAGCCAGTTAAAATGGGAATAACCTTGCCGGTTACTACCGCCTGCCGCAAGCCATCGCCCAGCTCCTCCAGGCTGAGCTCCTGGCCCTCCAGATACTTCTCAATAAGCTTATCATCAACCTCAGCCACCGCTTCTACCAGCTTCTCCCGAAAGGAATCGGCCTGGCCCTGAAGCGAGGATGGGAACTCCGCCTCTTTAGCTTCAGAACCGGAATAGGCTTTCATGGTCAGCAGGTCAACTATTCCCTGGAAACTATCCTGAGCACCTATAGGCAACTGCAGCGGCAGGCACTTAGAGCCAAATCTGGACTGAATCTGCCCCACAGTTTTAAAGAAGTCGGCGTTCTCGCGGTCCATCTTGTTGATAAAGATAAGCCGGGGCAGGACGGCTTGCTCACAGTATGACCATACCTGCTCGGTGCCCACCTCAACACCAGAGGCAGCACAGACCATAATTACTGCCCCCTCACTAACCCTTATCGCCGCCCTGACCTCGCCGACAAAGTCAGAATAACCAGGGGTATCTATGAGGTTGAGCTTTGCCTCTTTCCACTGGCAGGGGAGAAGAGACAGGTTTATGCTAATCTGGCGCTTTACCTCATCAGGGTCATAATCTGAGGTAGTAGTCCCGTCCTCAACCTTGCCCAACCGCTTAACGGCTCCAGCGGTAAACAACATTGCTTCTGAGGCTGAGGTCTTGCCGGCACCACTGTGCGACAGTAAAACGACATTGCGAATGTTCTCTAATCCAAATTGTGGCATCTAGGCACCTACTCTCTAGCTTAATCCATCATATTATAATCAGAGCTTGTTGATACAGCAAGTTATTTATTAATTTGATTATCTACCTCTCCCCCTTAAAGCACCCAGAAAAATCTTCGATTTTCCTGGGAACCCGCTTAATCCCCCTCTCCTTCAAAGGAGAGGGGGAAGATTTTTTTAAAAGAGGGGCTTCGCCCCTCTTAAACTCCCTGTTAGATTAGTTCCCCCCCCCACCCAATAGAGGTTTCACCTCTCTTCACTCTCTTTTCTGGGGGGGTGGGGCAGAAAGTTTTAGAAGCGAAGTTTATGAAGGCGGGTGGGTGGGAAGAAGAACACAGGCTAAAAACGGGGGTGGAGGGCTAGCGCATGCATTATTCAACGCCAAATTTGTCATGAAAAGCGATTTCAGAAAGTTCTTTTCTTGGCCTTGCTTTGGGCTCCTGGTCGGGGTAGCCCAGTGGGAAGAGGGTAACCAGACTGTAACCATCCGGCACTCCCAGAATCGCCGCCGCGCTGGGGGCATCAAAAGCACCAATAATGACTGTGCCCAACCCCAAGGCATGAGCTGCCAGCACCATGTTCTGCACCGCCAGGGCAGTATCAAACATGTACCAATCACCCTTGTCGGTGACGGCTTTACCGTCCGAGCGGCAGCCTGACTTGCCCATTTGGGCGCAGACGACGATTACCACCGGCACCGTGTTGATGGCCCTGGTGCCAGCATTTTCTATTATCACCCCGTCAGGCCTTTTAAACTTGGACAGGGTATCAGCCAACTCAGCCTTTATCTTGCTATCCCGCACCACGATAAATCGCCAGCACTGAGTATTAGCCCAGGACGGCGCCCAGCGGCCGGCTTCCAGAACTGCCTGCACAGCTTTATCATCGACCGGGGTAGACTTGTACTTGCGAATACTTCTCCTGGTCTTAATTGCCTCCAGAGCGTCCATGCTTATACTCCTCCAGACTTTTATTCCTCTTCCCAGGCACCCTTACCGATTAAGGAGACGAAGCGGCAGCCACCTAAATTCTGAACCGCCATCTTCTTTTTGCCTTTGGTAATTTTATATAACTCCTGTATATAGCGAGAGCCAACGGGAATTACCAGCCGTCCACCAGTCACCAACTGAGCTAAGAGGTCGGGCGGCACCTTGGGAGCAGCCGCAGTAACCATAATGGCGTCATAAGGGGCTTCTCGCTGCCACCCCAGCGTCTCCTCCGCTAAGTGCACCTCAATATTGGTATATTCCAGCTTGTCTAATACCCGCTTGGCTGTTTCAGCCAGGGCTGGCACCCGCTCGGTGGTAACCACAAACCGGGCTAGCTTGGCCAGAATAGCTGCCTGATACCCACTGCCGGTACCCACCTCCAGCACCTTTTCCTTGCCAGTAAGCTCTAATGCCTCGGTCATAAGGGCGATGATGAAAGGCTGTGAAATTGTCTGGTCGCAACCGATAGGAAGCGGTCTATCTTCATAGGCTAAGTGCCGACTCTCTGATGGCACAAAGAGTTCCCTGGGAATAGACCGCATGGCTGCCAATACCCGCTCGTCTTTAATCTCAGTGCCAAGGTGCTCAATTAACTCAGCCCTCGCTACCTCAAAATCCGCATCCATAATAGGCACCCATTGCTCAGGATAAGATTAAGGGCAAAACGAAGAATAGCACTACCAGAATAATCAGTAGTATCCCCGCCAGAATACCAATTCTCCGTAACTCGGCAGCTATATTGGGGTGCTGGGCTACTATAGGCTTCGGGATTGGCGCCTTTGCCGAGGGAACAGGAGTATCAGCCCGGGGAGAGAGCTCAGGTTTTTGAGCCACCGCCGGTGCTAAAGCCGCCGGGGCGGAAAAGACCTTGCCGCCTTTTCTTCTCTTACTCCGAGACAGGTGCCGGCCGCGACGCCGTGATTTGCCCGACATTTACCAACTCCTACTTAGCCCGCGGGTGAGATTTCTCATAGGCGCGCCGGACATGCTCCGTGGTGAGATGGGTATAGACCTGGGTAGTAGAGATGTTGGCGTGACCCAGCAGTTCTTGAACCGACCTCAGGTCAGCCCCGCCGCTCAACATATGAGTAGCAAAGCTATGCCTCAGAGTATGAGGGGTAATCTCAGCCCCCAGCTCGGCTGATTTGGCATAACCCTTTAGTATCTGCCACAGTCCTTGCCTGGTCAGCCTCTCACCGCGGCGATTGAGGAACAAAGCCTTTTCCTCACTGTCATGTGCCAGGTGAGGACGCGCCTCGGTTAAATACCCTTTTACAGCCAGAACCGCCCGTTCGTAGATAGGGATGAGCCGTTCCTTATGCCCCTTGCCAAAGCAACGCACAAAGCCACCCTCAGTATCTAAATCAGCCAGGTTCAAGGACACCAATTCGCTCACCCTCATCCCGGTGGCATATAACAGCTCCAGCATTGCCCTGTCCCGCTTGGCTTCTGGCGTGGACTGCTTGGCTGGTTGCTCCAGCAGGCGGTGGACCTGGGCGATTGAGATAGGCTTGGGTAATGACTTCCCCACCTTAGTTGAACTCACACCCTGAGTGGGGTTATCCTTCATCACCCCCTCAGCCACCATAAAGCCGAAGAAGGACTTGACTGCAGCTACCTTGCGGGCTACGGTGGTGGCAGCATAGCCCCTCCCCTTAAGCTCAAGCAGATAGCTCAGCATGGCCTGGCGGTCAAAAGCAGCCCACGGGGGGATAGTGCCCCGCTTGGCCGCCTCCTCCTCAATAAAGCCGGCCAGTTGATGCAGGTCGTTCCGATAGGCAAATACGGTGTTCTCGGAGAAGCCCTTTTCCACCGCCAGATAGTCCAGAAAATTGTCAATAGCTTCTTTCACCGCTCTCCCCCACTACCGGATAATCATTATGTATTTTAACATATCAATATGTAAAGTTAAAGCCTATAGCTGAATTGTTTAGAGGCAAGCCTGAGGGCTCAACAATTTTGGGTTGGACAGGATTCCGGGTGGTAAATGCGATAAAGCCGTAGGTTATCGTGTTAGGGCGCCGAAGGCGCCATTACCGATACCAACTAGATAGGATAATCTTGCCCCTGTGCCTTTTTACAAAGTTCGCTACAGGCGAGATTATTTCCATTCTGTTGTTATCTCACATGAGAAATAAACTTCAAAAGTGTCCGGAGCCATAGTCCAAAGCGCCTCTTCATCCTGTAGAATATCGTCAAACGTTGGGACAAGGTACTCAAAGTTTACGGAATAATAACCTTTGCTGCCTTCCCCTACACGCATGTTCCATCCCATATAGGTTCCACCATAAACCCCAGTATCTCCATCTGGCTCAGTAAACGTAACTTGAACTACTTCATTAAACTCTGTTGGGATAATAGTGTAGTTGATATACGCATTTTCGTCTTCCTCTAGAAAAAGAACTACTGACCTAATTTCATTCTTATTAAGGCTAAATGAGGTTTCACCGCAATCTCTTAGGTAAATCGAGTTGGCCATCTGTACCGGTGGCTGACTAGGGGATTGATTAGACGTAGGTTGGACGGTTTGGCAGCTTATTAGGCTAAATACTAATAGAAATACTGGAAAGATTAAGATAAGTTTCTTGCGACTTTGCACTCAACATCACCTCCTTCACCAGAATAGTACAATTATAGTCGGCATGACTGGTAAAAACAATGTAGACGGGCAAGACAGTGTCAGTTACCAAGGGGAGGCTAATCATTACAGACGGGGTGCCAACGTTGTATGAGGTCTGTTTCTTCCGCTTGGCGAACTGCTTCACTTGTACTGCTTTTATGTGCGTGAATGTGAGTAGCTTTATTTCGGCGTATACACGGCATCTTGTGATGGTAGTCAAAGCGTTCGCTAAGGTCGTCAGTCTGCCCAATATAGATGGGACTCCAAGTATGTGGCTTAGTTTCCTTGGCAAAGATGTAGTTGCCAGGTTCTTGCGCAAATGTGTAGCCGATTTCGTAAATCCAATACTTATACGTCTTACCAGATTTTCCATCCCAGTCGATTGTTGTTCTCTCAGCCATGATAGCCTCCCCAACCAGAATGAGGCAATTATAGGTAGCATGAGTAATCAAGTCAATAGGAGGACAAAGCATGAACGGTAACGGGCACCAGCCCTATAGGGCGGGTGGGTGGGAAGAAAGACAACTAAAAAACAGGGAGGGGATGAGGGGGGAAAGATTGGTAAGCGCTTTGCCCCCATCACAGGCTATGCTAAAATAGATTTGTATGACGGCGAGCTATATAACCGAGCAAATAAGGGGATTACCAGCCAGCCCCGGCGTCTACCTGTTTAAAGATGCCGAAGGCAATATAATCTATGTGGGTAAGGCGGCTAACCTCCGCCACCGGGTAGGCTCATATTTCGGCGCCGGGCAGAAGCTAACGCCAAAACTCCAGCGGATGGTGAGCAGAGTCAATGACCTGGACTGCTTTGTCGCCGCCTCGGAGCAGGAGGCTCTCATCCTCGAGTTAAACCTGATAAAGAGACACCACCCCCGCTACAATGTTCGGCTCAAGGATGATAAGACCTTCCCCTACCTAAAAATAGACCTCAACGATGACTGGCCCAGGGTGCACATCACCCGCCGCCTGGATGAGGACGGGGGGCGCTACTTTGGTCCATTCGCCAGCGCCAAGTCGGTGCGCCAGACCTTGAAGCTGATAAAAGGGATTTTCCCCTTTCGCTCCTGCTCCCGGACCATCACCGGCACCGACACCAGAGCTTGCCTTGATTATGACATCGGGCACTGCCTGGCTCCCTGCATTGGTGCGGTGAGCCGGAAGGAATACGCCGAGGTAATAAAGCGGGTAATCCTTTTCCTTGAGGGGAAGCAGGAAAGGGTGGTTCAACAGCTTGAGCACAAGATGAATAAGGCGGCTGAAGCCCTGGACTTTGAAAAAGCCGCCCGCTTGAGAGACCAAATCCAGGCCGTGGAGCAGGTGGTTGAGGGGCAAAGAATCGCCACCACGGTGAAAGGAGAACAGGATGTCATCGCCTTCAAGGGAGATAAAGACCAGGCCTATGTCCAGGTCTTCTTTATCCGCAGTGGCAAGCTAATTGGCAGGGAGAGCTTTTTGTTAAAAGGGACACAGTATGAACCACCAAGCCAGATAATGTCCAGCTTTATCAAGCAGTTTTACGCCTCCAGTCCCCACATCCCCCCGCTACTGCTCCTCCAGCACCCGGTAGAGGATACAGCGATGATTCAGAGCTGGCTACAAGGTAAACGGGGGGGCAGAGTCAACATTCAAGTGCCCCGCCGGGGAAACAAAAGACAACTGGTCAATATTGTGTCGGAGAACGCCCAACAGGGCTTGGAGCAGCTAAAGATTAAGCAGATAGCCTCGCCCACAGCGCTATCGGCAGCACTGGAGGAAATAAAAGGAGAGCTCCACTTGCCCCGCCTGCCCTCTCGCATAGAAGGCTATGACATCTCCGATATCCAGGGAATGGCAGCCGTGGGCAGCATGGTGGTCTTTGATAAAGGAAAGCCAAAGCCGGCTCACTACCGGCGCTTCAGAATCAAAACCGTTTCCGGTGCTGATGACTACGCCATGCTTGAGGAAGTGCTCAGGCGCCGTTTCAAGCGGGCTGGTGGTGCCTCAGATGCCTGGGCAATCCTGCCCGACCTGGTGCTCATTGATGGCGGCAAGGGGCAGCTTAACGCCGCCCGAGAAGCAATGCGGC
>Ga0315546_1002240_pt1 | contig 11361 bp, 17 predicted proteins | sample SalMarSW160170MG_FD_203833 | JGI IMG/M metagenome (GOLD analysis project Ga0315546, IMG submission 203833) | Salt marsh sediment microbial communities from the Plum Island Ecosystem LTER, Massachusetts, United States - Salt Marsh Sediment SW1601-170 ... | reverse complement strand
GGGCAATGGTCAACCCCTCTGATTTCACTATAATGGGCTGGGCATTCGTGGGTCTGCTTGAGCCTGTAGTGGAGTAGCGGTTATGCCCGATGCTAATATGTCCTTTGAGCAAAGCGAGGTCAGTTTCCGTGAATGCCTGGGAAACCAATCCCATACAGGTATGTATTTTTATTCCGTTGCCATCAGTGACAGCGATGCCGGCACTTTCTTGACCACGATGTTGTAAAGCAAAGAGGGCAAAAAAAGTCGTCTGAGCTACATTTATGCCTGAGGCATAAACTCCAAAAACGCCGCAACTTTCGTGCATAAAAAGTTGCCTTTACTTGCAGGCTCATTATAAGGCATTTGGTTCTTTTGGTCAATCTCCGTACCTGTTTTCATTGGTTCACCTCCATTTTAAACACAATTCCTTTAATGGCGTGGTATTGCTGGCCATCCCGGCCCCAGTTTTCCATTCACGTTATATCCCTTGTATTGCAACTCGGCGCTTTTATCGTGCGGGAATTGGCCTGTTTGTTCCACTTTAGCTTGATATTCTAATAAAGCTTTGCAATCGCCGCAGGTTACTTCTTTCGGGTCATTAGTTACTTTTAGGCTTGGCATGGCACGGTTACAAAGTGTCCGTGTTCCGTGCTTAAAGTGGGTAGCATCCCAAATGCCAAGTTCCTTATTAGCTTCCCTTTGCAATTCCCTTGCTAAGTCTCTAAATTCTGCATTCATTTTCTTTTTACCCCCTTTATTTACTTTACTTGATATGATTCTACCACCCCCAAAAACAAACGCAACTCCCGATTGGGCAAAAAATACGGGGGGCGTCAAACAAAGGCCACAGGGGTGCTTATAGGGGCGTTTGGGGCGAATGTGGCACGAAGAAAATTTTTTGGCATGGATTTTTTTCGCCTCCCCTAAAAGGGCCGTTTGGCCGAGTTTAGCGGCACACACATCAGCGTGCAAGAACCTGGGCAACTATTGCCGCGGCCGCACCAATTAGAGCTGCCAAAAGCATACCTATTATAAGCAGCCTTTGGTTTTTGGCCTCTCGTTGTAGTTCCCTGTGCTCAACGGGGGAATAGCCGGGATTGTAGGGGAAGAAGTACAGGCACTTTCGTTTTGAGTTCACGTGTTGGAACACAGCCTCTTTTGGTTTGTCAGAGAAATCTAAATAACTCCATATGTATCTTGTGCAAGTTAGTGAGCTGGGGTTTGAATGCGTGCCATCAGCTATTAGGTCTCGTCCTCGCTGTGCGCATTCGGAGCTACTATGAAATAAAAGCTCTTTCGCTACCTTAAAATCCTGTATTGTTTGCAAAGATAGCGGTATCGAAGGTAAGGACTCATGCCAAGCCAAAAATCCACAATCGCAGCATTTAGCCCGTTTTCCAAACACTTCATTGGTATTGTAGCAAACTTGCATGGGCTTGTCGTTTTGCGCCCCAAACGGGGATTTTTGTACTTGATGAACGGACTAACAAACTTTTCTTTTCTAGTCCAGAGGCAACCTCGGCCGTTGGCTTGGCCTGGGAGATGCGGAGCGCCATAAAAAAGCCGTGTCGTTGGGAATTTTCTGTTGTCTTTCGCCTGTGGACTTGCATTTTTGTTGGCGGCATGTTAAACTACCCTTGCCTTAAAATTGGGTGGCGACGAGGTTGACCTTGGTGAGCTACCCAGAGTAAGGTATTGCACTTTAAAACGGGTTGGCCCGGACAATGCCTACCGCCCAAGTGCGGGGTTAAGGCATTATCTGGGCATCGGCGGTGGGAGATGGCTCCTGGCGGTGAGGGAGCAGGAGCCCAGCCAGTGTTAGGGTACTAAGGCCGAGGGGGCAAAGCAGCACTGCCCCCGAGGCTCTTAAGTGTGCTGCAAGGTGCTGCGATATAGTGCTGTGGGGAGATACATGACTGAGGTAAATAACAAGCTCGGCTTGCTTAGCAAGCCTGAGTTTTGGCGTTACATAGGTAGCTTGCCCGAGTGCTCGTTCAAAGCGCTGGTCGTTGTTGACGGGGAAACAGGCAAGGCTAAAACCATCACATCCAAACAAACGGGCGACAGCCCGCCTCAAATCGTGGTCTCCGAAGAATAAATAACTAAGAAAGGAGACTAACTTGACACTTGTAACATCAGATTTTCTGGCCGGGCTTTTAACAAACTATCAGGCCATTTTTCTCAACGCTTTCACGCAGGCTGATAAAGAGGTGCTGTGGAAAACCTTATGTCTGCCAACTCAAAGCGATGCCGATAAGGAAAGTTACAATTGGCTTGAAGCCGTGCCCGGCATGAGCGAATGGCTGGATGAAAGGAAGGTCTACGGCTTATCGGCCGAAGGCTATGAAATTCAGAACAAGAACTACGAGGGCACGATTTCGGTTGACCGCAACACCATTGAAGACGACAAATATGGCCTGATTGCGCCCCGCGTTCGGCAGTTGGCGACAAGGTGCGCAAATCACCCCGCAAAGCTGGTTTTTGAGCTTCTTAACGCAGGCGCTAGCACAAAGACCTACGATGGTACAAACTTCTTCAGCGCCACCCGTTCGTTTGAGGATAGCGGGAACATTAATAACATTGCCGCGGGCGCCTACGCCGCCGATACCGACAAGATACGCGCGGGCATTGCCACCGCGGTTGTGGCAATGCGGGGCTTTAAGGACAACAGGGGCGAATATCTTGACCTTGTGCCCGATACCATCGTTTGTTCGCCCGCCATGGAAATAGCCATGCGCGCCGCCTTAATACCGGCGGTGGCGGGCACGACCAGGCCCGAAGCGCAGCTAATTGAGCGCATCATCGTCAACCCGCGCTTGACCAGCGGCGCCACGGCGGGGCACGACTATTACCTGGTTTGCACCAAGAACGAGTTAAAGCCCATGCTGTTTCAGCTTCGCAAAAGCCCCGAGTTTGTGGCGCTTGACCAGCCGACCAGCAAGGACGTGTTCATGAAACGCCTCATTTACTACGGCGTTGATGGCCGTTACGGTGTGGCTTTGCTTGAGCCAAGGTGCGCGGTTATGGTTGATTGCACTGACTAAGGCAATGGGGGCGCGGTGTAAAAGCCGTGCCCCCTCTGCGGAGGGCAAGATGGCGAAAGCTGAACAAACGAAATTTGAGGTAACCAATGCCGAAAGCCTGCAACCCGTGCTGGCCGTTATTGAGGATGCCCTTGGCAAGGGCCAAAAGGTTGAGGTATCCATTAAGGTGAAGGCTAAGCATGGGCGATAGAGATATACGGGAACAATTCACGCCGCTTGATTTGCAGGTTGCCGATTTGGTTGGCCGAAATTACGGCTTGACGGTTGAGGAGGTGCTCATATCGGCTAAACTGGGCGTGAGCAATGAACAATTGATACAAGCTAAAAAGGAGGAACAGGGTAAATGACACCTTTAGACAAAAACAAAGACGTATCCCGCAAGTCGGGCGAACTTGAGTCCTTCCTTGTGGAAAATGATGTGCATATCTACAAGGGGGCGCTCGTAGTATTAAACAACGCGGGTTACCTGGAACCGGCCACCAACGCCGCGGACAAGGTGCTCGCCGGTGTGGCCTACGAAGAGTGCGACAACACCTTGGAAGGCCACAGCCAGGGCGGCAAATCCTGCCGCGTTTACCGCAAGGGCATGTTCAAGTTTGCCACGGCCGATTTGGTGCAAGCCGATGTCGGCATTAAGTGCTACGTTGAAGATGACCAAACGGTGAACGACGCCGGCGCGGCGACCCAAGGCATTGTGGCGGGCACCGTGGTTGAAATCGAAAGCGCCACAGTTGTTTGGGTTGATATTGCCCTTGGCGTGTTGCAGGGCGCTTTGAGCGCCGCCGCCAACGCGGATGAATGATGCTAGGCCCCGCCTGCCAGGGGAGACTGCGGCAAAGTGCCGAAGAAGGTCGATTGCAGGCACAGCGCTGTGGCCAGCGCAAAAGTACATACCAATCCCCTCCCGTTGCAGCCGCAGGCACAATCGGGCTTCGTGACAGGCGGGAATGCAAGCCGCGGGGTTCCATAAAGGGGGCGGCTGCCCGCGGGGGGTACAAGTCCACCCTACTTAAACAGCCGCCCCCATTTTAAGTTTTAAGGCCCTTTGAAGGCTCTTTTTTGGGCATGAAACCGCTCGGGCAATGGGTTTTTTGTTGAGAGCCAGGACTTGCCCTTGATTTTCAGCCTTAAAATGGGCAATAACGCATGGAGATAAAGGATGGACAGACTAACAGAGGAACGTTTTTGGAGTTACGTGAACAAGAAAGGAAAATTAATGCCCAGCATGACCAGCAGGTGTTGGGAATGGCGGGGCGCTACCGATGGAACATACGGCGAGTTTGGTACAGCCACAAAACCCAAACAGGTTATCGGTTGCGCTCACGCCATAGCATGGGAACTGAGTGGCGGGGCAAAATCAACACACAAGTTCCCCCTTCACCACCTGTGCGGTAACAGGCTCTGCGTTAACCCCAACCACATGGCGATGGTGACAAGCGCCGGTCATGCGAGGCTCCATACCGTCCGTTTTGATGCAAAGTGCCCCAAAGGGCACCCATTTGATGAGGGCAATCCTTTGATTGACGGCAAGGGCTATCGCCGATGTCGTGAGTGCGCCAATGAAAACAGGCGCCGCTACACCGAAAAACGGAGACAAAAGAATGCCCGGAAAAGCCCGTGTTAGACTAGGCCAGCTATCGAGGAAAAATCGGTAAACTCCGGTAAACTTTTTGGGGAGAGGTGAACAATGAGACATACTAATTGGGGCCTTGTTGAAGACCAAATCGCAATTAAGGACGGCAAGCTGCCCAGCGCCTTGGTATCAAGGGATGAAAGGCGGGGTCGGGTAAAGGATTTAATGGCCCAAATGCTGGGGTTTGCTTCCAAGCTCAATGTAAGCAACGCGGACCTGGCCAGGGAGCTGGGCGTTACCCGCATTAACCTTTACCGTTGGCGGAACGGCGTTGCCGTGCCTGGCATGGAAAACTATTGCAAGCTGCTGAGGCTGTGTTTGAAGCTGGAGAAAAGGGCATTTGAGGGGGTGTAACATTTTGTGTAACATTTCATGTAACATTCTAAAGCCCCCATACCCCCACCTGTTTAAAGAGATAGATAATAGTATAACGTTAAACGTTAATAGTAAAACTACCACAGTTAAAGATAGAGAGATAGAGGGGGCGCCAGGTGCGATTATTGGAGACCAAAAGAAAATTAGCTATGGAGGAAAAATCGGCAAACTTTTCGGGGGTGTAGCTAAAACCCCCACAGTAACAGCCAGCGATTGAGGGGGTCGCCAAAACCACGCAACTCCACGCAACTTTTCAAAGTAACCACAGGCAAATTGCTAACGGTAAACGGTGGACAGCTAGGGGCAAAAAATCGATTTACTCCGATTTACAAAACCGTGGAGGGCAAAGCTAAGAAGGCTCAAAGACAGCTTGCGTTCAAAATCGTTCAACTCCGTTCAACATTTTGACAATGGTAAAGCCAAAAAGGGCCGAAAAAAGGCAAATCCCACCCCCATAGAGAGATAAATAAATAGATAGATAATAAGATTAACGTTAACGTTAAAGGCAAACCTACCACAGTAACAGCCAGCAATACCGGGGCGCCGAACCGCGGCAAACGTCCCTTGAAGCTAAAACCCCAGCAGGCAGATGACTTTATTGGAAGGGGAGGGCATCGTTTTATTTCCGACCATTCGCTCCCCACAGCCCCGGCGTCGGGCATGAAACTGCGGGGCAATGGCTTTATGAGGTTCTGGACTCGCCCTTGATTTTTTGGCCTTAAAGTGGGTAAAGGGCAAACACAGGCACAGCTACAAACGTAATGGGGTACTCCGCCCCTTCCTACACGCTTCCGTGTAAAGTGCTAATAAATAAGTTCGCAAGCCAAGATAGGGCTGGCAAACCTTACTTTATTGGCCTGAAAATTAGCTATGGGCACACGTGGTAAATCGCGATAAACCCCGGCCGCCAGAATTGTGAGGCGAGTACCGGGTATTTGACGGCGGAGGGTATTTTGTAGCTGGGTTAAAAATAATTTGAGGCTAATAAATCGGATAAATCGGGGTAAATGAGTGATAATTGCGGGGGTTACTTTACCCTAGACATGGTGCGGAGGCACACTAGCTCAGTGAAGTTTGAGGATAGCTTGCTAAGAAAATCCAGTCAGGCTTGAAATCTCCGTCTACCTCTTTTGGATATTTCCCAACTTCTCTGTACCCAAACTCTAAGTTGACTAAAGCTATATACGCCATGGTGTGCTCTGGCATGACAATTGGGACAAAGTGCAATCAGGTTTCTTGGGGTATTATGGCTTTTGTTGCAGTGTATTGATACGGTTTAACAGTTGGGAAATGAAACCGAGAGTTTCGTTTAAGGCAGGGGAGTAGCTACTTGGATGTGCACATTCATTTCGTGTATTTAGCAGACCCAGAAAAGCCTTTTCTTCATTTTTGCTGAGTAACTTGACCTCTCGGCAGACTGTGATTAACTGATGCTCGGTCGCTTGCTCTCGTAACTCCTCCTTGCTATTAATACACCACTTAGGTCTGGCAGCTTTGATGTCCATCAAGTATTCAGCTATCATTTTGTCTTCGAGGTAATCCATAAAGCCCGCCCAGGCCATTACGTGCGCAGCTTTAAAGAGCTGGTTTTCCACACACCTGAGAGCTTCACGAAATAACATGTCTTGGTTCAAACTCAATCCGGTTAAGGTGCGATATGTATCTTCGATTGTTATGACACGATACACCGCTGCTTCGTGCCTAGCTAGTATGCGGTGTGCTTCGCTCTCAAAGGCATGGACTCTTGCCAGAACGTCCTGCAATATTTCCTGCATGGTCTTAAGGAAAGAGGTTCTTCTTTAAGGCGCTGAATAAAGCCTCGTATATTGTTGCATCTTCTGTTGCAGGTAACTGTAACTGGATGTTAATGTTTAGTGTAAAGGGTTTCACACCAGGTGGTATCTCACCAACCTTTTCCCCTGCAGGAGCAGTCGGTGTGGTGACATGTTCTTCTTCTGCCACAGCTTCAAAGTCTGCAAGCTCGCATAGGTTCTTAAACGTTCGCACCATGAGCCTTGCCACACTATCGGCAACCAATGATGTTCTAGCAAAATAATTTTGTAACGTGTCATCATCTTTCTTATCCGCATCGGGATAAGTGCTGTAAAGGTCGGCATAGGCTGTCTTGACGGCATCAGCCATTACTTTTCGTGCTTTGTCCTTGTCTTTGAAGTCATGCCACTTCGTCGTAGGCTTACCTGCTGTATCCACGAATCCTAAAGATTTGGATACCCCAACGAGATAACGGTCATTGGCACTACTGAATCCAATAGTCGGTAAATAGGCATTGCTCAGCTTGGGCGGAATGCCTAAACCTTGGATAGTCTCAAAGAACTTCTTTACGTTTTGGGGAGTAGGTGTATAGAGTGCTTTTTCCATTTCGAACCTCCTTTTAATTCAATTATACCCTTAGCCAACCGTTAATGGAAGACATGTACGAGTGGGGGATTTCCCTACAAGAAATTGTGCCTGGTGGCACACTTTATTGCTGAGTGGCCTAAAGTCCTTGAAAACCTTGAGTTTTAAGGCAAAGCCGCTGCATCGGCAAACGGGGCATATTTTTGGTGGGCATCGTGCATCTCCTCGCTGTTGATATGGACATAGAGGTCAATGGTTATCGCCACGCTGGAATGCCCAAGTATTTTGCTTAACACCTCAACCCGCATCCCGTTCCTCAAGCTGTGGGTGGCAAAATAGTGCCTTAAAGCATGGGGGGTAAAAGGCTTGACCCGGCACCTTGCGCATTGCCGCTTAAAGGTTTTTTCAAAATTGCATTCGCCCAGGTAACCTTTCGGGCTGGCGGCTGGGAACAGCCAGGGGGAGTGCCCGTTCCGCTCAAGCCAAGCCTTTAGCACGCTTGCCACGTACTCCGATACGGGCACAGTCCTTCGTTTTCTGCCCTTGCCCATAACTTTGATTTCCCCCTTTTCAAAATCAATATCCTCCCTTTTGATTGTGCGGGCCTCGCCCAGCCTTAACCCCGTGTTTGCCAATAAGGCAACCATTGTTCTGAATCGGGGCGTATCCCCGCGGCGGTAACACTCGCTTTGCAGCAGCTTGGTTACATCGCCCTCGCTGGGTATCTCCCGCTCGTTGTATGGAACCGTGAACGGGTCTAAGTTGTCCGTCGGGTCTTCGGGCACCAACCCCGCCTTGTGAAGGAACTTGAAAAAGCTGCCCAGGGCATAGCGTTCGCCAGCCACCCTGGCGGGGCTTACCTCATCATCAAGCCTTTTGGCTATGTAAGCTTGTATGCTCAGGCAAGTGGGCTTGGGGTCATGCGCCAAGTAATGCCTGATATCGGCCTCGTAGCCTTTGATTGTCCCCGGCGATAGGCGCCTGGTTTTGAGGTTGGTTAACCACAGCGGTATGCCTTCCTCAAGGTTTTGCAGGGCGGCCGTTTGCGGGGCGTTGCCTTGGAGAAGGTTTGCCAGCATTTGTTGGGCCATTTGCTGGGCGAGGGTTTGAAGGTAAGATTGCAATTCGGGGGTGAGGTTGGCGGCGGGGCTTGCGCCCCCGTCCTCAAAATTTTTCGGGCAAGTAAAGTTGCCTTTACCAGCCAATTATAAAGCATCTCGCTCTTCTGGTCAATTTCTATACAAGATTTTTTTGTCGTGATATGATATACGACATTACTAAGTTAGGGAGTCTATAACAGTGGACAAAGAAAAAAAAGGGGAAATCATCACCCAATTTAGACTTAAGGAAAATGATAGTGGGTCCGTCGAGGTCCAGGTGGCTTTGCTTACCGAGAGGATAAATCGGTTAACGGAGCATCTTAAGTTGTATCCCCAGGATCGGCACTCCCGACATGCGCTCCACGGGGTGATAGGGAAGCGAAGGCGTTTTTTGGGCTACTTGAACAGGACGGCGACCGAGCGGTATCATTCTCTTATTGCCAGATTGGGTTTGAAGGAATAATATGTCTGATGTTTTAGAACGTTCGGTAGCTGGTAGGGCACTTAGCATTCAGGTAGGGAAATTCGCTCAGCAAGCCAATGGTGCTGTTGCTGTTCAGTATGGCAACACGGTTGTCTTGGTTACTGCCTGTGTAAGCTCTGAGCCCCGAGAGGGAATTGATTTTGTGCCTCTAACAGTGGATTATGAAGAAAGGCTCTATGCTGCGGGTAAAATACCGGGCAGCTTCATCAGGCGAGAAGGACGCCCTACGGAGGAAGCAGTTAAAACTAGTCGGCTCATCGATCGCTCCCTGCGCCCTCTTCTTTCCAAGGAGTTTCATTATGATGTTCAAGTTGTGGCGACGGTGCTATCTGTTGACCAAGAAAATGACCCTGATATTTGCGCCCTTATTGGCGCTTCAGCAGCCTTGACATTATCGGATATCCCGTTCTTTGGTCCTATATCAGCAATACATGTTGGCTACATAGATGATGCTTTAGTTGTGAATCCCATCCTGCCTCAAATGGAAGATAGCTTGCTTGACTTGCTTGTTGCTAGCAATAAAGAAAACGTTGTAATGGTGGAAGCAGGTGCCAGGGAAGTTTCCGAAGAAATATTGCTAGAGGCAATTAAGCTGGGACACGAGGTGAATCAGGAGGTCATTGAGCTTCAGGAAGAGCTAAGGCAAATTTGCGGCAAAGCCAAGGTAGAAATCAAATCTAAGGAACTTGCTCCTGAGCTTTCATCTCAAATCGCTTCCATACTTGGTGAGAAATTAAGCCAGGTTCTAGAGGAACCAGAGAAACTGCAAAGAGATAAGGCTTTGACGTCTCTCAAGGAAGAAACAAGGGACAAGTTGGTTGATTCTTTTTCTGAAGATGAAATCAATTTTACTTTTGAAACCCAGCTTAGGGCTGCGGTGAGGGAAAAAATATTGCAGACGAGGCGACACTTGGACGGCCGCCAAACTAAAGAAATTCGCCCTATTAGCTGTGAAGTTGGTATCCTTCCTCGCACCCATGGCTCAGGATTATTTGCCCGTGGGGAAACACAGGTGTTGACTATTACCACTTTGGGGTCTACAAGTCGGGAGCAGTTATTGGATGGTTTAGGTCTGGAGGAAACTAAACGCTTTATGCATCATTATAATTTCCCTCCATTTTCTACTGGTGAAGTGAAACGAATAGGAACAACAGGGAGGCGCGAGATTGGGCATGGCGCTTTAGTGGAACGGGCTATTGCACCAGTATTGCCGTCAGAGGAGGATTTCCCTTACACCATACGTCTGGTTTCCGAAGTGCTTAGTTCTCACGGAAGCACATCTATGGCTAGTGCTTGTGCCTCGACCCTCTCCCTGATGGATGCTGGTGTACCTATCAAGGCGTCTGTGGCTGGGATAGCTATGGGTTTACTTATGGGAAAGGATGAGGACTATGTTGTTCTAACTGACATTGTGGGTATGGAAGATGCCTATGGTGACATGGATTTCAAAGTTGCTGGCACAGCTCGTGGGCTCACGGCTTTGCAGCTTGATATCAAGCTGCAGGGGATAGATTATGGCATCCTAGCTGAAGCCTTAAGTCAGGCTCGTGAGGCAAGGTTGGAAATACTGGGGAAAATGAGTTCAGCTATTAGTGCTAGTCGCTCTGAACTTAGTCCCTATGCTCCCAGGATGTATGAAATGACGATTGATCAGAGTAAGATTGGGAGCGTTATTGGTCCTGGGGGTAGGGTTATAAGGTCTATTATAGATGAAACCAAGACAACTATAGATATAAGGAATGATGGTACGGTTATCGTTGGCTCTCCAAACGAAGAGGCAGCCCAGAAAGCAATCAAAATAATAGAGGGTTTAACCCGGGAAGTGGAGCAAGGAGAGGTTTACACTGGAAAAGTGACCAGGCTGTTCAGTTTTGGTGCCATGGTAGAAATCTTGCCGGGAAAGGAGGGCCTCGTCCATATCAGCGAGCTTGCTAACTACCATGTACCCCAGGTCGAAGATGTGGTTAAAGTGGGTGATGAGATAATGGTGAAAGTCATCGGAATTGACAACTCTGGTAGAATAAATTTATCGCGCAAAGCGGTATTTGAAGGACTTTCCCGTGTTCCTGGTGCCCGGGTTAATGATTCCTCGACTCGTGGACATCCTCGGAAGAAATTTGTTCACCCACGTGGTAAGGACGAACGACGCGGCGATTACAAGACATAAATTACTTCACTGCTGGAGGGAGAGAAAGGAACATGACTTCCCTTTTAGAACCCATAAGAGTAGTTATTAATGGCGCTTTAGGCAGGATGGGGCAAGAGATAACGAAAGCCGTGGTTTGCGAGCCCGGGTTAAAGGCAGTGGGTGCTGTGGAGAAGGAAGTAACTCAGAAATATCTTCCTTTAGCTGAGGCTGTCGAACTGATACCCTTTTCTTCCGAT
>Ga0315546_1002238_pt1 | contig 11376 bp, 6 predicted proteins | sample SalMarSW160170MG_FD_203833 | JGI IMG/M metagenome (GOLD analysis project Ga0315546, IMG submission 203833) | Salt marsh sediment microbial communities from the Plum Island Ecosystem LTER, Massachusetts, United States - Salt Marsh Sediment SW1601-170 ... | reverse complement strand
TTAAAGGGTGTATAAAAAAGGGACGCCCCGGGAACTACACCCTTTTGGGTGATAAAATTGTAACGAAATAGGGTTTTATACGTCATAATATATAGATGACTGATAAAGAATTAATTAAGAAAATTAAGCAATTAAAGCAAATCCAGCCTTCTTCAGAATGGCTGGGTTTAACGCGTCATAATTTGATTAACCAGCTTGGAGAAGAAGCCGATCGGGGCCTAAAAATAGCTGGCTTTTTTAATTGGCTAAGAGGTTTAGAACTGCAGCCGGTTGCTTTAGCTATCTGTTTATTGCTTATTTTCATGGCCGGTCCTTGGCTTTTAGTCAAGGCCGCTCAACCCAGCTTGCCCGGCGAACCCCTTTATTCAGTTAAAAAAATCAGCGAGCAATTTCAGGCCAAGGTGGCTTCAGATAATACTAAAGCCCAGCTACAAGTAGAGTTTGCCGGTCGCCGTTTGGAAGAATTGACTAAGATAACCGAAGATTCCTATGCTCCGGAAGAAAAGACCGAGAGAGTCAAAGAAGTAGTTAACAGTTTAAAGGATAATTTAGCCGGAGCTAGTGTTTATGCGGCTAAAGTAGATAGAGAGAAAGCTGTAGTCGTAGCTAAAAAAGCCAAGAAGATTAAAGAGGAGCTGAATAAAACCAAAGAAGAAGCGTCAGCCGAACTTAAAAACGATTTAGCCGAAGCCGAAAAATCCATTGAGGAGATTAACCATCAGGTTTTGACTGTTTTGACTGGAGAAAGCCATGAAATCACTGAAGAAGCGGCGACGACTACTCCAGATGAAGAAACCCTTATTTTCTTGGAAGAGCTGGAATCAGGTACGATAACGACTACCGAAGAAATTATTAATCAGATTGAAAAATAAATATATCCTTTATGCGCGGAGCGTCCCTTTTTGCGACGTCCCTTAAAGGGTCGTCCTTTCGGACACGCCCTTGCTTCGCAGGAGACGTGATCCTCAATGGCAACCCTTTAAGAGCTATTTATCCACAATTGGGCTATTTAAAAACCTTTTATTTTGTGTTATTAAATACAGAGAGTCCGATTAAGTCAAGAATCGGTCGAGTTTCCTATATGATTAGGAATTTCTTGACAATCGGGCAGGATTAAGTAGAATAATTAGTTCAGCCGTTTTATTTAAAAAAGGTCGATACGGTTGAAAGAAAAATAAGGTCGAATGAGATTGTCTAATAGCATGTGAATTAGCCAATCTCAGAAGATAAAATAAATTAAATGAGTAAAAAATTGCAAAAATCAGTCTCAGTTGTAACTTCTCTTGCCACTGCCCTTTCGCTTTCCGGCGTTGCGATGTTGGCTCCAATGGCCGCTTTAGCGGTTGATGTTGTTGACGGTGATTTAATTCGCAATCCCGACGCCGCAGGCATGGCTCAGTTTGACATCTATATTGTCAAAACTGTCGGTGACAAGAACTTTAAGAGATTGATTCTTAGCCCTCATGTTTTTGAGAGCTATGAACACTTTGACAAGAACGGAAACGGAAACAATTGGGATGACGTAATGGACGTTGACCAGGCAACCATGGACCAGTACACCACTTCTGACTTGGTTAGAGTGATTAGTACTGACCCAGTTTACCGACTTCACGCTGAAGAAGGCGCTGACACTGGTACAAAATATTGGCTGGATATGACCGCCAGCGAATTTACGGCGGTCTTTGACGCTGATTCAATTTATACCATTAACAGCACTGACGAAGCGGGATATACGGCTGGCGCAAACATTGCTGATCCCAGTGCTGCTTTCCCGCCTGCGGGAGTCAGCGAAGGGACTTTAACTGTTACCTTGGCAGCTGACACACCAGCGGCGGGTTGGGCTATAAATAGCGCTGCACGTGTTCAATTCACTAAGGTCAATTTTACAGCCACAGGCGGTGATGTCATTATTGATTCAATGAAGGTAGAGAGAACTGGTTCTCCAGCTAGTGATGCTGCATTAAGTGGTATTAATATCTTGAAGCCAGATAATGATTTGTTAAGTACTTCTTACAAGACGCTTAATTCTAGTCACCAAGCTACCTTTACTGAAAACATTACTATAGCTAATGGTACTACAGCCAGTTATGTCTTAGTGGCTAAAATAGGTACTGGCAGTTATGGTGGTGAGGTACCAAAATTATCTTTAGTTGAGGTAAATTTATCAGGTAATGCTACCCTTAACGCTACCTTGCCGATTACAGGTAATGCTATGACTATCAACACGACTATTACTATTGCTGCTTTAGCTATAGATGAAGGCCCTGATGTTGGTACAGCGACCAAAGAAGTTGGCACCACAGATTTTGATTTTGTTCATGTTAAATTGACCAATTCAGCCAGCGATGCTGATGTTCAGATTGAATCAATTAAGTTTAATAATGTTGGTTCAGCTGATGACGCTGATGTGGCTAATATGAAGTTGCTTTACTATAATACTAGTGAAGTTATAGCCACGGCTGATATGGTTAGTAATTACATTTACTTTGATCTGTCTGGTTGCGGCGACCTTTGCAAAATTGGTAAAGGCAAAAACAAAACCTATAGCTTAAGGGGTGATATTATTGGTGGTTCGGCCAGAACATTGGATTTTGACATTAAGAAAGTTGAGCATGTGGTAGCCAAGGATTTACTTAACAATGTTTATGTTACTCCGACCGGGACAAGCATTAATTATGGTAATATAATTGATATCTCGCGTGGTAAGTTAAATGTTAATAAGACCGATACAGTCAAGACCGGCAACATTTCTGCTGATGCCAGTGACGTAGAATTGGGTTCATGGAACTTTAGAGTATCTGGTGAGTCAATTACCATAAGTACAATTAAGTTTGATATGGATAACGAGGGAGCTACTGCCTCATCAACTGACTTTACTAATTTGGTTCTGACCAATAAGACGACTGGCGAGACATTAACTGGTGGGAATACTGGCGTTAATGATACTACTGGTGGAGATGGTTACGTAACCTTTTCTGATTCCTTTACTTTGCCAATTGGCGATAACGAAATTATTCTGACCGGTACGATTAATTCTGACCCAACGGCTAATGATACAATCCAATTTGGAGTTGACTTTACAGCTGAAGCCAATCTAGACGCGACTGGTGATAACACAGGTGATGCTATTACTATTGAAACTACACCCGCTTATGCCACACCCAACGCAGAAATTGATGCTAATAAGCAGAACTTTAAGGCCTTAGCTTTGGCAGTAACTACCTTAAGTCAACCAGCTGCCAAGACCATTGCGGCTGGTACTTCTAACATTCATTACAGCACAATTAGCTTTGATGCTTCTGATTCCAGTGAAGATGTTAAAGTAACTCAATTCAAGATTACCTTAGTTACTGGCGCTGTTGCCAAGGCTAATGAAATTCAGAACATTACGTTTGAGGTAGATGGCACAGACATAGGCATAACTAAAAATGGTTCAGAAAGTGCTGCTGATACTGATGAACAAATCACAGTATCATTAAGCGGCGATGAACAGTTTGTAGTCGCTAAAGGCACAACTGTCACGATGAAGGTTTACGCTGACTTGGCTTCTGGCGCTACAGCAGGAGTTACTGGCACCCACCGACTTCAGATTAGCAGCGCGACCAGCGATACAGTAACAGCCATTGGCGCGACCAGTGGCAATGATATTACAGAAACCTATTCTACGGCGACATCCAATAATGTTACCGTAGGTACAGCCGGCGGCACGGTAAAAGTTTCTTTGGATTCCAACAATCCAAACGCCTCATTAGTGGCGGCTGGAACAACCGGAGCAACCTTAGCTGCCTTTAATTTCTACGCCACCAGTACTGAAGATGTTGAGTTAGATTATCTCTACTTAACTGAGGTAACTACTGACACTGATTCTACTTCTTGGAAGGACTATGACCGTATTTACTTTGAGAATGAAGATGGCATTGAAGTAGCCGGTATGACTCCAACCAGTTCTTTCCCCAAGATAAACTTTGCTGACGATGCTTTTGTCGTAGATATTGATGATACTGACGGAGCGATTCTTTACCTTAAAGCCGACTTAGCGGCTATTGGCAGTGGATATAACGGTACGGCTGGTGATTATCTTGGTTATGAGATTGCGGCGGCAGCTGATGTAGTGGCTAAAGGTAGTTTAAGCGGCAGTGGTTCTCATGAATACTTGGCTTCCGGAGCTAGTGCCCCAACTGGTAAGACTCATTACGTCTACAAGAGTTATCCGACCTTCGCTAAGCAAGCGGTAGGTACTAATAGGTTAGGCAACGGCACCATGGACTTATATAAGTTCACGGTAACAGCTAATTCCAGTGGTGATATTTCTCTGTATAAATTTACCTTTGACATTGCGACTACTGTTTGTAACGTAACTCAGCTCTACGTATATGACGTTACCGGTACTGAGACGGTCTTAAATGATACAGCTGGCACCTGTAGTGCCTCACGTTGTATCTTTGAGACAGATGGTAGCGATTGGACAACTAACTTCTCTGGCTACGAGGTGGTTATCTCCAAGACCCAACCGCGTACCTTTGTCTTGCGAGGCAATATCGCAGGTGCTGCAACAGGCGCTCAGGTGACCACTAGAGTAGCCGGTGACGCTTCTCACATTAGTAATGCTGGCGCTACCTTAATGGATGCGGCTGACGATATTGCCGGTACCGATGTTGAAGATGACTTTATTTGGTCTGATAGGAGCCAAGGTGCTCATACATATCAGACCGACGACTGGACGAATGGTTACTTAGTATCTGGTCTAACGGCTAGCTCTAGTACAGCTGAAACTATTGCTTACTAATCTCTATTCCTTGTTAGAGAAAAAAAGAGCCCTGGCTTGCCAGGGCTCTTTTGTTTTGGTAAGATTGAGAAATAAAAAGGTATGAGAAACAAGAAATTATTTTTATTAGCTGTTTTGTTGATTATTACCGGAGCAATTTTTTATTTTTGGTTAGTAAAAGAAGATAATTCTTTGCCAACTCCGGAAGAAACAAACGAAGACATATTTAGTATTACTCCGCCGGCTGATTTCAACGAATATGAGCTGGCCAGATTTGACGAGAAGTTAGAAGATTTGAAAGAAATATATGAACAAGACAAAGAAGATGTCAATTTTTGGATTGGCTTGGGTAATTTGAGAAATTTTGTCCGAGATTATCAGGGGGCCATTACGGCTTATCAGAAATGCTTGGAAATTAATCCCTTAAATATTGTCGCTAATGTCAATATAGCCGATGTTTATGAAAAAAAATTAGAGGATTTTGCCAAAGCAGAGGAATATTATAGGAAAGCTATTGATAATCAATTTAATAATCCGGATTTATATAATCGGCTGGGCCGGCTTTATTATTTAAAAATGGACCGGCCGGCCGAGGCCGAAGAAACTTTTTTAGAGGGATTGCAAAAAACCGATAGTTACCCAGATTTACTAGTTAGTTTGATAAATTTTTATGACCAACAAAACAGAACAGAAGATAAAATTAAATACATCAAAATTTTGTTAGAGCTTTATCCGGATAATCAGCTTTATCAGGAGAAATATTCGGAGCTCATTGAATAATATGTTTTATAAAATGCTGGAAAAAATATTGATTTTTGGCTTGCCCATTGGTTTAGCTATCCCGCTTTTGATGGAAAAACATTTTTTGTTTCCTTTTATTACGGTCAAGACCTGTTTTTTTTATATTTTAGTTGATATTCTTTTGGTCTGTTATCTTTTGCTTTTGACCAAAAAAAAACTTTACCCGCCAAAAAGTAAGTTATTATATTTTTTGCTCGGACTAGTCGGCCTTCGTTTTATCTTAGATATCTTAGGCATTAATTTTGTCAGAAGTTTTTGGGGAAATTATGAAAGAATGTTCGGGCTCTATACTTGGCTTCATCTTTTAATCTATTTATGGATAATTTTGAGTGTCTATAACACTCGCCAGAGGTACCTCAAGTTATTCGATGTCAGTATTTTCGTCGGTTTATTGGTCAGTATATATGGCATCTTTCAAAAATTCGGCTTGTATTTTTGGGTCGTTTTGGAGACGGGTGATGAGCGAGTTTATTCTACTCTAGGCAATGCCGCTTTTTTGGCCGGTTATTTATTAATTAATATATTCCTTGCCCTCTATTTATCCTCTAAAAAGAAAAGTTTGAATTGGCGGGTATTTTATTTTTCGGCCATAATCATCAATTTATTTGTTTTGTTTTCAACCGCTACTCGAGGGGCTTTAGTTGGTCTTTTTGCAGCCGTGGTGGTCATGTTTTTGTTTGCTTTAATATTTTACAGGGCGAAAAGGGTCAGATTAATTTCCGGATTAATATTGTTACTGGTAATTTTGGGCAGTCTTTCTGTCTTTATGCTCAAAGATACTTGGCTGGTAAAAAATAACTTAGCCCTGCGCCGGATTAGTCAAATTAGCTTAGAAGAAGGGACGACCAAATCAAGATTATTGTTATGGAAAATGAGCTGGCGGGCCTCTCAGGATAGATTTTTGTTTGGTTACGGCGATAATAATCTGATTATTCCCTTGGATAGATATCATGATTTTGAATTAAAAGAGGACTGGTTTGACAGCTCGCACAATCAATTTTTTGATGAATTGCTGGCCCACGGGATTATTGGTTTAATAGCTTATCTTTTGTTTTTATTCTTTGTCTTTAAAAAAATTATCAGAGAAAGGGAGAATGATTTTTGGCTGACCATAGCATTTTTAGGATTGTTAACCGCTTATTTAGTCCAAAATTTATTTATTTTTGATACTTTAACCATTATCTTATTATTTATTTTGTTCTTTGGCTTTCTATGTTTAAAAGCAGATGGAGCACGAGATAGTTGGATTAATAAAAACCTGCCTAAGTTTTTAACTAAATTATTGGTAGTTATTATTTTAATATTAGTCGGTTTTATTTATCTGCATATTATTCCGCCATTAGTTAAAATAGTTCAAGGCCAGAAGTATGTTAAAGTTGATATAGACAAAACAACCGAAATGTTTAAAGAGGCCGAGGAACAAACCTGGTTTGGCTATGGCAATTTAGCTCCCTTAATGGCCGAGACCGCATTGGTCGCTTTTGAGCAACCGGAAAGGTATAGCACTGATGAATTAGCCAGATATATGTCAGTAGTTATGACAACCTACAAAAAAGCTATTGCTGCTTCAAATAATTATTCCAAATTTTATATTAACTTGGCTAAGCTCTACCAATACGCCCGAATAATCAATCCAAATTTTATTGACCAGTCCATCGATTTGTTAGAAGAGGCCCAAAAATATTCTCCCAACAGGATTGATATATATTATGCTTTAGCTCAGGGGTATTTTTATAAAGACGACCTTATTTTAGCGGAAAGTATTCTTAAAGAAGCTCTGAATTTAAATGTTCGGCAGGGCGATGTTTATTTAAAGTTGGCTGAGATTCAATTTAGAAAAGGCCAACCAGCTGACGCTTTTGATAATTTAGCCATGGCTGAACAATTTAATAGGAGAATAACTTTTGAACAATGGGAAAAATTTGCCCAGGTTTTAGTGGCTAGAGGAAAGTGGTCAGATGTCTTAAAGGTTTTTTTTGAAATGGACAAATTAGGACCAAACGATGTCAGCACCTATTCCAATATCGCCTTGACTTATAAAAAGATGGGTAATAAAGAAAAAGCCAGGGAATTCGCCTTAAAAATCTTAGAGATAGATCCTCAAATGAAAGAAATAGTGGAGGCTTTTTTAGAGAGTTTGTAGTTTTTTAGGGAACAAAGGGCGTGCATCAAGATTCCACGCCCTTGCGAAGCAAGGACGCGGTCGAGAGGCATGCCCTTTGGCAAACGACCACGTCCTTAAAGGGTCGCTCTCTCAACCACGACCTTCCGCCAGAGGCGGAAGATCGTGGAATTTCGAGGGCAACCCTTTAGATATATGGAAAAAATCTTAAAATATTTTATTTGGGCTGGTTTGATTAGTATTTGTTTTATTCCTTTAATTGTTAAAAGCAATTATTTTTTTCCTTACATTGTTCCCAAGACTTTAGCTTTTAGAGTGATTACGGAGATTCTTTTTCTAGCTTATTTAGGCCTAGCCGTGGTTAAAAAAGAATACCGACCAAAACTAAATTTAGTTTTGGTCTTGTTTTTTCTATACTTAGGCAGTATTTTCCTTTCCTCAATTTTAGGGGGCAGTTTTTATTTCAGTTTCTGGTCTAATAATGAACGCAGCGAAGGCTTGCTTTTATTATTACATTTGTTTATTTATTTAGTCGTTTTGAGTAGTTTTCTCCGTCGTCTCAAGGACTGGTTGCTTATTTTTGAGGCCTCTTTTTTGAGCAGTATCTTAGTTAGTTTGTTCGGCTTGGGGCAATATCTAGGGGCGGATTGGATATTAAAATCAGCTGGCGGGGCCAGAATAACTTCAACCATTGGCAACGCTGGCTACGTGGCTGGTTATTTGATTTTTAATATTTTCTTTGGTCTCTTTTTATTCTTCTTTAGAAGGAACAAATATTTGCGCCTCTATTATCTTTTAGGCATTCTTTTGCAAGTATTTATTGTTTTAAATACTTTAACCCGCGGCGGTATTTTAGCTTTGGCTTTTTCTTTATTTATTTTTATTGGCTATTTAGTTTTTTTCTACTTGAGAGAGAATAGATTAGTTAGGAGCACCGGCCTGATTGTCTTGTTAATGGGAATAATTTTTACCAGCTTGGTCTTTTTAAATAAAGAAGCTACTTGGGTAAAAGATAATAATATTTTAAGCAGAATCACTACTATTTCGGTTGAAAGCACTACCGCCCAAACTCGCCTGATGACTTGGCAATCCTCTTATCAGGGATTTAAAGAAAAACCGATTCTGGGCTATGGCTATGAAAATTTTTATCAGGTTTTTGACAAATATTTCAATCCGAAAATCTACCGGCACGCTAGTTCGGTCGTTTGGTTTGACCGGGCTCATGATATTATCTTTGACCGGCTGATTACCGGTGGCCTAACCGGTCTATTTTTATATTTGGCCTTACTGCTGCTGCCTCTTTATTATCTTTGGAAATATTTTTGGAAAAAAAAAACAGCCAGCAATTATTTAATCCCGATTATTTTTACTTTAGTCATGCTGGCTTACTTCATTCAGAACTTGTTTATCTTTGAGGCCTTAGTCACTTATATCCCTTTGTTTTTGTCTTTGGCTTTTCTTTCTCATTTTTCGCCTGATTGGTCCGGAAAATTTTTTAAATCAAAAAAGCCCTACCAGCTAATTTTAATCATGGGGATTATTGCCTTTTTGCCTGTTCTATTTAGCGTTAATATTAAACCGGCGGCGGCTAATAAGACTTTGATTGATGGTCTAGTTAAGAGACAGCTTAGAGAATACCAAGCGGCCAATGATCAAATTATCAAAGCAATAGAAATGAATACTTATGGTAATCAAGAATATCGTCAGCAATTAGCCGAGTTTGTCATTAAGATGGTTGATAACCAAGTACTTAATAAAGATTGGCGAGAAGCGATAGCCGAAAGAGCCGAAAAGGAATACGAGCGACAAATAGCTGAAAAACCCTGGAATGCCCGTAATTATGTGTTGTTTATGAGGCTCTTAAACAAAACATACCAGTTTAATCTTGAACGATTGACTAAATCAATCGCTTTGTTTGAAAAGGCGATTGAGCTAAGCCCAACCAGACAGCAATTATATTATGAGGTTAGTTATAGTCAACTTTATTTAGGGAATTATTATCAATCAGTCGGCAATAGCCAGGAAGCCGAAAAATTATTTGACCAGGCGCTGGCTAATAGCCAGAAAGTAATTGACTTAAATAATCAGGTAGTCGGTTCTTATGTTAATAAAGCGATGATTCTTTTGGGCAGTGGTCGAAACGAGCCGGCTCAACTTTACCTAGAGGAAATGGATGAGCAGGGATTAGATTATCATAATGAAAGCTATCTAGCCAGGTTGGCCAATTCAACTCTTTATTCAGGAAATTATCAGCGGGCTAGAGACTTTTATCTGGAGATAACCGAACTGGTTCCTGATAAACCAGACTACTGGCTCGATTTGGCTCTCTCTTATGCTTATTTAGGTCAACAGAAAGAAGCCATCAAAATAGCTGAAAAAATTAAAGAATTTGGCGGCGATTATGTTGAACAAGCCAACTTGTTTATTCAAGGTGTTCTGGCGGAGAAATATGGGGAGTAGATTTATCATCAAAATTTATATCTATACTATAAAAATCAGTGTTGCCTAAAGAACATTTTTGACATAGGTTATATTTCTTTAAAAAGGCCGTTCTTCTTTTTTTTATTACATTAGGCGAGATGAGAGTATTAATAAAACCTTTATCTTTAATGTGGGGTAATTGAACAATGCTATCAAAGTCATTACAGCATAAACCCAATGTCCCATCCCAATAAACTACAGCTTGTCTTAGCGGAATGGCACAGATAGTTTTATTAATCTTAGATTTCCTTCGTCTAAATTTTTTGCTTGGCAATAAATAACTATATTTATTTTTCATTTCGTCAGTGGTATAAGTTCCCATGCTTAACGACTTTAAATTTATTGCGTTGGCTCCTATATCTCTTGCCCAAGAAATTATTTTATTTATTTCTTTCTCTGAAAAAGAAGTTAAGAGGGTTTGAATAGTAATAAATGGCGTTTTGGTTTTTAATTGTTTTTTTAAAAATACAAAGTTCTCAATATTGTTTTTAACTTCTTCAAATTTAGATCCAATTCTATAAGCTTCATGAGATTTTTTTGTTATTCCTTCAATACATAAATGTATAGAATCCAACCCGCCCATTATTAGGTCTTTCGATAACTTTCTGTTTAATACTGTTGCGTTTGTGCTAATATAAGTCGAGCATCCTTTTTGATGAGCGTATCTAACCAGCTTGTCTATGTTTTTATGTAAAAGTGGTTCTCCGGCAAAACTCATTAAGATCCTGGGTTTTGTTTTTTTATTTTCAAAATCATCAATAATAGATTTAAATAAACTAAAATCAATAAACCCCCTTTTCCTTTTCATTGCAAAGTGAGTCGGACAAACAGGACATCTTAAATTACAGGCGTTAGTCGGCTCAATAACAATTTCAGAAGGAATTTTTTTGAACATCTGTCGTGGATAAAACTTAGCAAATTTAGCAATAATATCCCAGAATATTTGATATTTCTTTAATTTTGATTTAGTTAGTTTATAGAAAGACATATTATCTTTTCATTGGTAAATATTTTTAATTTTCCCCAGCATTTTTCTTAAGTTAAATTCTTTAACTACTTTTTCTTTGGCTTTTTGAGCCATTTCTTGGGCAATTTCTGGATTATTTGTCAAATAGATTATTTTTTCGGCCAATTGCTGGCTGTTTTTTGGTTGGATTAAGAAACCAGCATCGGGGGCGTCCCTTTTTACTACACCCTTTTTCAAAAA
>Ga0315546_1002237_pt1 | contig 11379 bp, 10 predicted proteins | sample SalMarSW160170MG_FD_203833 | JGI IMG/M metagenome (GOLD analysis project Ga0315546, IMG submission 203833) | Salt marsh sediment microbial communities from the Plum Island Ecosystem LTER, Massachusetts, United States - Salt Marsh Sediment SW1601-170 ... | reverse complement strand
GTAAGCGGCAGCGGCCCGGCTTATTATTTTCTTTTGACCGAGGAAATTATAAAGGCAGCGGTCCAATTGGGCCTGCCCGAGGATATCGCCAGGGACCTCGTGCTCCAGACCGCAAAGGGCGCCGCTTTGCTGGCAGCCGAGGCGGACGGCAGGGGGGAAAGCCCGGCAGGACTTCGTCGAAAGGTTACCTCACCCGGCGGAACAACGGAAGCGGCTCTGAAAGTTTTCGAAGAAGGCAAATTCGGCCCTATGGTAGACACCGCTATAAAGAGGGCGTGCGAAAGAAGCAGGGAGCTTTCAACCGGTAGTGGATAACCGTTGGTAAATAGTGCTTAGTAAAAGCTCGCTATTCCACAATAATTGATTCGGACGGACATTCGTCTGCCGCCTGCTGAACATCCTCTTCGAGGTTTTCAGGAACCTCGTCTGCTTTAACCTGGGCAATATCTTCTCCCATCTCGAAAACGTCCGGGCAGGTATCCACGCACAGCCCGCATGCAGTGCATGTATCTTCTATTCTTACCTTCATACTAAAGCCCTTTCTAATTCATTATTGACAGAAACTTCGATTATCGTATCCGATAGCGCGTACTCAATAGAATATTGCCCGCTGCTTGTCAAGCCTGTCGCAAAATTTTTTTTCTCGCTCTGGAAATCCCGGCCAACAGTGTGATAGATTTGGAATCTGAGCTGTTTCCTCGGTTCTTCCCAATGCTGCTCTATCCCGGTGGTGGAGGTGGTGAATCCGGCGGAGTGTTATCCTCCAGCCAGTTTAGGGCCATAATTCGAAAGTCTAAAAAGTTTACCTTACAGTCGCCGTTTACATCACCTGCAACGATGATTTCACAAACCGGCTGGCCAAAATATGATTTGCTCGCCTCAGTTGTGCCGCCGAATGCCCCCATATTGACCCACCCACCGTTGGGAAAAGGCTCAAGTCCAATCGGGCTCATCGGGTTGGCCGCATCGATACAGGAACTGGTTACTTTATCATGCACCCACATTTTAGTCGAGGGCTCCCATCGCCCCCCCTGGGACTTCAAATGATAATCACCTTCAATCCAGATATCATCCCACTTATCACCCGGAGTATTGCAAGGATCATCCCAGTACCCTTGAACAGCAAAGCAAGGGTCTCTATCTATATTTCCTTCGCCCGATAAGCCAGCCTGTATATCACTGTATGTTATTGTTCCTATGAAGCCAGATATTTGATTTGGTATGTTGCCCCAAAGTATGTTGTTCGTAAGTAAAAGAGTACCACTCAAGTTGTAGATCCCGCCGCCGAGGCCTGCCCTGTTTCCGCTGAAAGTGCAATTACTTATTGTTGCGCTGCTGCCATGATTGAATATCCCACCGCCAAATCTGTCACCTGTATTACCACTGAACAAGGATAAGCTTACTATCGTATTGCTTTGTCCGTTGAAAATTCCCCCACCAAGATTGCTATTGAACGTACAGTTTGTCACTGTCGTGTTACTGTAGTCATTCTCCATCCCGGTACCAAAGTTCTTCTCAAATACGCAGTCGTTAATCGTAGAGTCACTCTCCTTGTTCCAGATCCCACCAGCAAAGACAGAAGACGCATTCCCCCTGAACATACAACCGATCACTGTGGGAGCACTACGATGGTTGAACATTGCCACATCGCTGTTGGCGCTGAACGTGCAGTTAATTACCGTCGGATCACCCTCGTAGTTGTACAAACCACCACCCAAGTTCTCCGGGTAAGAACCACCAGCTTTGCCACTACAGATAGTGAAACCACCAAGAACTGCGTTCGCATCGGTCCCGCTGCCTGTAACAACGTGGTAGCTGTTATCTGAACGACATGGATCATCAAGCAGATAGTACGGATTGTCCACATCAACATCATTGCTCGCCAAGTCTCCGCCGAGAATAGTCTCATACAACTCAATATCCCGCGCATTTGGTTCCGGCTCACCAAAGCCTGCGTAGCCACCTTTGATAGCTACGCCGTTGATAAGCCGAAACGTCGCCGTTCGGTCTCCGGGCGTAATCCCAACTCCTTGGTCCGGCTTGTAAATACCCTCCGCCACCCGGATTTCCACAGGTTTGGCCGCAGTATTCGCATCGGCAAGAGCATCTCGAAGATAGTTGTAAGCATCCGCCCAGGATGAGCCGTCATTCAGGCCATTTGCATCCGCATCAACATAAATGACTTTACCCGTAACAGTAGGCACTATTGCCAGCAAAAATATGGCCCCAACAAGCCAGCTTGTCGGACTTGACCTCCAGTTCATTATGCCTCTCCTAAAAAAGATGTCGCTTAATTATCTCAATTATTCTACCGAATCAAAACGCCCTTGTCCAGAAAAATTCGCCGTCCAATACTCACAAATTCCATCAAAAACCGCCAATCGAAAATCTTTTTCTGGCAATTGCCGACTTCTGTGCTATACTACAGCCGTACTGGAGTATAGTTAATAATCAATAGTCAATTTAGTGGCCGGGTCCCATGCAAGCTGGGCCCGCGAACCTGGTCAGGCGGGGAACCGAGCAGCCATAAGCGTGTTGCCCGGCTGTGCTGTGGGTAAACCCGGCCATCTTTTAAATGATAAATGATTATTGTTAAAGGATGATTAGTTTCGGCACCACAGATGAACGAAAAGGATTTAAAAAACAGAACCAAAGAATTTGCTCATCGTTGCGTAAAACTATGTCTTGCCCTGCCAAAGAATGATTTATGCAACCATATTAGAAAGCAATTTATCAAGTGTTCTACTTCTGTAGCTGCCAACTATCAGGCTGCGTGCGTCGCACAATCCAAGGCGGATTTTGTTTCCAAGCTGAGCATCGTCATAGAAGAAGCTGATGAATCCTGCTTTTGGATGGAGTTTATTATCGAAGAAAAGTTGCTAAGTGACAAACAGGTCGCCGACCTGCTTCAGGAAGGAAAAGAATTAACAGCTATTTTTATAACTTCAAGAAAAACAACAAAGGACAGAAGTACAGAATTTATACCGGAAGAAGAGCTTGTCGTTAAATAATCCTTAATCAGTAATCCTTAATCATTTAAATATGTATACGGTACTCGCGAGGAAATACAGGTCGCAAACATTCGATGACGTCATCGGGCAGGACCCCATCGCCCAAACGTTGAAGAATGCGATAAAGACCGGCCGGGTCGCACACGCGTATCTTTTCACAGGCACCCGCGGCGTCGGCAAGACAACGATGGCGCGAATCCTCGCAAAATCGCTCAACTGCCTCGCCGCTGACGCCCCCACCACAAAGCCCTGCTGCAAATGCAATAGCTGCACCGCCGTCAACCTCGGCGAAGATATCGACGTCATTGAAATCGACGGCGCATCCAATAATAGAGTTGAAGAAATTCGTGAGCTTCGTGAGAACGCCATATACCGGCCGGCACGCGCACGATTTAAGATTTACATCATCGACGAAGTCCACATGCTCACAACTTCGGCTTTCAATGCCCTGCTGAAAACATTGGAGGAGCCGCCTTCGCATATCAAGTTCATTTTCGCGACCACCGAGCCGAACAAGGTCATCGCGACAATCCAGTCCCGGTGTCAGCGGTTCGATTTCAACAGCATAGGCCCCGGCCTTATCGCCGAGCAGCTAAAGTCAATCCTCAAACAGGAAAAAATAAAATTCGAGGACGACTTGATTTTGCCGCTGGCGAAAATGGCAAACGGCTCGATGAGAGACGGCTTGAGCCTGCTCGATAGACTTATAAGCACAGGCATCGAACCGATGACCGCCAGCTTGCTTCAGGACTATCTCGGCTGCCCCGACAGTGAGAAAATCTATAACCTCATCGATAAAATCGGCGACAACGACGCCGCAGCAACACTAACGGCAGCTCAGGATTTGATAAGCACCGGCTTAAGCGAGGTCCAGCTCGTCGACGCCCTGATTGATAATATGCGCGACTTGATGGTCGCAAAGAGCGCAGGCAAAGACAGTGAGCTTTTGATTTTGACCGCAGAGCAGCGAAAAAGGACGAGCGAACTGGCCGAAAAATTTGATACCGCCGCCCTCGTTTATAACATAACAACGCTCGAAAAGCTGCGCTGGTCCATCAAAAACAGCGACACACCCCGCGCCCTTCTGGAAGCATTGCTTTTGCGTTTCGCTTTGAGTGAACATTTCCTCAACGTCGACGACCTGCTCGCGCAATCGAAGGGTAATGCTCCCACCCCCATAAAAAAAAAGCAGCCACCGGTAAGCCCAGGCCCTAAACCACAACCATCGAGTATCTCCACAGGACGCCTATCGACAGAGCATCAAGCACCGAGTACCGAGAACCAAGCATCGAGTATCAAGTATCGAGAATCGAGTATCGAGAATCAAGTACCGAGCATCGATAATCGAGAATCAATCCCCGTTAGAAATTCTCCAATAGGAACAGGGAATACAAAGCAGAAAGGAAAGATTTCTAACGGGGCAAGCATTAAGCAGCGAAACACGAGCAACGAGCAGCCAGAAAAAAAGCCCCCAATCAAAGAGGTCAAAGCCAACAAACAAAGGAAGAATAATATTCTCAACGACCCTGCCGTAAAGACCGTCATCATCGGCCTCGACGCAACAATCACAGGAATAGAAGAGGACTAATCATACTATAGATGGCTACCTTATATACGAAACACTATATACGAGATACTAAGTTATGAGCAGCGCATATACTGAGAGTTTGAACAAGCTTATCGAGGAATTCGGTAGGCTGCCGGGTATCGGCCCGAAAACCGCTGAACGGCTTGCCTTCCATATACTAAAGGCAAACGGCAACGAGGCGATGGCACTTGCCGATGCCATTCGGGACGTGAAAAACAAAATCAAACGCTGCGAAACCTGTTACAATTATTCCGAGCAGCAGACCTGTGAAATCTGCGCCGACGAGAGCCGCGACAAAGCCATTATCTGCGTGGTCGAACAGCCCAAGGACGTCATCGCACTGGAGAAAACCGGGGCCTGCAAATGGCTTTATCACGTCCTCGGCGGCCACATCGCACCGCTGGACGGCGTAGAGCCCACCGATCTGACCATCGACAAGCTCGTCGAGCGCGTCCGCAAAGGCGGCATCAAGGAAATAATAATGGCGACCAATCCCAACCTGGCCGGCGACGGCACTGCCCTTTATATCAGCTCGCTGCTTCGCAATACCGGCGTTAAAATCACGCGGCCGGCGAGAGGCCTGCCAACCGGCAGCACGATCGAATACGCAAGCGGGAAAATGCTCACCGACGCCATCATCGGCAGACAGAAATTAGAATAACTAACCGCGAGCAAAAACAGGAGGCAATTTATGCAAAAAATCAGTCGTATTATTGCACTGATATGTATCATTTCGTTTTTAACTGTATTGATGTCAGGATGTCAAAATCCTAATACAGTCTCAGGAACAAGCCCAACGTGGAAAATTCTGTCCGATATACCCAGGCCCAGATTGGGAGGTGCGGCCGCCGTAGTTAAAAACAGGCTGCACATATTCGGCGGCGTGGATATGAATCCCCATACCCCGGCCGGTGCCCTCAAGGCCCGGGCCGTAGACTTTCACGATATATACGAGCCCGCCACCGCCACCTGGACCACCGGCGCACCGATGCCGGACAAAAAAGGCTGGCCCGCCGTCGCCGTTTACAAAGATAAAATTTACCTTTTCGGCGGCGACAACAAGGCGATAGACAAAAGCATGACGGTGACGGCCTGGGTATACGACCCGGCCAAGGATACGTATAAAGACATCGCTGCTTTGCCGCACCCTCGCTCGTATTGTTACGCAGTCACCGTCGGCGATTACATTTACATCTTCGGCGCCCGAACGCTGCGTTCCGACGGTGCAGCCGACCGAACCACGTTCCGCTATGACCCGGCCAAAGACACATACAAACGACTTGCCGACCTGCCGGAAGGCGCACGGTTCATTGTCCACGGAAGCTACAAGGGCAAAATCTACGCCGTCCACGGCGAAACCGACCGCGAGATATACGCCAATGGTGTTCTCAAATACGACGTCGCAGCAGATAAATGGACCAAACTAAATGTACCCCGCATCGAGCAGCGCAAATGGTACCTCAGCCAGCACTCCACGCATGTCGCAATCGGGTCAAAACTGTTTATCCTCGGGGGGATAAGCAAGGTAACTGACAAACGCAGCGACCGTGCCACGTACTTCGATATGAAAACGGAAACCTTCGGCGAAGCCGAACGGATGCCGTCCGGCAGATGCTGCGCCGTCGCCGGCGTAATTAAAGATAAAATATATGTCGCAGGCGGATTCTGGGACGTCGTAGAGGATGTCTGCGATTGCAAAGAAACCTGGGGATACCCTTATCCCAAACAATAATAAAATTGAGCAGATACGAACACGAAAGGCAAAAGTAAGAACACGGGCATTTAAAAAAAGCAAATAAATATCACTTATTTGCAGAGTACTTCGGCGCCTTTGCCCTGGGCGATAAGGGGCGTATAGGATTCGAGCTCTTTTTGGATAGCCGGGTCGGTAAGGTCTATTGTCATTCGCCGCTCAGCGGACATATAGCCCGCCAGCACAAGCTTGGTAATCTCAAGGCCGTACTCCCAGTTCAAAAACGCGTCCTTACCAGCTAAAAAAGCGTTGCGCATATCGTCAAGCTCATCGACGTAGCCGTAAAGGTCCAGCTCATTCGGCTGCACGGTAAGCAGCCCGCGCGAAGCGGTCGCCTTCTCTAATGCGGTTTCGGCATCGGCCACTGCCTCAGCCGCCGCATCGCTGATGAAAACCTCTAACGGCGAACGCAGCGAGTTGACCTCGAAGGCATAGCCCGGCCCAAGCCCCTCCATTACCAGCCGAAGACCCTGCTTGTCGTACATCCAGGAATTGGTAAACTGCGCCTTGACCAACTGCCGGGTCTCAGGATTGCGGAACGTAACCATCCCGGTACAGAAATCCTCTGCAGGCACCTTCGCGTAATCGACTCCCATACGGTCGAGAAGCTCCTTTCGGTATTTAGGCCGTCCCCATTTCAGAAGCGCGGTCTCGGCGTTGATGGAAACAGGCTCGAGAAAATCAACCGGCCTGCCGACCGGCGTGAGCACAAACCACGAAACCGCAATACTGTGGCAGCCCATATCGGAAAGCACTCCGCCTCCCTGCTGCGTCGGGTCCCAGAACCACGGCTCGTGCGGGCCTGCATGTTCCTCGGCGCTTCGCGCAAGCGAAATCGGGCCCATACTTTTTTGCACCGGCTCAAGCTGTGCCAGCGCTTTTCTTATAGGTTTCATATGGATTTGGTTCTCGAAGTAGGCCGTGGGCAACTTCGCCTCCTTCGCCAGAGCCAAAAGTTTTTTCCCTTCTGACACCGTTCGCGCAAGAGGCTTTTCGCAGATAATACCTTTTAGCTCGGCGCCGGCCTTGGCCGCGGCGACAATCTGCTCTACAAGCTCAATCCGCGCAAAGTTCGGCGCAAATACCGCCACTGCATCGCAGTTTTTACACAGCTCGGCAACGTTTGGATAGACTTTGCAGTCGCCCAGCCCGTTCGCCTGTGCAAATTCAACTAATTTTTCCGCCCACTTCAGTGCGTAGACGCCCACAAGCTCAAGCCCTCGCACCTGTTTCATCGCTGTTGCCTGGAAATTGCCGATGAAACCGGCCCCGATAAAACCAAGTTTAAGTGTTTCCATAGTAAAATGCTCCCTTTTACTCGAAATCCGATTTTCGGGTTCAAAATGCTGCGGCCAAATTACTTGCTGGCCCTGTTCGAATCAAGAACAATCTTCGGCTTCGAGTATTTTTTTCAAATATTTGACGAAATCTGCTCACCCGTCTATAATATAAACTCGATAGATAAATTTGTAATCAGCCTCATTAAGATAAGGCTGTTATAACATATATCCTATACACAGGAAGGTTGGTATCCCGCAATACTGGCGATTCGGGATAAACGTTTGCTTGTTCAGGTGTCTTTATGAAGCTGGAGATGAGAGGTCAGATGCGGATGGAGCAGAGGATGAAGCTCGCTCCGCACATGATTCAATCGATGGAGATTCTCCAGCTTTCGATCCTTGCGCTTCAGGAAAGGATAGAGCAGGAGCTCAATTCCAATCCCGTGCTGGAATTAGCCGAGCCCGTCAATCCCGAATCCCCGCCTGTTGAAACAGAGCAGCCGCCGGACGATATAAGCGTAGACGAAAGAGACCTGGTCGTTGACACCGACAACAACAAGGTTAAAGACTTCCAGCGTCTTGACAATCTCGGCGAAGGCTTTCAGGACTATATGGGCCAGGCAGGTACTTTTCATAAACGCATCCCGTCCGACGAGCCCGACCCGAAACTACAGGCAATAAAAAATACCGAAGCACTACCGCTTTCGCTGCACGACCATCTCGAAGAGCAGTGGCGGCTGGTCGAAGCAAAACAGCCGGTCAAAAAGGCCGGCAGCCTGATTATCGATTACATCGACGACAGGGGATACCTGACCGTAAGGCCGGAGCTGCTGTACAACAAGGACAAGCACGATTTCACGTTGGACGATTTGAAAAAGGCCCTGGAGCTGGTCCAGAAACTGGAACCCACAGGCGTCGGCGCACGTGACCTGAAGGAATGCCTGCTCATCCAGATGGCCCAGAGCGGCGAAGATATGAGCTTCGAATCGAAACTGGTTGCCGAGCATATGGACGAGCTGCTTGAAAACCGTCTACCCGAAATCGCAAAGAAAATGAAGTGCAGCGTGGACGGCATCAATCTCGCCGTTAAACGTATGAGCAAGCTCGACACCTCGCCCGGTCTGCAGGTTGGAAGAAGCCGGAACCATCCTGTTACCGCCGATGTCATCGTTGAATCCGCGGAGGATTCGGACGGCTTCACCATCCGATTGGCTGACTCCGAGCTGCCAAACCTCAAAGTCAACAAATACTACACAAAAATGGTTAAAGATACCAATGTTGCCGAAAAGACGAAAAAGTTTCTTCAAAACAACATCCGTTCCGCTCACTGGATCATTGATGCAATCGAGCAGCGAAAGAATACCCTGCTCAAGGTGACCCGAGCCGTCGTCAAATTCCAGAGAGACTTTTTCGAAAAGGGCCAGCTTTATCTTCGGCCGCTGCCTATGTCAAAGGTTGCTGATGATGTCGGCGTGCATCTGGCCACCGTTTCCAGGGCCGTCTCGGGAAAATACGTCCAGTGCTACTGGGGGATATTGCCGCTTAGAAAATTCTTCAGCGGCGGAACAGAAGACGAGAACGGCCAAGCCCACAGCTGGGAAGCCATCAGGGCCAAATTGCAGCAGATTATCGACGCCGAAGACAAGACAAAGCCCTTAAGCGACGACAAGATACGCAAGAAACTAGCCGAAACCGGCATCAACAATCTCGCCAGAAGAACGGTTGCAAAGTACCGCAAGCTCCTCAACATCCCCACCGCAAGGTTCCGAAAAAAGTACTGATTTAGCCGACTCAACAACAAAAATCTCAAACCCAAAAAAATATTTGACTCTATGCGAACTATATCTTATTATGTGAGTATATAATCACATAGACATTTAGTCTGGAGTTTTACGATGTTAACGAAGAAAAAACGGCTTTTATTTCAAAAACAGGCGGAAATTGCTAAGGCAATATCGCACCCCCTGCGAATCGCAATCGTGGATTTTCTAAAGGACGGCGAGCAGTGCGTCTGTGATATTGCGCAGCATATCGGGTCCGAACGGTCGAACGTTTCGAGGCATCTCTCGGTAATGGTCGGTGTCGGCGTCCTCCAGCATCGAAAAGAAGGGCTCAAAGTCATCTATGAGCTGAAAGCACCCTGCATTCTCGACTTTTTCTCTTGTATGATTACCTGCCTGAAGCAGCAGGCCGAAGATAACGAAAGGCTGCTTGCCGCCCTGTAGTATTGGAGTTGTACCGTGAGCTGGAAAACCGAACTGAAAATATTAGCTGCGCTGGTCGCAATCTTTCTCGTCGCTTACGCCCTGCCATTGGGTAACCCGAAAATTCAGCAGGCCATTTATGAGGCGTTTCGCCTTCTGCAGTGGTACGCCCGCAATCATACGCTGACGTGTGTTGTACCAGCATTGTTCATAGCTGGAGCGATTATCACCTTCCTGTCTAAAGACTCCGTGATGCGATATCTGGGGCCGAACGCAAAGAAGCCTCTTGCCTACGCAGTAGCATCGGTATCAGGTTGTGTACTTGCCGTCTGCTCGTGCAGTGTACTGCCTATGTTTGCCGGCATTTACAACCTTGGCGCCGGTCTGGGGCCTGCAACGGCCTTCCTGTATTCCGGACCGGCAATAAACGTGCTCGCCATTTTTCTGAGCGCACGTGTTCTGGGCTTCGAAATCGGAGCAGGTAGATTCATCGGTGCTGTGGTCTTCTCTGTGGTTATCGGCCTGCTGATGGCTACGGCGTTCCGCAGGGGTGAGAAGGCAAAAGCACAGGCTGCCATGCAGATGCCTGAGCCTGAGAAACCTCGCCGCCACATTGGTAAAACGGCCCTTTATCTTGCTTGCATGATATTATTTCTGGTCTTCAGTGACTGGTACAATCCAGGCAATGTGGTTGTAAAGACAGGCGATGGGCGCCAGTTCAAAGCCGTGGTCATCCATGAAACGAAGGATGCGATCCGCTTTCAGCTCGAAGAGGACCTTGACTCAGACAAAATTGGCGACAAGATAACACTGCAAAAGACCGAGATTTCTGAAATGCAGGAGCAAAAAACCTGGGTCATCACCATTCATCACATTCGCTGGTATCTGGCTGGTCTGTGCGGCTTGGCGGTCCTCATCATGGCCTGGCGATGGTTCGAGCGCGATGAAATTCGCGAATGGATGCTCAACACCTGGCAGTTCACCAAGCTGCTTGTCCCTTTGCTGTTCGGCGGCGTTTTCGTCGTCGGATTCGTCAGCGTCTTATTGCCTGAAAAGCAGGTCGCCAATTGGGTAGGCGATAACAGCCTGCGAAGCAACCTCGTCGCCAGCATCATCGGTACCTTCTGGTACTTCGCCACGCTGACCGAGATCCCCATCACCCAGGCCCTGATGAAACTCGGCATGCACAATGGGCCCGTTCTGGCACTGCTGCTGGCCGGCCCCGCCCTCTCGCTGCCAAACATCCTCGTCATCCGTAAAGTGATGGGTAATGCTAAAACAATCGTATTCATCGTGTTGGTCGTTGTAATGTCCACAATCGTCGGACTGTTCTTCGGTGCGTTTTGGGGATAAGTCAGAAATCAAAACAATACAAGAAAAGATTGAATATGAAAAAGTTACAGATTCTTGGAACAGGATGCCCGAAATGCAAAATGCTGGCGGAACGAACGGAAACCGCCGCCAAGGGGCTGGGCATCGAATATGAAATCGAAAAAGTAACGGATATCAACGACATTATGAAATTCGGTGTTATGATGACACC
>Ga0315546_1002216_pt1 | contig 11447 bp, 10 predicted proteins | sample SalMarSW160170MG_FD_203833 | JGI IMG/M metagenome (GOLD analysis project Ga0315546, IMG submission 203833) | Salt marsh sediment microbial communities from the Plum Island Ecosystem LTER, Massachusetts, United States - Salt Marsh Sediment SW1601-170 ... | reverse complement strand
GATGTATTCTCATAGAACCCCCTTTACTATAGAGTTCCGAGAAATTATTCTTATCTCTTGCTAGATGTATAGAGGTAGGTGAGCTTACTCGAAAAAAAACAAGAAGCAGGAGTTAAGCTGGTACATTATGAAGGGTTTTCCATAACCTATGAATTAGGTTAAACAATGGCAAACTCTGTCATCTGATAAAATATTCCCATTAACTTACCAGGTCAAGGAAAAAGGCGTTTAAATCGACTCAAATTTTGCATTTTCCCTCTTCACCTGGCCACAGCCCATTCACATTTAATTCCTGTATATTATGGTACCCAACGAATCGGTAACATTCAACAATGCGGGCCATTTGTACGTAACAAAATAATTCTTTTTTTCAACCTATCTTTTTTGTTAGAATGGGAGCAACTCTTAAATTCAAGGAGCAAATATCATGCGAAGATTATTGATTGTTTCAAATAGATTGCCAATTACCGTTGAAAAAAAGAAAAATGCTCTGCACTTTCCTCAGAGTACCGGGGGTTTGGCTACGGGATTAGGCTCATTCTATAAATCATACGAAAGCATTTGGTTAGGATGGCCTGGAATTACCTCGGATAAAACGAATAAGGAGGAAAGAGAATATATTGAAGCAAAATTAATGTCTAACTTTAACTGCTATCCTATCTTCCTTTCACAAAATGATATTGAAAACTATTATCACGGCTTTAGTAACAAGACCCTCTGGCCCCTTTGCCACTATTTCACCCAATTCGCCTTATATGATAAAAATTTCTGGGAATCCTATAGGCGAGTAAATGAGCTTTTCAGTGAGGTAATTTTTAAGATTTCCAAAAAAGATGATTTTATTTGGATACACGATTATCATTTAATGCTACTCCCCAATCTTATAAGGGAGAGATTACCTGATGCAATGATAGGTTTTTTCCATCATATACCCTTTCCTTCTTTTGAGATATTTCGTTTGCTCCCCTGGCGTAAGGAAATCTTAGAAGGTCTATTAGGGGCAGACCTTATCGGTTTTCACATCGATGATTATACTCGCCATTTTCTTATTAGCGTACATCGTTTATTAGGTTATGAATATACGCTGGGACAAATACAGGCCGATGATCGCATAATAAGGGTAGATTCATTTCCAATGGGAATAGCGTTTGAACGTTTTTCAAAGGCTATTCAAGATCCAAACGTACAAAAGGATGTAACCAGGTTCCGAAAAAAGCTTTCAGAGCATAAAGTAATTTTATCAGTAGACCGTTTAGACTATACCAAAGGAATTCCTGAACGCTTGAAGGTTTTTAACACCTTCCTGGAAAGAAACCCAGCCTATAGGGAGAAGCTTGTTTTTATCTTGGTTGCAGTTCCTTCCCGAACTCAGGTAGAGCACTATAAGTGGCTAAAGAAGCAGATAGATGAACTTGTAGGTCAGATCAATGGAAAGTTCGGCACTATTGGTTGGACCCCTATTTGGTACCTATACCGCTCTTTACCTTTCCATAGTCTTACCGCCCTTTATAGTATCGCTGATATTTGCCTTGTCACACCTCTCAGAGACGGAATGAATCTCATAGCAAAGGAATACATTGCAACTAAGACAGATGGCAAGGGAGTTTTAATCCTTAGTGAGATGGCTGGAGCTGCAAAAGAATTAGGAGAGACAATCGTAGTAAACCCTAATAACAGGGAAGAAATGGTAGAGGCATTGGCAAAGGCCTTAATGATGCCAGAAGAAGAACAGATAGAACGTAATAGAGTGATGCAGAAACGGATTCAGCGCTATAATGTAGTACGATGGAAAGAAGAATTTATAGATAGATTAGTTTACGCCAAAAAACTTCAGAAAGAGTTGCATGCAAGAATACTAAGCCCTGATATGAAGATGAAATTATTGAGCGACTATCGTACCGCTCAAAGACGACTTTTGCTCTTGGATTATGATGGAACTCTTATTCCATTTTTTGGAAAACCTGAAGAAGCAAGGCCTGGAGATCACCTTTTACAACTGCTTGAAAAGCTTGCTGTAAATCCCAAAAATGAAGTGGTACTCCTCAGTGGCAGAGATAAAGACACCTTAGAGAGATGGTTTGGCACGTTAAGTCTATGTCTTGTCGCTGAACATGGTATATGGATAAAAGAGAAGGGGTGGGAAATGATAGAACCTCTTACAAATGATTGGAAGGCGAAGATACGCCCTATACTTGAGATATATATGGATAGAACACCTGGTGCTTTTGTTGAGGAGAAAGAGTTTTCCCTTGTATGGCACTATCGAAAAGCCAGCTCCGACCTAAGTAACACAAGGATGAGAGAATTGACAGATGAACTCATAAACCTAACTGCCAATCTTAATCTTCAGATATTGGAGGGAAATAAGGTAGTTGAGGTCAAAAATAGTGGCATAAATAAAGGGCGGGCGGCACTGCGGTGGTTAACGAAAGAAAAATGGGGCTTCATCATGGCAATAGGCGATGACCGGACCGATGAGGATATGTTTGAGGTTCTTCCTGAGAGAGCTTATTCCCTTAAGGTTAGCTTAAGCTCCTCTCTGGCCGAGTTCAATCTGAAATCCCAAGGAGATGCTCTTTTATTGTTAGAAGAATTAATTTTAGGTAGTTAAGATAATGCGTGGTTTAAGGGACTATGTGTAATGCTCTCGACTGTTTCACTGTGATCTCAACACAAAATTCTAAAATTAGACTTCATGTTCTTCAAAAATGGCTGCAGCTCCAATATGGGCGCCATTAGGCCACAGCCTTGATCGGACGATAGAGATATCTTTATGGTGTGGAAACATTGCACCGATTTGAATGACTTCCTCGATATGAGGGCGCATATGTTTCATTCCGTAAACTCCAAACTTCCCCATGTAGACAATTTTTTCAATCCATCCATTTCGATTCAGGGTATTGACCCAACCTAAACCTATTCCTTCTCCAACCTCTTTATACAGCTGAAGTGCCCATGGCCTACCCTTGTCTGCTTCTTGATCCAAAAATCTACATGGGTCTATGTCGGACGGAATCTGATCACCGAAGAGTCCCTTTACCCGTCTCCTTATTGCTCCTCCAGAATAACGTGCCTCATTGCAGCCGAACTTTCCACATCCACAAAGAGGGCCTTGAAGCCCAAAATTCACCATATGTCCGGGTTCTCCAGGGATAACCAATTCTTTAGCTCCTGGAATTCGGATGATAGTGCATCCTCCCAGGCCGGTACTAATGGTATCTATAATTCCACATCTTACTCCTTGTAATTCACCTTCTTTAAGTTCCCCTATTCCAGCGGCCTCGATATCATTGGAAACCCAACAGGAGAGTCCAAAGGCATTTTGTGCCCATTCCTTGAGATTTACGGTATCCAGCCAGTGCAAATTAGGGCTTTGGACGATTGTTGTATGATTTTGAACTATACCTGCAGTAGCGAATCCTATACCATCATATTTCTTTATTCCATCAGCGGTTGCTTGCAGGATTTGGTCTTTAAGTCCATCCATAGAAGTTGGCGCCCTAAAAACCCTCAGTTGTGTAACCTTCCCATTTTCTACTGAGGCATATGCAAACTTATCGCCTCCACCATCTACGGTAAAGACATTCGCCATCTTAACCTCCCTTTTCAACTATAGGAATAAGATTTGTCATCATTATCGTTCTTCTACGATAAGATTGATTTTTAAGTCAGGGATATTTTATCTTGTCCTGGATGATCAAGGGCCAAAAGCAGGAGCAAATAGCGTTTCAAACTTTTGGTGATTAGAAACTCGTCTTTAACTCGTTGGTGGCCGTTTTCTCCAAGTCTTTTTGCCAGTTCCGGTTGACTGAGAAGTGTTCGGATCTGCAGGCTGGCTCCTTCCACCGAATGGACCAGCATTCCGGTGAAACCATGGATGATCTGTGCTGGGATACCACCCACTGACCCCCCAATCACCGGGCGGTATTTCCAAAGGGCCTCCGAGACAGTCAATGCAAATCCTTCCCGTATAGATTTTTGCAAAATTATATCTGAGGCACGTTGAAAGGCGTTTATCTCTGTAGGAATGGAGTGGGTTAGAAAGATTATGTGTATATCCGGGTCATCTTTAGCCTCCTCTTTTACCTTTGTTAGAATAGCCTCCGCCTCAGGATCATCAGCAGCCTTGTCTCCAACAAGGAGGAGACGGCAGTCCACATTTTTTCGCGCTATTTTAAAGGCCTGAATCACCCCCACTGGATCTTTCCATGGATCGTAGCGAGAAATCTGGGTAATAATCGGTTTATCCCTGGGTATCTTATATTTCTCCAAGGTGCTATTGATGTAAGTGACATCCAGATCTCTATTCTTGTCGGCCAATGGGTCAATTGCCGGATAAAAACGATATTGGGGAATAGATAACTCAGGAGAAAAAAGCGGCGATGAAAAGATAGCTGCGTCATATTGCTCTATATATGGCCTTAAGAATTCCCAAACTTGTTGGTTTGGATGAGACATGTCAATGTGGCAGCGCCATACCCACTTGTTCTTTCGATGGAGGGGCAATTGGATCAAAGCAGCAGGCTGAGGATCATGAATCACAATGAGATCCTCATCGAAATCCATCTCCTGGCTATTCATCTCGTTATATGCCAGGTATGTATTGAAGGCCTCTCTCGGTAAAGCCTCTTCGTTTCCCTGCAAGGCGTTATGGAAGGCCTTGGTGATATCAAAGAAATCAGAGCCGCCCTTAATCACTTCCCATTTGGTTTCCACGCCAAGCTCGTTGAGAAGTGGAACAACACGGTGCAGCATTTCAACCACCCCACCTCCAGTGGCTGTGGAGTTGACCATCTTGATAGATCGGTTTCCTACATGTGAGGCAAGGATATAGAGTTCTTCGATATCATCCCGGCCCACAACTGATTTATAATCAGACAACGTGGGGATATTCATTTCGCGCCTTCAAACCGCTTTTTTTTCAACCCAAGTTTGAAAACCTCAAACGACTACTTTCGAGCCTCTATGCTACTTGATTACACAGTGGGCTTTGTATTGAGCTTGTTCAAATGTTCATCGATTAACTGTGCTATCTTTGCCCTAATTTCGTTTAAGGTATAAACATTGATATCAATATTTCTTATACTTTGCGCTAATTTGTTAAGACCTAAACTCTGCTCTATCCATGTAGAGATGTCATCTAAATGAAGTTGATTATATAGTCTGGATTCAATAAAATGAAAATATAGTGAGTTAATGCTGATGCTATCAAGCACTTCCCGAAATGATTTTAAATTGTATGCAAATTTATCGGTTAAATAAACGATTCTGGTTACATCGCAGAGATAGAAAGGCTCATCCGCTTTTTTTTGAAATGCTGGTGGATTCTGATCTCTGAAATCTTTAATAATGTCAACGATGCGTGTTTTTAAGCTCTCTATGGTGTTATATTCTGTCAGATTAATGGCCCCGAATTTTTCTGACAGAGACTCCTCATGAAGATTCCTGGAGATCCAAACCGCAAGATCATTGGTATAAGGGGCATGAACTTCTCGAAACTTTCGTAAGGCGGAAAAGGTATGATAGGAAATGGACGAAAGAGTGCAGGACTCAATAAGCTTAAGCAATTCATCAAGATTGCAGGCCTGTTTCCCACTTAGTTTTTCCAAATAAGCACTGGAAGAAAATTGGAACACATACTCCTCAGCCATTTGCCTCTCCTCGCAACACTCATTATTCTGTTAACTCATAACATATTGCAGTTAACCTCTATTGTCAATTTTTGCGAATTCCTTGCCATACCCTAGGACTGCCAGCCGATCAAAATATTTTGTATATTTGATTTGATAGTGATAACTTTATTGGCCTATGAATTTTCCTTAATCATAGAATCTTAGATTTCGGAAGCTATCCTAATACCACAATATATGAGTGTTCAAAAGGCACTAAGATGGTAGGAGATGAGATGCTACACTCATCATTTGATGGGTCTGTATAAGAAAAAAAGCTATCTTAAGGCTATTTCGCCAACCTTAACTATCCAGAGTTTTATCGGATAAAAGTTGGATCCAGGGCTTGCCCTTGGATTTAATACCCTCTATTTAGCTCTAATCGACAGAATAACTTAAAAAAATGAAAATCTCTCCTCTTTTTATTCCTCGTGGCTTTTCTTTAATCATACTTCTCAATCGACCTTTCCTTGAGCATCTTTAATTCTCCTATTAAACCATCGATTTTTGAGATGAGTGGACCATTAGGCAGCATATTTCCCGCTAAAATCGCTAAATGATGGATCTGAATGAGACTCATTATTTTGAAAAGTTTTTCCTCTTTGCCTGGACTACATATGCTCTCTAAGGGGCAACCGAGGCAATCGTTTTTTTGGTATTCAAAGCAGAAAGGGACAGCTATATTGGTTGCTTGAAGCAATTCCTTAAACTCACCCAATGTAGAGGCAGTGTTGAGAAACTGCCTTATGCGAATCCATTTTTCAATAGTTAAATCAAATGGGTCCTCTTTTCTCTGGTACCTTATCTGCATCTCAGAAATAGTCATTAACTGAGTCACCTATAGTTCTCCTCCTATTTGACAGTCTCTTAATGTGTTGGCCCAACGGCGACTATAGCAGTTACCTCATGTTAGCATTTTTGCTCTGCTCAGGTTCAACGTTCCGGGGTTCACACCTGCCGTGTGGCGGGCAGCGGTGAACAGTGAACCTAACAACCTGAGTAGTTAAGCATTTTTCTTTTATTTTTCGTATTAAGTAGTTTTTTTTCCTTTCTGACGAAAGGTCGGCTTTTATAACTCACTCCTAAGCCTTGGCAGTATCTTTTGTGTATATTAGAAAGGTATAGAGAGTCATAAATGAGCCTTTAATCGCTTATGCTATAGGAAGTAAGGTCTTCATCATCGCCAGCTACTCCCCGTTTCCTGCTGATCCTGAGTTCATACTTAAGTGGCTCCTCCATGGGGTGTTCAGCATTCTTCAGTAATTCATATAAAGAATCCATCAATACATCACCTGCCCTGGCTTCTTCTTGTCCAGGATGATCCTCTCCCCATTCAAGAGCATCGTAGAAAGCCTCTTGTTCATAAACCTCTAACCTCTCTTGGGAGATACCAACTGAAGATAAAAATATCTCCATATTTTTCTTTTCATACCTCACTCTTAGAAAGACAGGCATAAACTCCCCGCCTTTCACGGCGTTATGCTCATGGATGACGTCCAAAGTTTTTTTATTTGCTTTTGGTTTTCCCATGCTTGTAATCTCCATATTATGGTAAAATTAAAATTTATGCGATTACCAGGGCACAGTGCTTATTCACACTGAACGAGTTTTCTGTGCCTTAATTGTTCGTTTTCTCCCCTAACTTCTCTTTGATTATCTTTTCAACCATCACATTGTCTGCGGTATTTTTTAGGGAGAAGTCTTGAGCCAAGGATGTGGAAATAAAAGACATCTCTCCATTTTACGTATGCTGGCCTTACACTCAATGTCAAGGCATTTTCTACAAATTGTCGAATGCGATTCCATTTCTTGATAGCTAAATCAAAGGGGTCCTCTTTTCTCTGATACCTCATCTGCAATAATAGTCATTAAGCCCATCACACGTATCTGCATGATAATATCTGACCTGTCCTATACATTTCCTTTTTTCACTTCTTCCCTTACCAAAGCATTAAAAGTTGATGATTCTTCAATTTGTTTTTTGAATTTTTCTGGATCTTTCTGCAACCTCTTTTGAACAAAAATATTAATCCTGTTTTTAAGTTCATACGGCAGCGGCCTATCTTCTCCAGTAGAATGTGAGGTATCATCAGGATCGCCAAAAACAGGGTAACCTTTTCTTATCCCTTTTGCTGCTTCATCCTCACTGAGGCCGTCTTGTTCTCTCAATTTAGTAAACAGACTACGCATACTTACATCATCAACCTTTAGAAGTATTCTTCTTTCAAGATCGTGCATATTAAACCACCATCGTATATCTTGGTCTCTGACACCTTCATTCCTCTTCTTTGCCAAAATGGATCTAATTTTTTCATCGCTAGATTTTTTTTCCAAAAGAAAGCCGCCCACATTCTCGGGTAAGTCTGGAGAGTCTTCCTTCAGAGATTCTTCTTTTGCCTCTTGAATAATATCGTGGAAAGCGCTTTTGGCCTGTGATGGCGACATACCCACTATCTCTTGAAACATGGATACATATCGGTCTTCGATATGTATTTCCATATCTGTTGATATCTTAAGTATTTTTAAAAATATTCCCATGTTCTTTTATCCTTAAAACTTCAAAAAGCAGCATGGCGACTAATACTTTATAGTAAATGAAGTGACCGTAGACGGTTTGGGAGAAGGCTTCAATCTCCTGAACTTTTATCTGCTGTTGCATTGAGTTCGGCAACTTTTATTCTTTTTTGCATCCTTTCCATGTGTTACAGCCTTTTCTCACAGTAATCACAAAAGAACCAATCATCGCTTCTCTCTACATCACCCATAGTAATAATGTTCTCTTCTTTCAGTTCTCTCCAATCTTCCTCTTTCATGCAATCTCTGCATTTTACGCTCCCGTCTTCCTCATAGATCCCAACTAGATCGTCTATTTTATAAGCTTCCATGATTTCATCCCCTTTTGAAAAGACCAAACACTCACTGAGCGTCCTCTGGAGCGACCAAGAGTTTCTGACCTGGGTAGATGATTTGGATTGGGGTTATATTGTTGAGGCGACAGAGCTTATCTACCGAGGTACCATATTTTAGAGCGATCAAGAAAAGGGTGTCGCCAGAACTGACCTCATGGTAACGTCCTTTGGCCAGAGGAAAAAATTTCTTTTGGTGAGGTAATGAAGCCTCAGTCTTCGCAGTACCTATGGCTATTGCTTTTTCCAATTGGTAAACTTTTTCAGACAGTACATCCACTTGTTGTGCCAATGACCCTTTAAATCGACCATATCCTATAAAATATTTCTGAAATTCTTTCTGCTGCTTTTCGAGAAAGACTAATCTCTCCTCCATCCCCTCAATGTGTGTGATTCGTCTCTCGAGTTGACTAAGTCTGGCCTGAATCGTGGGAAAGTCCTCTTTGAGTATTTCACCATCATCTCTGGAGAACACAGCAATTAGAATAATCAAAAGGGCTACTCCAATGCCGCCAAATATCAGTATTTTTCTTTTCGATTTAGACTCAGACGATGTTCTAAGGCGTCTGATACGTTCATTATGTTTTTTGTGATCCAGGGCACCGGCAATGTCTTCCAAAAAGCCTCTCCTTTCTTTTTCTGAATTTTCGTTCATCCATTTCTCCTTTCAGTGATATAACTGTGAAGAAGGGCATCTATCTGCCTTAAATTCGAAGATGAATCGCACGCTGTCGTGTTAAGAACTGAGTCAGTTGGTACTTTCCGAGGCTCCTGGTTATATCTTTAAGATTTGGCACAAGTGGGGTATCAGCTGAAAGTTGTTTTTCGAATACAAGTGCTGCGTCAAAAAAGAATAGTGTGATAGCATTGAAGAACGTACTCTTTGGTATAAAAAGTTAGCCCCTTGACGATATAGGAAATTATACCGCAGAGTGTTTAAGTACAAATGGTCTTAGTAACAATCAATTTCGAGCTTCTGGAGATGTAAAGTAGCTATTTGTAGATAATTGACTTTGCAGGGGAGTTTGATCTCAAGTTAAAAATTTCCAGAGTGCACAGCTTAGGGATTTTTGAAAAAGTTGAGGGATTACAAAAGAACCTAACTACATAGCATTGATATTACTCTTACACTTCTATCTCAAGTCTACCGCAACATGACACGCCTTTCTATAATACCATTAACAGGTATCTGAATCATAATGAGAAAGAGCTTTAAAGTTATATATTTTATTATATAAACACTTTCACACTATAAAATAGAGAACATATGTCAAGTATTTATATTTTTTTTTATAATTCTTTTCGTCCTTCTTCTGTTAATCCACTTTTTAAATATTTTATCACCCAATGATGGAAGAAAAAACTTCAGTTATGGAATATTCTCAATTGCAGTCTTGAATCTTCCATTGTACTTATGTGGTGAGTAAAATTTTTTCTTGTCACTAACTGTAAGGTTTTTCATGAATTATCTCAAGGTTATTAGGATTTCTTAAGTTCCCTGATGAGGACCGGCAGGATCTCATCGGATGCAGAACTGGTGACAATTGATTTCTGATGGATTTGATAAAGGAAAGGTAGTCCAAATTTTTGCTATGGTTCAGTGTTTTTCATTGAGCAATGTTTTATTTCAGGACACTCAAGAAACTATCTGCCCAGCCCTCACACCTTTCAGATAGCTCGCACAATATTCATCATTTCCCATCAGCATTTCTGTGGTCTTAAGGACACCCATGATCTTATCGTCAATAGGATCGATAATAGCGGTGTCAAGACCGGCACGCATAAGTAAAGTCAAGAAGGTCCTGTTGATAATCCTCCTCTGAGGGAGACCATAAGAGATATTGGAAAGACCGCATATCGTGTGAACACCGGGAAATTTGCTCATGATTCCCCTCACCGCATCCATAGCCATAACGCCTTTTGTGGTGTCGATGCTTATGGGTTGAATAAGGGGATCAATATAAATCAATTCTTTTCTTAAACCTATTCCCTCGAGACTTTTCACCAATCTCCCAGCCCTGTCAATCACATCCTGAGCACTTTTCGGCATTCCTGAGTCATCCATGCAAAGGGCAACCACGCTACAATCTTTCCCCTTCAGGAATGGCGTCATGGCATCATAGCGTTCCTTTTCCAGGCTGATGGAATTGATCATGGGCCTATCCTTTACCATCCCATAGGCCATTTCCAAGACCTTCGGATCTGGACTGTCCAGGCATAGAGGGATTGTGACTACTTTTTGAATTACCTCAAGGAGCCATTCCATATCTGCCTTTTCGTATCCTATCCTGGCTCCGGCATTGACATCAATAAAAGTCGCACCCGCTGCCTGCTGTTTTTTTACATCACCCTGAATGTAGGTACTATCTCTGTCTATTACAGCTTCATGAACTCTTTTCCGTGATGTGTTGATTCTTTCGCCAACTACAACAAACATAGCATGAACCTCTCTTTTCGTTTATTGTTTCCCAATTCTATATTTTGTATTACCCAATTCAAGAACCTTATGGTCAGAATTTATTTCCTCAGGAGGATATTGGTTTATCTTTTACTTTAAGTGACTGGAAATAAATAACTCATCAGTTTCAAGAAGGGCTAATTGTATAATTCCACTCCCCATGAAAAGAATGTTTGTTTAGTTTAATCGTCTTCATTTCTTTATCGGAGACCTTTACTCCAATAGGATATCCGTTAGAATCGAGTGCCGCTTGTATTTTTAGTCCGGCATCAGTGGTGGTGTTAGCGATTAAGTTGACAATTACCTCATGGCTCGTCAAGGGTCTGCCTCGCCAGTTTTTGGTAATATGAGAAAACATTTGATGTTCAATCTTATTCCATTTACTTGTACCTGGTGGAAAATGGCATACAGTCA